>FUFK010043981.1_pt1 | contig 19065 bp, 35 predicted proteins | sample 1021851 | NCBI WGS metagenome assembly FUFK01 (sample SAMEA51879418, study PRJEB19060) | metagenome
TAACCTAGTTATTAAGTCATTACAGAAAAGAAATAAAAAGTTAATGACTACATCTAACAAAAAGACAATAGCTTTTAAAGTAGCTTAATAATACATCAAAGGTGAGAGCAGAAATGCTCTCACTTTTTTTTTGTCTTTTTTTTTTATCTTAAATAAATATTAGGATAGTAGGGGGGGGGAATGAGAGCAGAACTAGGATAGTAAATGAGGGGGGGGGGAGAAAGCTGCAAAATGGGTTGGAAATTCTAACCCAATTATTACATATAGGCACACATGGGGGGAAAGAGAGTAGGACTTGACAACAGACTAATTATATGCTCTAATATAGGCACAATCAATGAAGGAGATTATATGAGCAGAAAACATGGAATGGGTTGGGATAATGGCAACATTGTACCCATAGGTAAAAACTTNAAGTCACATAGTGGGCGATATGCTATCAATGAGGAGAAACGTGACGAGGGTAGAGATATTGTAATGCGACAGGCATACTATAATAAGTTACAGATGCAGGTGTACCTACAGGAGCAGAGGGAGAAGAAAGATGATGCACTGTGGGCTGAAGCTATGGANATATTAGATGAACTCAATGAAAATTCAGGTTAGAAATTCTAACCCAATTATGAAAGGGAATAGTTATGATTATAAATATTAATAAAGANTTTATTGAGGGTAGAAAAGCATCAATAAGGGAATGTGAAGTTGGAGATGTATATTGTATTGAGAGTGCAATTATGGGTTTTATAGATGACCCTGCAGATACAGACTATCAAAAGGGATATTTATCAGGATTAAAGAAAATGATTAAGAAAGTAAACTATTTTAAAAACAAGGGGAATAGCTATGATTAGAATATTATTAGATTTTATAATACTTGCGTGGATTGTGTACATTATGTATATAGCCATAGAGTATAAAGAACCAATATTCTTTTTAGTAGGGTGTATTGTGGGGATACTACAAGGCTACATACTACTAAAAGATTTAAGGAATACGTCACAATAGTGTGATGTGTAAGCAGACTTGACAACAGTATAGTTATATGCTAGAGTTTAGTCACAATCAAAAACCAACGACATACAACACATAGGAGATTTTATTATGTCAAAGAAAATTATGTTAACACCTTCGGACTTCGCAAATAGAAACCCAATACCTTTTGATAGGCTATGCTATATCACTGTGGGTGGTAAGGTATCTAATGCGAGAGGTATCCTTGCAGTATCTAGGGCTAAACCTGCCAAGAAGATTGATGGCACTTGGTACTTTCACACTGTGAATGGCAAGGCATACAAGGGTGGACAGTTCTGCCCACGTGAAGACAAGTTCTTTGTAACAAAGTCTTAATTCAGGTTAGAAATTCTAACCCAATTTAATGGGTGGCACAATTCAGTGTCACCCCTAACTATGGAGAATATATATGTATAAAATATACAATGATGAAAATATACTAGTGGCAGAGAGTGAGACACTTTCTGATTCAGTACACGAATTACTAGAGGGTAATGGATATACTATTATATATGAGGAGAAATATTGTAGTGAAACTTTTATTGACATAAATAAAACAGGGGGTAAATGGTAATATGTGGTATTTTAATCAAACTGAAGAACGTACTTTAAGTATAAAAGAAGTATTTGGTAATAAAATTGAAGAACGTATTGAGGAACTCATGCGAGAGGGCAAGGAGTCACCTATTCGTGGGTGGTCTGCTAGAGATATATGCAAAACTATTACAGAAGAATTTATTTGGGAAGTAGATGATGGAGACAAGGCAGATGTTATTGAGATGTATGCCTTTAATCATATAAGAGAACTATGTGGAGTAAAATAATGAATGAAGATGAAGTAGAACTATTAGAAGAAGAGTTTGACGAGGGAACTCAACAATCAATTGATGAATTTATTAGCAACATAAACTTGGAGGAAGACAATGACTAAATTTACAAAAGCAGTAGTNCANCATGCAGAAGATATGTTTGCATGGCGAGACCCTAACGCAGATAATCAGATGCATTGGGTAGCAGACTTAAAGGTTGATAGGAGTGCATCTCATTTTACAGAGGAGTTTATTGATACTGTATTGGAAGATGTATATCAACGAACTAATAATATCAATGGCAGTTGGATTGACAATGACAGANTTATTTGCTATAAANAACCNATGAATGGCAAAGGTCATAGGTCTACATCTGTAGGTGATACGATTGCATTACACACAGAAGATGGGCGATACTTATACTACAGAGTAGCATCTTTTGGCTTTGATAAAATATAATTACTAACTTAACAAGGAGAATGTGTTATGACACACATAATATATGATGGCAATTCTTTACTAGATGGTAAACCAATCGTGATGATTGCTATACCTAAATCTAGTAATGACAAGACAGGTAATATGCTACAGACGTATATTATCTGCAAAGATACTGACCCAATTACTGCAAGTAGGCGAGGTGAAGATTACTCTATCTGTGGCAACTGTGTACATAGAGGTGTACCCAACTTCAAAAAGAATAGTGGTACTGCAGATAAACGTAGTTGCTATGTTATGTTGCTAACTGTGCTATCTGTATATAAGTCATACAAGAAAGGCAACTATACACTAGCACAAGGACACGATACTATTGCAGAGTTAGGTGCAAATAGAGAGGTACGTCTAGGCACGTATGGTGACCCAAGTGCTGTGCCTAGTTATGTATGGGATAGCCTGTTATCAAAGTCGAGTGGTCGCACAGGTTACACTCACCAACATGGTGTACAAGGTGCAGACATTAGAACTGACTTGTGTATGGTCAGTGCAGATACACGAGAACAAGCAGAGTATCATTGGTCACTAGGTCATAGAACATTCAGAGTGGGTAAGTCTATTCGTGATATGGTCAAAGGCAAAGAGATACTATGTCCTGCATCAGAAGAAGCAGGTAGACGTACCAACTGTAAGAAGTGTCAGTTGTGTAGTGGCAACACTATTAATGCCAAGAATATATTTATACCTGCTCATGGCACAGGTAAAAACAATTATCAAACAGGTTAGAATTTCTAACCCAAATTAACTGTTACTAGTATAGGAGACTATTATGAAAATTAAAAAACTAATCAAACTACTAGAATGTATTGAAGGTAATACAGAAGGTAAACTACCCAATGATGTTTATCATTTAGGTACATACATAAGAGAGAATGACTCTTGTGTAGACATTAAGGAGATGGACTTTGTTCATGTAATGAGAGCATTTAAAAGAGCAATCAACTATGACAAACAACTAGAGGTATCTGTATCACAGGTTAATCAGATAACTAAACTAGAGGAAGAGGTGTCACGTTTGAGGGAGAAATTAGTTAGTGAAGAGAGGGCTAGGATTATGCGAATAAAAGATTTGAAAGAACGTAATGCCTATCTTCAGGAACGTATAGAGGAACTGATACCTGTCAAGGCACACCCTAAATATGACTTTTGTGAGATACCCAACGATTGTGATGGTCAGAGGTTTATTGACGATATAAAAAAGTATCTCAACACCAACAAGTATAAGATGCGTGTTAGAGGTCAACACATTAAAGATGAATACAAAGGCACAGGTGCTACGGCATATGGGCAAAGCATAGATCAATCAACACACTTACGTGTATACATAGAGGAGAAGTAAATGAATGAAGATTGGAAATACATAGTATGGGTAGGTGGTGTAGATGATTACTACACTACCTATGAAAGAGCAAAAGAACATTATGACGAATGGATAGCACAAGGTTATGATGATGTAATACTAGAAAAGATAGAGGAGTAATGGTTATGAATGTATTAAGTTTATTTGATGGTATGTCNTGTGGACAGATAGCCCTCAACAGAGCAGGTGTAAAGTATGACAAATACTTTGCATCTGAAGTTGACAAGTATGCTATCAAGGTTGCACAAGCTAACTACCCACATACACATCAGATGGGAGATGTCAAACAAGTACAGAAGAGTTACTTTATAGATGACCCTATTGACTTACTCATGGGTGGTTCACCCTGTCAAGGCTTTAGCTTTGCAGGTAAACAGTTAAACTTTGGTGACCCACGTAGTAAATTATTCTTTGAGTTTATACGTCTGCGAGATGCACTACAACCAAAGTATATACTACTAGAGAATGTACGTATGTCCAAGTCATCACAGGATATTATATCTGCATGGTTAGGCTTTCAACCACAGGCAATTAATTCATCTACTGTGTCAGCACAAAACAGATACAGGTTGTATTGGTTTGGTAAACGTGTACTACGTGAGCCTAAACCTACAGGTAATACCTATGGCTATGATGCCATACCTATACCACCTATGAAAGACAAAGGTATAGTGTTGCAGGACATACTAGAAGATGGCATTGCTAATAAAGCTATGACTAATCAAGATGGCAAAGCACATTGCATTACTGCACGATACAATGGTGCAGTATGGTGGAACAGTATACAACGTAAGCAACGTACTATGGTGCAAGTAGGTGAAGCTGATAATATCAAAGGCTTTGACAGTATCAAACGTATCTACTCACCCAATGGGAAAGCACCCACTCTTACCACAATGCAAGGTGGGCATAGAGAGCCAAAGGTAGCTATTGGTAGGATTGTTAATCGTAGACTAGATGAACATGGTGTACGTAAGGACAATCAACTAGACTTACCATTTACTAATCAACTAGAGGTTAGTGATACAGATAAATCTAATTGTCTTACTACTTTTACAAAAGATAATGTATTGGTTAATGGTATGCAATGGAGAAAGCTGACACCTGTAGAGTGTGAGCGATTACAAACAGTGCCTGACAACTACACCAACCATGTATCTAATAGTCAGAGATATAAAATGTTAGGTAATGGGTGGACAATTGATGTCATAGCACATATATTAAGAGGTATAAAATGATTAAGAAAGTAAACCCTGTAGCAAAAGCTATGTTACAAGCAAGACGTAGGACACAAGTAGTTCCTTCAAAGAAAAAATATAACAGAAAAAAGGAGAAGAATTATGCAGAGTCGATTAGAGAAAATACCGAGCAAAAAGAAACCAAAGAATAAATGGGCAAAGCAACAATACAGATTAGAAAGAAAACGTAAGCAACAACAACAACTTAGATACATAAACAATGGGAGATAGACTAAATGAAAAAAGATAATACACTAGCAGATACACCTGCAAACCATGTACACATGTCTAATGTAGGTAGTCTTACATTATATGAAATTATGGACATGGATAATGATGGTCACTTTGATGACCCAAACTTAATTGATGAATTATGGGGTTACTTATGTGATTGCAAAAGCATCAGAGAAAGAATGAATTATGATTGGGATTTAGATAAGAAAGAGGGGATTAAATGTTTATAACAGAAGCAATACTATGTCTTGCACTTAACGTGTATCACGAAGCAAAGAACCAACCTTTTATAGGACAGGTAGCAGTTGCACAAGTAGTGATGAACAGAGTGTATGACGAGAGGTATCCAAACACAGTATGTGAGGTCGTAGAGCAAGGTCCTACATACTCATGGAAACCTGACTTTCCTATACGAAACAGATGTCAATTCAGTTGGTACTGTGATGGCAAGAGTGATACACCTAGAGAGAAAGATGCATGGGATACTGCAATCACTGTAGCTAATAGTGTATATCATGGCAACCTTGATGACTTTGTAGAGGGTGCAACACACTACCATGCATACTATGTGACACCTGAATGGGCGAGTACCAAGACTTATATAACAAGAATAGAAGACCACATATTTTACAGATGGGATATTAATTATGAATAAATTTTCTGAAAAGAGAACAGGTGATATAACGGAGATAGCTGCTTGTAATCTTTTGTTAAAAGAGGGGTATGAAGTTTTTAGAAATCTGTGTTGTACAGGTCCTGCTGATATTGTTATTATAAAAAATAATAAAGTATCTCTTGTTGACATAAAAACACCTCATGTGTACAAAGAAAAAATGCATTTTCCTAAACTTACCCAAACGCAAAAAGAGTTAGGGGTTATTTTGTTGGGTGTGTATAAAAATAAACTTTATTGGAAGGAGAGTAATGATGAATAGATTTATTATAGAAGACAATCCTTATTTAATAGCAAAGTCTTTATGTGACCAACACATAGTTAAGATGCCACTAGAAGAAGCACAGATGTTATGTACTGCACTGTGGCATGTTGCACCTGACTATGCAGAGAAACATAACCTGTACAAGCCTGTACATCAGAAACATCCTTGTACACTATGGGCTATGAGAACTCAGAAGAACTATAAGTTTGCTATTAGATTGTATCATCATATGCTAGAGGAGTATACACGTAGGTATGGCAAGATACATGGAGCAAAGAAACATTATGACTCATTGTTAAATGGTNTATNTTTAATACCTNANGGTCAGATAACACAACACCCACAATGTTTTAGTGGGCTAGATGAACTCAAAACAGATGAGTTCTACCCAATAAAAGCATACCGAGCATTTTATAATGTTGACAAAGCAAGATTTGCAAGGTATAAGTATACTGAAAGACCTACGTGGTTTAAAGAGGTGAACTATGGATAATAACGACATACACTTCTTCAAGGAGTGGATAAGAAAAAAGAACGAGAGAAGTCTTAAAAATAAAATACGACTAGAAAGAATACGTAATGAACTTAACAAAAAAAAGGAGAAAGATAATGACAAAGAAAAAAGATAATGAATTTAAAGTAACTATGAATAGTGAAGATATTCTTATAGCAGGTGGTACAAGAAGAGTGTTTCTTAATTATCATAATAGACTAAAACGTATGCTTCAACACATAGATGAAGTAAGGGATATTGAACTAACTCATATTAGATTAATAGAGGATTTGATACACGAGCTGCATAGCACTTTACAATTTGCACCACAGAAGGATAAGATGGATGATTCACCTATGTTTTATGCAGATTATGTATTAAGTTCTGATGATAAAGCATGGCAAAGTGCGTATAAAATGGCAGAGATAATTAAAAATAATGCTTGACAAATGCTTTAATTTATTATATAACACAACATCACTTAACCAAAAGGAGATATATTATGCCATATGATGTTTTACCAACGGCACATGAAGTGCCTGAAAATTTAGATTTCTCTGTAGGCTTTGAGACTACAAAGTTTGACGAGAAGAAATATGTTATCAACGAAAAGACAGGAGACTATCTTGGTGTGGTAGGCACAGGATTTAAATGTGCTAGTCACAAGAAGTTCTTTGATGGTGTTCAGAATATTATGGTAGATAANATACCTGATGCTATGATAGACTCTACTGTAAGATGGTCTACTGCTAGAAACAATGCTTGGGCTATGATGGATATTGTTATGCCTAATGTGTTTACTACAGTAGAGACAGAGAAACATAGCACCAAGATAGGTAGAAGAGTTATAGCCTTGCATGGTGTAGATGGGTCTTGTTCTAATCAAGTATTCTTTGGTGCTATAGATTTCTTCTGTACCAATGGAATGATTACAGGAGACTATGATAAAGTCAGACGTAAGAACACATCTAATTTCTGCATGGATAGATTTATACAGGAACTTAATCAAAGCAGTGTAGACTTTGTAGGACAGGTAAATGAACTACAAGAATGGGCTAACATAGAACTACCTACACACTCTATGAAGTCTTGGAAAGAGTATCTGTCATCTATTATGAAGTCAGATAGAAAGGCAGAGAAGATGATACCACTTGTACAACAAGAAGTACGTAAACGTGGCAGAAATGTGTTTGCATTGTATAGTGCCTTTACTAACTATGCTTCTTATGCTGACGAGAGAAATGGTTTTAACCTACGAAACACAGGTAGAGATACTTCAGCACAGTCTATGTGGGCTAGAGAGAATGAAGTTACCAAGTGGATTTCTACACCTGAATTTAAAAAGTTGGTGGCTGCCTAATGGGATATCTTACTCTTAAAAATTTAATTAAAGAGTATTATTTATCGTTTGAGTTCAAGAGTTTACGTGACGAAACTAAACAACAATATCAATACTTTCTTAGCGTACTCTTGGACACAATGCTACCTGACCAAGATAAAAAGTTGGGTAACATTACAATAAATAATATAACAACTTTGATGGCTAAACATGCATACAATGATTGGTGTAATCGTGGTGTGCATCTAGCAAACCATGTTATGTCTGTAGCACGAGTCGTTTTTAATTATGGCATAAATATGGAGAAAATAGGACAGAACCCATTTAGTAATGTAAAAAAGAGAACACCTGATGTACGTAAAAAAGTTTGGACAAAAGAACACGTTACAAATTTTTTAGATGTAGCTTACTCTGATTTTAACACACGTAGCATAGGCTTGATTGCACATATGGCTTACGATTGGTGTCAAAGATTAGGTGATATGCGTTTATTGCAATGGTCTAACTTAGATTTATCTGAACAAAGAATGCATATAGAACAATCTAAACGTAGAGCAGAAGTATTTTTACCTATCAGTGATGGTTTAGGTGAGATGCTTGTACAACAGAAGAAGGATTTTGGTTTTCAACCTTATGTAGCACCAAGAGTGAGACCTGTAGGTGGTAAATATATGCCTTATTCGCTCTATAGGCTGCCTAGAGTGGCTAGAAAGGTAATGAGGGATGCCAATATACCTGATGAACTACGTTTGTCTGATTTAAGACGTACAGGAACTGTTGAGATGGTAGATGCAGGTGTGTCGATGGGTAATATTATGTCTGTAACAGGTCATGCTAACCCACAAAGTGTAAAACCATACATGAAAAACACATACACAAGTGCAAATTTAGCATTAACACAAAGAAAAAACTTGACAGACGTTTAAAATTATGATAGGAACATATTATCATTACATAGAGGAACATAGAAAGTGTTAGATTACATATATAGTTTAAATATCACTATAGGTGATACACGTAGAGTAGATTGCCCTGTTTGTAAAGGTTATAAAACATTTACAGTAACAAATAATATGGGTTCTCTATTGTGGAATTGTTACAAAGCATCTTGTAATGTTAGTGGCAAGAAACGTGTACACTTATCTATAGAGGATATACAAACTACGTTTAGTAAGACTGTAGAATCAAACAAAGAAAATGATTTTATGTTACCTGAATATGTAGTTGATAGAAAGAACACACCTGATATTATATCGTGGTGTGCCAAGTGGTCAATTAATGCAGATGATTTAGATTTGTATTATGATGTAAAAGAACATCGAGTTGTCTTTCCTGTATACAAAGACAATATAATTGTAGATGCGATTGGCAGGTCACTTGGCAAAAGATTACCCAAGTGGAAGAAATATGGCAATAGTGGGTTGCCTTTTTCTTTTGGTTGTGGTAAGGTGGCAGTAGTAGTTGAAGATTGTGTGAGTGCTGCAGTTGTAGGAAGTGATGTATTTGTTGGGGTAGCTGTGTTGGGTACATCTCTTTCTGAAATACACAAGAAGTATATTGCACAATTTTCAACTGCCATCATAGCATTAGACCCTGACGCATTACCCAAAACACTGTCTTTTGCAAAAGAACTACGAGGACACGTAAAAGATGTACGTGTTCTTAAATTACATGACGATTTAAAATATAGGAGTAAAATAGATTTAGATAATTTAAATAACCTAACCCCAAAGGAGAAACAGACATGGAACTTTCATTAGTAAGAAGTCTTATGGACAGAGCATTCTACGAAGACCATCGTGGTGCTAGATGTCCTGACAGATTATTTAGTAAAGACACAAGAAAGATAAAACAAACTATTGATAAGGCTATGGACAGATACGAAAGGTCTGTACTACCTGATGAGATAGAAGCATTGTTTATGTCTGACAATCCTGCATTAACAACAGCACAGAGACAAGCATACTCAAGTCTGTTTAGACAGATTAAGAATGAAAAACCTCTTGGCAAAGATATAGCACAGGAAGTGTTATCAAAGTTGTTTCAGCAGGTTGTTGGAGAAGACATTGCTAACTTAGGATTTGATTACGTAAATGGTACACAGGCAAGTCTTGAGCCACTACGATTATTACTAGAGCAGTATAATGATGACTTTACACCTGATTTAAATGTAGAGTGGGATGACATTGACATTGAGACATTGTTAGCAAAGAATGCACTAGAAGCAAGATGGCATTTCAATATACCTGCATTAACAAGACAGATAAGTGGAGTTAATGAAGGACATTTGATTGAGATAGGTGCTAGACCCAATACAGGTAAGACATCTTTTCATGCTAGTATGATTGCTGCACCTGATGGTTTTGCACATCAAGGTGCTGATTGTATTGTCCTATGTAATGAAGAAGGTAGTCACAGAGTTGGTGCTAGATACCTGACTGCTGCAACAGGCATGACAATGCGAGAGATAAAAGATAATCCTACAAAGGCTCGTGATTTGTATGAGCCTATCAAGAATAGAATAAAGATTAAAGATGCTACAGGTCGTGACATGGCTTGGGTAGAATCTGTTTGTAAGTCTTATAAACCTGATGTAGTATTACTAGACATGGGTGATAAGTTTGCAAGAACAAGTGGCTTTGCAAGAGCAGATGAAGCACTAAAAGCAAATGCTATACATGCTAGACAGATTGCAAAGCAACACAAATGTGCCATGTTTTATATGTCACAATTATCTGCAGATGCAGAAGGTAAAGTTCTACTAAATCAAAGTATGATGGAAGGTAGTAGGACAGGTAAGGCAGCAGAAGCTGACCTAATGATATTGATTGCCAAGAACCCACCAAAGCAAGATGATGGTGAAGGTGAAGATTTAGAAAGGCATTTAAATATTGTTAAAAATAAGTTAACAGGATGGCATGGTATGGTCAACTGTCAGCTTAATTATCAAATAGGGAGATATGAAGCATGATTGAAGTAGATATAACAGACGATATGTTAATTAAAGCTAGGGCTAAATCAGTTGAGATGGGTAAACTGCATAACTCTATACTACGTGGCAGAGGTAATATGTCAGGTTTTATAGGAGAACAGATAGGCTTACATGTTTTAGGTGGTAAGTGGGATAATACATTTGATTATGATTTAATTGTAGATGATAAAAAAGTAGATGTTAAAACAAAACAAACTTCTGTAAAACCTTTGCCACACTACGAGTGTAGCATAGCTAAATTAAATACAAATCAAAAGTGTGATGCTTATGCTTTTGTTAGAATATTAAATGATTTTTCTAAAGGTTGGTTCTTAGGTGTCTTGACAAAAGATGATTATTATGATAAAGCTACATTTTTAAGAAAGGGAGATGTAGACCCTTCAAATAATTATACAGTTAAGGCAGACTGCTATAATGTTAGAATAGATGAGTTAGGTAAAACAATATGAAATTAATACTTGATGTAGAAAATACAGTAACAAAACGAGATGATAAAATGCATCTTGATCCATTTGAAAAGGACAATCAATTAATTATGGTTGGTTGTATTACAGAAGATGGTAAGGAGCATTTGTTTCATCACGAGACAGGCTTTGATGGTTTGCAAGAGTTACTAGATAGCACTACTATCCTAGTTGGTCACAACATATCTTATGATCTTATGTGGCTTTGGGAATGTGGCTTTAAGTATGATGGTGATGTCTTTGACACTATGCTTGTTGAGTATGTTATGTTACGTGGACAGAAGAAGCCATTGTCTCTAGAAGCATGTGCTGCAAGATATAATCTTAATACACAGAAGAAAGACACACTAAAAGAATATTTCAAGAAAGGTTTAGGTGTAGATGATATTCCAAAAGAAGAGTTATCAGAGTATCTGTCTGCAGATTTAAATGCTACAAAGGAGTTATCAGATGAATTATATAAACAACTTGATAGTGATGAGCATAGTGGTCTTGTTAATACTGTTGCTCATACCAATCGTGTTGCCCTTACTCTTGCTAATATATATAAGCGTGGGTTTAATGTCGATACAGAATCTCTTAAACAAGTACAGTCAGAGTTTGAGAAAGAAAAGATTGATGTCGAGAAGAGACTTTCTTCTCAAGTCAAAAGACTTATGGGAGATACACAGATAAATCTTAACAGCCCTGAACAGATGTCTTGGGTTATATATAGTCGTAGACCTAAAGAGAAAGCTACATGGCTAAATAACTTTACACCTTACATGAGTAAGACAGACTTACAAGAAAAGATACAAGACAATAGTGATATTGTTTATAAGACTGTAGCAACAAAGTGTATGAAATGTTATGGTTCAGGTTTTATAAAGAAGATTAAGAAAGATGGTACACCCTATAAAAATGATACTAAGTGTCCTAACTGTGATGGTTCAGGATATTTGTTTACACCTACTAATAAGGTAGCAGGGTTAAAATTTAAAGCACCTTCAGCAAAGTGGGTAAGTGCAAATGGATTTAGTGTTAATAAAAATATGCTAGGTATATTACAGAGAGTTGCAAAAAGAAATAAGTCTGATGAAGCATATAACTTTTTAAATGACTTACAAAGATTGTCTGCACTTGATACATACCTGTCATCTTTTGTTGAAGGTATTAATACTTACATTAAAGATGATGGAAAGCTACATGTTAGATTATTACAACACAGAACAGCTACAGGCAGATTTAGTGGAGCAGAGCCTAACATGCAGAATATGCCTAGAGGTGGTACATTTCCTGTAAAGAAAGTATTTATATCTAGATGGGAAGGTGGTCTGATACTTGAAGCAGACTTTGCACAGTTAGAGTTTAGGACTGCTGCATATTTGTCACAAGATGAAACAGCAATGAAGGAGATTGAAAATGGTTTTGACGTACATAGTTACACTCAAGAAGTTATTTCTAATGCTGGTCAAAAGATTAGTAGGCAAGAAGCGAAAGCACATACCTTCGCACCACTCTTCGGTGCAACAGGATTTGGAAGATCACCTGCAGAAGCAACCTACTACGAGCAGTTTACAAAAAAATACAAAGGAATCGCACTATGGCATTCCAGATTGGCTAAAGAAGCTGTAACACATTTTAAGATAAAGACACCTTCAGGTAGAGAGTTTGCATTTCCTGATGTATCTAGAAGAACAAATGGTGGTGTAACACATTTTACACAGATTAAAAATTATCCTGTGCAATCTTTTGCTACTGCAGATATAGTTCCATTAATATTGATGGACATAGATAGAAGATTAAATGGATACAAGTCTTGTGTAGTAAATACTGTACATGATTCTATTGTAATTGATGTACACCCTGATGAAGTAGAAGTAGTAAAAAGTATAATAAAATATACTAACAATGATATGACAAGCACTATTAATGAGCATTTTAATATAGATTTAAATGTTCCATTATTATTAGAAGCAAAAATAGGTAAAAATTGGCTTGACATGCAAGACGTAATGTGATATAACGTCTAAACCAAATGAAAAAGGAGACATTATGAGTGATTTAGTAACTATAAATACAGATAATTATGCAGTCATGGCAAAGGCTATGGGCATAGCAGGTGCTACTGTAGGCACAAAGACATCTAATAATTTAAATAGATTAAGAATATGGCATTCACCTATTATGGGTGAAGAGAAGGTTGGCAACAAACTAAAGAAAGTAGAAGTTGTAGAAGGTGGTGTGTATAGACTAGAGTTAGTAGATGATGATACATCTACATATTACTATGCAAAGACAGCCACAGTAAGACCTTTTATGCAGAGATATATGTTAAAAAGATATGAGTCTTTTAGCAATGTAAAAGAAGGAGACCCTAAAGGTACATTTCATAAAACAATTATGTCTGATAATTTAAATACAGATTTAAAAGATAATAAAGGTAATTTTAATTGTGGTAAACCTGCAGGATATATAAAAGATTTTAAAGCACTTCCTGTTCACATGCAAGACCTTATAAAGCAGACCAAACGTGTACGTGTCGTTTTTGGAACAATTAAATTAAACGATCCTACAGATATGTATGGTAGAGAAGTTGTTCTTGATGAAGTACCTTTTATATGGGAAGTAGATAATAGAGAAGCCTATAAAACTATAGGTGATCAATTTAATATCTATGCCAAAAAAGAAAAGCTACCATTAAATCATTATATGGTATTAAAGGAGAGTAAAGAAAATCCAATGCAAAATGGTTCTAGTTTCTATACACCTGTTGCACATGTTGACCTATCAAAAACTATAGGTATAGGTGAAGAAGATCATAAAACATTTTCTAACTTTCTTGATTGGATTAAAAACTATAATGATGGTGTATGTACAGCGTGGGATAACATAGTTCAAGAGAGACAGAGTGAAGTATCAAAAGAAGATGCAGAAACTGTTGATAACTTTGTTGACGTAGAATTGGAAGATGATGCTAAAAAATAATCCTTTTCAAGTACATAATATTAACTACCTATCGCCTAGCAGTATGAATACCTACATAAGCGATATGCCTATGTGGGTAGCTAGGTATCTGTTTGGTATTAAATCAGACAGTGGTGCAGCAGCAATTAGAGGTATTGTGCAAGAGTCTGTGTTAGCTAATAAATANGAAACAGGTGAGTTTGATTTTAATTTATTAGAAATGCAGTTTATGACTAAATGCACAGAATCTAATATTGATTTAGGAGATGTTAAAGTAGAGAAAGAAAGAAATACATTAAAAAACTTTGGCGAAGTTATTGATAAAAACTTTAAGTATAAAAATTTAGAAGACTATCAGGAAAAAGTTGAAGTACAGTTTGATGATATGCCTATACCTGTCATTGGTTATATTGACTTTAGGTTTAAAGATAAAATTGTAGATTTAAAAACATCTGCAAGAATGCCTTACAAACCTACTGAAGCACAGAAAAGACAGATGGCATTCTACTCTATGGCATATCCTGATAATAGTGTAGACTTATTCTTTGCTACACCAAAAGACTATAAAAAGTTTACACTTAAAGATTTATCTGTATACAAAAAACAACTTAAAAAGGNAGCCTTTGGTATACAGAAGTTTTTGTCTATTAGTGATGATAGACATGAGTTAGCTTCATTAGTTTATCCAAACTTTGACTCATGGACTTGGAGTGATAAGCTAAAGAAAGAAGCAAAGAAAATATGGAGTGATAAATAATGACAGATTTAAAAGTAGATGAAATGGCAGAAATGATTAAAGAAAAAGAGAAAGAACTCTTTGAACTTAAAAAAGAATATCGTGAACGTAGATCGGAAGGTTTACGTCATGCTATTGAACAACGTAAAGAAGCTGAAAAGTTAGTGCGTGATGAAATGAAAGCACTCGGCTACGATTATGGTTCAAACATACGTTGGTATAACTTCTAACTATGTCAGCATATAGTGCTACCCAAATAGCACGTAAAAATGGGTATAGGAGTGGTTTAGAAGACAAGGTTGCTGAATATTTAAAAGATAATTCTGTAACTTTTCTATATGAAAAAGTAAAAATAGAATGGGAAGACCTTGCTTATCGCACCTATACCCCTGACTTTGTGCTTGATAATGGTATTATAATAGAAACAAAAGGTATGTTTACTACTGCTGACAGAAGAAAACATGTGTGTGTAAAGAATCAACATCCTGATTTAGATATAAGATTTGTTTTTGAAAACAGTAATAGAAAACTATATAAGAATGCAAAGTCAACTTATGCACAGTGGTGTATAAAGCATGGGTTTAGATACAACACTCGTATTATACCTGAAGATTGGCTAAAAGAAAAAGGAAAAAACAACCATCCTAAATTCATAAAGTTTTTAGGAAAAAAATTAAGGAGTTAATTATGACAATAAATTTTACAGATAAAAACCCTGCAGCCTTTTACATAGAACTTTTACCTGACCTTGATGAAAACAATGCTTGGTTAGGTGGACTACAGGTAAATATTATATCTTCAAAAGATAATCCCATGCCTGTAGAAAGTAAAAGAGACCTGTTACATTTAAGTCAACTTGTTGCAAGTTCTGTTGCATTTATGGAAAAGAATGCAGAGTATGCTGATAAGTTAGAAAATTTTATAAAAGAACCTGAAGAACAAATAAAGCATGAAGGTAATGTAATACATTTTAATTTTAAAACAAAGGGGAATGCATAATGAGTAAACCAACAATAAAAGAAATAGTAGAGTTTCAAAAAAGTTCTGATATGGTAAATCATCCACCACATTATAATCAATATGGTATTGAATGCATAGATGCTATACAAGCCTGTACAGGTAAAGGTTTTGAAGCATATCTACAAGGTAATATATTAAAGTATCTTTGGAGATATGATTATAAAAATGGAGTAGAGGACTTGAAAAAAGCACAATGGTATCTATTTAAACTAATAGAGATAAGAAATGACAATAAGAGTTAAGATGATGATTACATTGGATATAGATACAGAAGAGTATATTGTACCTGCCGATGGAAAAGTAAATGATGAAATAGAAGATTTTGTGAGAGAAGCATTTTATGATTTAGAAGGTGCTGAAGTAAAAAATTTTAGAATAACAAGCGAGGAGATACATAAATGAAATCAAACATAGCAAATCAGTTACCTACTGATTATCAAAATTTTATAGCACTTTCAAGATATGCACGTTGGATACCTGAAGAAAATAGAAGAGAAGAGTGGTCAGAAACAGTAGATAGATATTTAACAAACATGCAAGATCATCTTGTTAAAAACTACGACTTTGATGAAAAGGTTTATTATGAATTGCAAGATAGATTGTTTCACCACATTACTAATTTAAATGTAATGCCAAGTATGAGAGCATTGATGACTGCAGGTAAAGCACTTGATAAATGTCATGTAGCAGGTTACAATTGCTCTTATCTACCTGTTGATAGTCCTCGTGCTTTTGATGAATGTATGTATATTCTTATGTGTGGTACAGGTGTAGGATTCTCTGTAGAGCGAGAGAATGTAGATAAACTACCTGTTGTTAATGAACACTTTGAAGATAGCACTACAGTTATTAAAGTAGGTGACTCACGTTCAGGTTGGGCAAAAGCACTACGTGAACTTATTGCTATGTTATATGTAGGACAAGTTCCTATCTTTGATGTTAAAGATGTAAGACCTGCAGGTGCAAGACTTAAAACATTTGGTGGTAGAGCATCAGGTCCTGAACCACTTGTAGACTTATATAGGTTCTGTATTAGTATGTTTAAGAATGCAGCAGGTAGAAGACTCTATCCAATAGAGTGTCACGATCTTATGTGTAAGATAGGTGAAGTTGTAGTTGTTGGTGGTGTTAGACGTTCTGCTCTTATCAGTTTATCTAATTTAGGTGATGATCAAATGAGACACGCAAAGTCAGGTCAATGGTGGGAGAATGAAGGACAANGAGCATTGGCTAATAACAGTNTAGCATACAAAGGTAAGATTAGNATGGAAACATTTATGCGTGAATGGTTGGCACTTGTTGAAAGTAAATCAGGAGAGCGTGGTATATTCAACAGAGAGTCAGCTAAAAGACAAGCAAGTAAAAATGGTAGACGAGATGTTGATCATCAGTTTGGTTGTAACCCTTGTAGTGAAATTATTCTTAGACCATATCAGTTCTGTAACTTATCTGAAGTTGTTGTAAGAGCAGACGATACAGAAGAAACTCTTCTTGAAAAGGTAGAGGTTGCTACAATACTTGGTACACTTCAAGCTACTCTGACTGACTTTAAATATCTACGTAAGATATGGAAGGATAATACAGAGGAAGAAAGATTACTTGGTGTGTCACTGACAGGTATCATGGACAGCAAGTTGTTAAATAGCTATAACACAATATACTTGGAAGATGGTCAAATGGTTTTTGATGAAACATTTGTAGGTGGTATCTTAGAAAAGTTAAAGGAGAAAGCAATTGAAACAAACAAACAATATGCAAAGGCTTTGGGTATACCTCAATCAACTGCCATCACTTGTGTCAAACCAAGTGGTACTGTTTCTCAACTCGTGGATAGTGCAAGTGGCATACATACTAGATATAGCGAGTATTACATTCGCACTGTACGTGGTGACAACAAAGACCCATTGACAGAGTTTATGAAAGCAGAGGGCATACCAAATGAACCTGATGTAATGAAGCCTGATAGCACTACAGTATTTAGCTTTCCAATGAAAGCACCTGAAGGAGCAGAGACAGAGCTTAGTTCAATAAACCAATTAAATACATGGGCTATATTTCAGAAGTATTGGTGTGAGCATAAACCATCTGTAACCATATCAGTCAAAGAAGAAGATTGGTTAAAGGTAGGTGCATGGGTATATGAAAACTTTGAAGATATATCAGGTATAAGTTTCCTACCACACAGTGATCATACATATGCACAAGCACCTTACCAAGCTATTGATAAAGAGAAGTATGATGATCTAATAAAACAGATGCCTAAAGATATTGATTGGAATAGACTTGTTGAGTTTGAGAAAGGTGTTGATACCACAGCAGGTAGTAAAGAACTCGCATGTACAGCAGGTGTATGTGAAGTCGTAGACATAGTAGCAACATAGAAAGGAGAATATTATGACTGAAGAAACAAAACCAATGACAGCTTTGGAAGTACAAGAGTTGATCATAGGCTCGTCTGAAAAGATGAAGCTGTTAAATATATTTAATACTTTAATGCAAGAAAATACTGCACTTAAAAAACAAATAGAGGAGATGAAGAATGCTAAAACGTAGGCATGGTTTAAAAAAATATGACGCACCTTTGCGAATACAGTTTGATAAAGGCAGAAGTGCTTTCTTTAGAGGTACAGATTACAATGGTAAACTTTTAATGCCACCTTATAATTCTAACTCAATGCAGTATAGAGAGTGGTTACGTGGATTTAACTCTGCATTTGCACAAAATATTAAGAAGGTTAAAGATTATGAATCTAGAAGAGGAAGCAAAACAGTTCATGCATAATAAGAACAGATGTTTATTAGTAGCTTCAGACTATCAATTGAAAGCAAAAGAGACAGCCATCTTTCCTAAAGACAAAGCTCTTGAGTATTTATGTTTGGGTTTAGTGGGTGAAGCAGGTGAGATAGCTAATAAAGCTAAGAAGGTTATACGTGACAATAAAAAAGATCACGATCTTGGTGGTGAGATTGGGGATGTGTTATGGTACTGT
>FUFK010078505.1_pt1 | contig 19065 bp, 16 predicted proteins | sample 1021851 | NCBI WGS metagenome assembly FUFK01 (sample SAMEA51879418, study PRJEB19060) | metagenome
ACGAAGTGATCGGCAAATCCAACAGCAAACACTGACACTGCCTGTATAACAGAGTCATTAGAACATTTTACGTGGAAGTTTCTATATGTTGCCTTGTATATACTATCTCCATCAGTGTGTGATCCTGCAATATATGCTGATCCATCCCACTTAATGAATGCATTGTCATCTTTCTGTAGTGATACACCAGTAAACTGTGCAACAACCATAGATTTGAATCCAGTTGCTTTACTACCATCAGCATGCATACCTTGCATACCCCATGTAGAACGTAGAGATATATTAAAGATGTATGGTGATGAACTATCAACGTTATCAACTTCTACTTTCACCGTTGATCCACTCGCAGTCGGATTACCAGATGGTGCACCTGTGCTAGGGTTCTTGATAGTGTATCTAAATGTTGTTGGTGTTGGTATCGCACTGATAAAGAACGATCCATTGAATCTTGATGCNTCAGTNCCNGTNACACCNTCAACNAANACNGGAGTTCCNACNGAGAANCCNTGAGCATCNGTTGTTGTTACCTCTGCAGTTGTAGTAAATACGTTTGTGCTAACATAGTCAGTAACAATACTACTGATTGTTTTAGGACCTGCTGTGTTAGGACCTACGATTCTATTTTCTTCTACTCTTGCCTGTAGTTCGTCAGCAGATATAACACTTGTGCTATCTGGTATATCTTGCCATGCTTTTGCTACCTTTTGATAATATAATTGTAAGTCACTAACTGATAGTGCATTACCATCTGTACCGTTAGTTGACGACAAAATATTTTTACCANCAGCATACTCAAAACAAGTAAGTTTGTGGTGAGAATATGTTGGAGGTGATGATGCACTTGGTTGTGCAGGGTCTTTATATACACCTTGTGATATACCATCAAAGAATGAGAACTGCCAGAAATAGCAACCACCAGTTACACGAAATACCGCACTGCTAGGAATAGATCCAGATGTAGGATCAGGAACATATAGAGGACGTAGTTTAGTCTTACGTAAGTCCATACCTACGATAGATGTACCTCTAGGAACTATAACACCACCTTCTACAGAGTTGAATTTATATAATACGTTGTTAGGATTAATATTACCACTATCATCTACAAGTGTTACATCACTAGCTGAACTCAACTCAGCAATGTCGTTAGGTATAAATGCTTGTCCAGATGTATTTGTGCCTGGTCTGTTATCAATAACATAATCGCCAGGATATAGCACGATACTAAATGACTCAAACGTATCGTTAAACTGTCCACTCTTGTAAGAGAATCTTGCAGCTTCTATTAACGCCCTCTGTATACTTTTAAAAGGACGGTTAGGAGAGTTACCTCTATTGTCAAAACTATCTGATGCATCAAAATCATCAGAGTTGACATATAAGCAACGTCCAGTTTTTGATGTAAAGACGTTTTTTAGTCTTGTAAGTGCCATCTGTTAATACTCTGTTATGAAGGAATCTCAGCAGCTTCTTCAAATCCTATTAGGGTGAAGGTTACTGCTCCAGTTGATTTAACATAAAGTGATTGATATGTGCCAAGAACGATACCATTCAATTCAAAAATTTCATTGTCATTAAGTGCCTTGTCTTGAACAATGAATTGCTCTGCAGATATCTGTGATACTCCAGATACCAATACTTCAACGCCCGCTGCATCAATAAACTCTGTAGTAGGAGTCGTATTTCCTGCAGCAGCGTATCTAGTTTGTGTGGTATCAACAGGTCTCCAAGTTCTAGCTAATGATCTGTTAAGGTTGTTATTACCCTCTTCACGATTTTCATTTGGACTACTAATAGTATCATATATGTATTTGTAATCTAAATTATTTCTAAATTCATAGTTCTGAAGATATATTGTTCCATTTAAGGAATCATAGAACCTTACATTACCAGACCATCCACGAGTTCCACCAGTTCCTGCGTGTGAAGGACCTACCTGACATGTTGCACCACCCGCACCAGTGAAAGTTGTATCACCTGTTAAATCTAAACCTAATGGGTGAGACATATTTCTTAACCACAACTTACCAGTTGTTGTTTTATGACATATAGCAGTCTGTGTGCCACTTCCACCATAATTATTACCATTTGTCCAAGTGACCACTTCACCTACATTAAATGTTCCAGTTAGGTTAACATATTCTACAACAACAGATGTTGTATATCCTGTAGGACCTGAAGGAAATGAAAACGCACCATAGTTATCAGGTGTGCCTGGTTGTGATGCCAATGCATCAAGTTGTATTACGTCTGTCTGTTCTACTATACCAACGTCTATATTTAATGCTCCACCCGTATTATTTGACACTATCAACTTGCCACTAGTTAGCGTTGCACCAGGACATGTATACATGTTCCATGCTGTTGCTGCAATTGTATTGTTGTTAGCAGGAACCGTTGAGTTTGTATATTTTGAGACTGTTGGAGTGAACGTTGCTAAGACTCCATTCTGTTTGACCGCCATGATTGTTAATTAGCTAGAAAGAAAACTCTGCCTCTGGAGACACCAGTTGCAGTTGCAGCTGTAAGTGTAGTAGTTGTTAATGTTTGTGGATCAGTAAGTATGATCTCTCTTGCATTTAATTTACCACCAACTCCTGCAGCAGGGTTTGTTGTTGTGAGTGTTAGATCACCATCAATGTTAGAGTTACCAGAAACATCTAATCTAAAGGTTGGACTCTTTGCGATACCAAAGTTACCACCTGACGATAGAACCGCCTGATCTGTACCTGTGCTATCTGTAAAATGTAAACCAATGCCACCTACGCCCTTTTGGATAATAAACTTACCCGCAGTTCCGTTTCCTGCAATGATTGTAGAGCCTGTAGAATATATAGACCCTTCAACTTCTAGGTTATATGTGCTTGCTGCTCTACCAATACCTAGTTTAGCAGATGCAGTGGAACCTAACTGGAATGCGGTTCCTACAGTTGTTTGTATGTCTCCTGCACAAGTTATTGTACCCCCGAATACAGCGTTACCAGTAGCACTAGCCAGAGTAAACTTGTCAGTAGCAATAGCGATGTCGCCACTGCCTGTGATAGATGTGACAGCATCTATAGCACCTCCAATTGAAATTCCTGTTGCTGTTGTGGTTACACGTGCAGCATCATTGTGATAGACGATAGATTCAGTACTACTTGCCTTGAAATACTTATTAGTGTGATTTGAAGCATTTAATTCAACAACATCACTTGACACAAATAACTGAGCAGCAGTGCTAGTAATATATGATGTATCAGTTGTATTTGCATAATTAAACTGAAAGTCATCATCAGTTCCCATCTTGATTGACTTGTCATCAACCATATCAATATGACTGTTCATAATCATATCGCCAGTCAAGGTAAATCCTTGATTAGCAATCATTGAGTTAGAGAACGTTGCAGATGCAGCAAAGACTGAAGCAGCATTGACAGTCATACTATCAGATGCAGCATCACCAATAGTTACGTTACCAGAAGTTGTAAAAGCTTCCATTGATAACGTTCCAGTAAGCACAGGTGATATGAGAGTCTTATTCTCTAATGTCTGTGTTGCTTTTAGTGTTACAAGTTCGTCAGTTGTATTCTCCATCCCCACGTTATTTGGGAATGAATATATGTTTGTTATACCAGACGTTAGGTTTGCTGAACTAAACCTTGCNACCTTTGTCTCATCAGATGAGTTAGGTATGACAAAATTAAGATCATTAACCGCCAAGATAGAACCTAGACGTATCTTACCAGTTCCTTGTGCAGATATGGTAAAGTCTAAGTTCTGATCAACATCATCTCTTGCTTCTATATTAAGAGTGGTTCCAACCTTTTGCAAGTTCAATCTTGCATTACCCATAGCGAGACCAACCTGTCCTTGCTGTGTTGAGAACAAACCAGTAGCAGTCTTGCCTTCAAAACGAACGCCAGGTGCTGTGTATGATCCTGATGGAACAGCAGTAAATATACTTCCTACTGCGGATCTTTTATTTTGATCGGTTGGATCTGAGTTATCTAGTAACAATAGAGTATCAGATGATGATACTTGATCTGCTGTTAACAATGTAAGGTCAGATATCTTACGAGTTGCCACTACATTCTTACAATAATACTATCAAGTGTATTTATACATTCTTTTTGAATGTGAAAAATCCTTCCGAACCTTGCCAATATCCTTTATCCCAAGTGTGGTATTCATTTGCATATAATCTTGCTTTACTCTCTAATGGTTCGCCATTCCAACAGCACTCTGGTTCAGATTCACCCTCAAAATATTTTTCTCTCCATTTGAAAACCATATCACATGCAGGGTTGTGCACTATGATCAACTCAGGGCAAACATATTCTACCTCTACAGTTTGTTCTCTGTATGGTTTTTGCATGTAACTATAACGAGACGATGTATGATATTTGTATTCATCAACCTTCTCATGTTTTACTATTATATGTGCCCACTTTGTAGGGTTTGATGCTGCTTGTGTCCAATTGTCAAACTCACCTTCAAACCACTCACAAAAAGTATCACTCAAGTTCTGATAAGTCTGCATCACTAGGAATTGTCTTGTTCATACCTTCTAAAGGTTTCTTAGACATCAATGGACTATCAGGATGAGGAACAGGAGTTTGTTTGTTCTTATACTTGTCTACGTTGATTGTCTTCTTCTTACCCTTGTTTGCCTTACACTTTTTGATTACTCCACAGGCATCACCAACAGTGACTATATTTCCTGCTTCTTCATCAGGTATCTCAATACTAAAACATTCTTCTAAGAACATGACAAGTTCTACCATTGATAGACTGTCTAGCATAAGATCGTCACCTAGTTTACTATCCCATTTAATCTCTGTGCCCTCTGGCAACTCAGAACCCATAGTTTCAATGATTGCTAATTGAGCAACTTGAAGCATGACATCCTTAGTAATCTTAGGATTAGACTTAAGGATATCTTTGATTTGTGCATATGTGTGATTATAAGACATTAGACGTAACTCACATCAGTAACTGGAACCATTTCACGAACAATTTCAAGAACTCGCATGAACTGTTCAGAGTTGCATGCAATTTGCTTGCTATCGCCCTTGTTACTTACTATTGTAAACGTTCTTGATGGAATGTCAACTATGACTTTATCTAGTGTTTCTTGTTCGTCGTAAAACATTAATGAAAAAGATAGAATTTCATACAATGATAGCATACTAATCAGACTTTGTAAAGTAGGTATCGTTACCCGCCCTTGCTGCTCGTCTAATTGTTTCTTCAACCTTACTTATAAGGTCAAGTCCTGCCTGTCTATTCTCCTGCATATGCTTCATTGCTTGTGCTGATCTATCTTCTCTTACCAGTTCTTCGACGTAATCGTCTAAATGCTTTGCAAGAATGCTCTTTAAGAATTGTGCTTCCTGCTTGGTTACTGACATATGGTGTTGTGTCATGTGTGTTAATTGAAATCTACAATCAATTCAAATATATCTCGGTTCCATCAATATCAACGTTGCCTTCAGCAGTGATATTGATATTCCCACCCGCATCAATATATGTGTCATCTTGTGAATCCACAAAATAATTGTCAGTTGCGTGATGTGAAATGTTCCCTCCGACATCTAATTTTTCTGTATTGAAATAATCAATGGTGTCGATCATATCAGGGAATGCTCCTCCCTTAATACAATCTTGGATACCCGCCACAATTACGTATCCTGCTTCTAGTTGTATGTTAGTATCACCTTCATAATTTCCTGTCTTAGGTAGTGTAATAACGTCTCCGATATTATACCCTTGTCCTAAACTGAAATATGTAACTGTAGTCACACCTTCTGCATCAACACGAACTCTAAACTTTGCTGGCTTGGTAGGTGACCCACCAGTAGCAGTAATGTTATAAGTTCCTGCTGTTCTACCAGATCCTTGCTCGTTGATTATAGTATCCCATTGAATCAATGGTTTACCACCATTTATTAGGGTTCTCTGTCTACCAACAATCTGGTTCATCTGGTTGCCAAGTGTGTATTCGTATCTACACCCTTGTGCTCTCGATCTGATATCTCCATTACTATTGATGGAGAATGTGGACGATCCTTTTAGTATCTTAATTTCATAATTACCCGCTACGTTCTCTTTTACAGAACCGCCTTCACTCAAGTCATTTTCCAAGAACACTGTCTTGTTTGTGTAGGCATTGGATTGCAACTTCATTTCATTCTTGGCTTGTATTGCCATGTTCTCATCTGACTGAATAGTACATACACCACCGACTTGCATCTGGTAGTTACCATTCACTCTATCAAATCTATCACCTTCCACTTCACTGTGCATATCTCCTTCAACATATAGATTAACGTCACCAATAATATGCAATGCCATGCGGTCAGAATTTACATCCTTACCAACCTTTATAACAAGATTATGGTCTGATAGAATATATGTATCATTATACGAAACTAGGTTGTTATTATTTTTCTCATCTATGTTGAGAAAATTACCATTTGCATTGAGCAAACGTATGTATTCACCATCCTCAGTATTGTTCATCTCGAACATATGACCCGCAGATGTTGCTTGCACCCAGTTGTATGGATATTGTATTTTTACATCAGGTGCTTCGTTTGGATTGTCCGTGCCACCTGTAAAGGGATTAATTGCCATCAGTATCCACCTCCATATGGAGAACTAGGAGAGCTTGGTGCACTTGGAGCAGATGGAGCACTTGGAGCACTTGGTGCTGAGGGAGTCGATGGAGTAGAAGGTGCACTTGGAGCAGATGGTGTGGTAGGTGTAGATGGAGTAACAGGTGTTGATACTGGATCTGCAACTGTCGGAGTTGACACCACTGTATCTGCACTATCTGTTGTAGTTGAAGTATCTTGAGTATTTACTAAATTAAATCCTGTATCAAGTGATGCAACTTCTTCATCTTCTATCATAGATTTTATCATAGGATGACCCACACAGTCAATATATTGTGTCAATGGTAAAACATTAATCTCCTTGATTTCTCTAGGACTTGTATATGTGTATACTGTGCTTAAAGATGCTCCTGTTCCAGTTCCACCTCTAGATCTTTCTTCAATAATAGGTTTTACAAAACCTAATACTGCCTCAGTTATATTTGTTGTAACGATTCTACCTTGGGAATCTGTTGTTGCGTCTCCAATTTGCTTCTTCTTATCTCCTATACCTACTGTGATTATTGGGTCGATATAGTCTTTACCAACATTAGTTACACTAACATCTTCTAACTTAGGAATAATGTCGCCACACTTAGCATAAATTGCTTTTGCATTTGGTGGTATTACAAGTGTTGGGAATTTATTTGTAAAGTTCAATATAAACTCATGCCCAGATTTTGTTCTGACAGGTAAACCAACAGTTAAGTTTGGATTGAATGAAGGATCTATTGTCGCAAGTAATATATTATCCTGATCATACTCTGTATCTACCACCTGTAATATGTCAGGATTACCTGTAGTAATTTGCTCTATATACTCACCATCATTAACATGTTCTTGTAACCCTATCTTATTAACTAAGATGCCATACTGTTCTTTAGGGCAGAAAGTGTCAGCAGGATCAAATCCATACCCTATGCCAGGATTAATTACTTCAATAGAATCTACCTGACCATTTACAATGTTAGGTTTGAACTGAGCACCACTACCTTCTGGTTCATTACATGTAAATTGTGCTCTAACTTGTGCTTCTAAACCAACACCAGATCCTTTTTTCTGCATGAATACACCAAGAATCTGTCCTATATCATCAACGATAGGTAGTGCCTTAATAGGACTAGTTGACTTTAGATTATCCCATACCATTTCTGGGAAGCATGGTTTCTTGTTTAGTATAGAATTAGAACAATTGACTGCTGCACTTGCTATGTTACCCGCAGAGTCGTAGAAGTTAATACCTTCAAATTTTTCAAGAGGTCCTCGTGTATCAAATGCCTTAGATGTTAAACCAGTCGCAATACCAGCTGCACTATTAAGATCAACAAGTGCACCAGTAGCAGTATTAAATATTTTCTTTACGCCATTACGATCAACAGCAGGAACAAATCCATTCGTAGGTATGCCATTACCTATAATTGATATAGCATTTGGTGGTTTGACTGCATATTGTGCAATTTGTTTTGCTGTTGCATCATTGCCTTTTGCTTTTGCACCAAGACCTGTCTCAAATACAGATGCACCAATAGCACATGATAAAGCACCATCACAGAATAGATCTATAAAGTCTCCAACCTTGTTAAGTAAGTTTTGTATTTTATCTCTTGCACCTTTAATAGCACCTGTCACACCTTTCAATATACCCAATGCACCTTGTATGCTATCCATCAATTTTTTCATAATATCACCAAGCATATTCTGAATAAGACATAGTGCGGTGTCTAATACGTTCTCTACTAGATCACTAAGCATACCTTTGATAAAGTCACCTAACTCTCCTATCATTTGTTTGAATAGACATGATACAAGGTCACCAACATCTTTTAATTGTGTTCTGACTGCAACATCCAACTCTGGGTCTGGAATACTTAGATTTGCAAGTCCTTCCTTTACAAGTTTGTTAGTCTCCTCCATGACCACGCCCTTGATGTTAGCAGTAATTCCTGTAAGTTTCTTTTGTATGCGTTGTGATACTATATTAATTTCATATTCTAGGTCAACAACTTTACCAGTTGCCTTATCAATAAACTCATCTATATCATTCTTTTCTATGCCACGAGCAAACTTCATAAACTCTGCCATGGGTGCTTCTAATTTAGTTGCAGTTTCTGCTCCACACTTACCATTACCAACTTGGACTGTAACTTTTTGTTTTTCTGTTGCTGCTTTTTGTTTTTCACTCTCTCCCTTTGCTGCACCACGCTCATTCTTATCATCTACAGTTCCTTCTTCATGTTTATGTCCATCGTTTTTAGTAGGTGCTTCATCTATACCACTATCTTCATTTTTCTGTATTGTGCTACCAGTGTTTGCAGCAGAACTACCGTCTTCACCATGATCTCTTTTAGAATATGTTGGAGTTGTTAATTGTGCAAATCCTTCCTCTCTACCACCTTCTACTCCATAACCACCACTAGGATTTTCGTCAGTAATACTTCCCATAACAATAGGAATTTGTGCTGACGTTCCATCCATAAAGAATCCAACAACCCAACTATTGACATGTAATTGATGTATGGATCCAACACCAGAACGTTGTGAATATATTGGGGGCATCAATACCTGTGCCCATGGTAAGTCTTGTGTTGGTAACTCCTTTCTATTCGGATTGTGATATCCTACAATTCTAACCTTTACTTTGTTTGTCCAGTCAAAATCACTATAGTCAAAATCTCCTAAACCATCTTCTAGTTCAGAATTCCAAAACTTGTTGCCATCATTCTCTACCTGTCCAACCCACCAGTTGAATCCTTCTCTACCTATAAAATTAGCGACATTTTCATTCATGATTCTGCCTCTTCATCTTCTGCACCATCGGAGTCGGTATATAATGTTGCTCTAGTTGTCATTTTATCTTCACTACTTTTAAATGTTCTTTCTATTCTACCAATAACATATTTACCAGAATTTGCATAATCTTGCTCTCTGTCACTTGTACCTTTGTAAATATCTAATTGCACGACCTCTCCTATTTCTAGTGAGTAGTCTGATACAAATTCTACTACAACTTTCTTGTTGTAAAATAATTTTTCCCTAAGACTGGATTGTGATAGTTGTTTTGTAAATCCTTGTGTATATGTTCCAGAGGTAAACAATGCAGAATCTGATATCTTAGACATGATTCTAGTATATGTCCTGTTATTTTCAAACCCACTGAAGAAATCAGGGGTGTTATTAGAGTTCATAAGACTAACATCCTGATAATATTTATTGATGTTGAAGGGATATTCCTGATACTTCATGTTCTTTAAATCTAGAGTCATAACATTACTTGAATATGATCCTAAATTTAGTCCTGCAAGTAAGTCAACTGATGATTCGATTGTTAATTTATCAATTGCAAGTATACCTTTATCATCTTCTTCTTCCAATTCTTCACCCTCATGTCCTATAACCATTCTTACTACAGATGGTTTATTAGCGAAAGAATCATATGACACAAAATTATAACCTGATCTTGTCTCATAAAAAGCATATCCTGCAGTCGCTGCCTTACCACTACCTTTCGTAGCTGGTATTGCTCTTGATGCCAACCATCTTATTGCTGTAAATGGATTCCAGTATGGTGATACGAATGAAAAAGTATTAACACATGGTTCAAAATTTACACACCTCTCTTTTGTAACTCCTAGCAAGTCTTCTAGTATTTCTTTTCTAACAATATCATGTATTTTCTTTCCTGCACCTTTACCAAATCTACGTGATACTTTGTTGCCCGCGTTATTTAAAAAATCCGTCCGACATAACATTAGCACTGCCGAGGACTTACCACCTACGTTTCTCCTATCTTGTATATCATATACAACAAAATCACCACCAATCTCTGTTGCATTATCAGCATCTGCTATACGAATGAATACGTTCTCCATACCTTGTAGTTCTGATAAAAAACCAGTCTCACTATCTGTTACTTGTATCTCCATGAGAGTAGTAGCAGACATGATATCTTCAGTGTATCTGACATACAATACCTGATTAACTCCAATGGGAGGATAATCCGCAATGAAGAAATCTACTAGTTGAAAATTAGACTGTGTATTGACTGACATTAGAATTGCGAAGTGGTGTTGTATACATCAATGTAAGGTGATCCTTTGATCTTAGGATTAGCAAGTGCACCACCCTCTGCTTGCTGTGGTGGTGGACTCTTAGATGCTGCTGCTATTGCTGCACCTGTCCCAGATGCAAGATCAAGTTGCTTCTGAGTCTTCTCATCAGCACTATCCCTGTTTGCTTGTATAGTTTTATCTGTAAGTTCTGTTAAGTTTGTAGTTTGTTCTTTATTGAACACTCTCTTCATTATAGGATTGTTCTTCATCATGAATTTTGCCATCATACCCACAGGTGTCATACCAAATGCTTTACCAGCTATACCCTTGATATTTTTAAATGTCTTACTCTGTGAAATATTTTGCACACCTTTGAACAATTTGTTTCCTGCATTGAATGCCATGCCCATAGGTGTCATATTGAATAGTTTCCTAGCAAGACTTTTACGTTTCTTAATAGGTTGCATTGCTCTTTCACCTGTTTTAGGATCACCAAGTCCTATACCATCAGCAGTTCCTGTATATGGTGCACGTCTTCCGTATGATGGATCTCCAGCTGCACCTGGCAACAAGTTTTGTTGTGGTGATGAACCTGGTAATTGTGGTTGATCTCCACCACCAGATGAATCTCCACCACCAGTCTTACCACGAATAAATTGAAGTGCTCTTCCTAGAAGACCACCAAGAATAGTACCTCCTTTATTATCTTCTTTCTTGTCGTTATCTGCCTCATCATTAGCAACCTCAGAACTGGCAGCACCTAACTTGAATGACTGAGATATCTTAGATATATTTCTGTTCATTAACTTAGATGCTTCCTTACTTGGTGCAGGAATTTTCTCTAATAAGTCTGTCATTGCAACAGCAGCAGACTTAGCAGGAAGTGCTAAGGCATCCATAAATGCCTTCTTCATCTTAGGATCTACGTCAAACTCATCTTTTATGTCTTTTTTTACTTTCTTCTTGACCTGTTTTTCACCCAATCCTACCTTTTCTAGTGACTCTACTTTAGGTCCTTTGCCTGGCAATAAACCTCCTGTAATAGGACTCCTATAGGTTGGATTTCTTGAATCTATATCTGCCTGTACCTCTGCAAGTGTCTTAAATTTCTTTGGTCTTCCTCTTCTCTTTTTAGTAATAGCTCCAGTTTTCTTTGGATCTGGCACAAGATTTTGTTTTGGTGTTGCCTTTGGTTTTACTATAGGTTCTGATCCTAAATTTGTAGCTTTTACGTCAACAGTTTGTTCAGACGCAGGAACACCCATTGCACTACGAACTGCATTAGGATTGCTAATAAAATTACCAATCCCCTTTCCTATATTCTTCATAGAATTTGGAACTTTCATTTAATTAAAGACGTACTTGAATGCCCCTTTACCTTGAGGATCTATTACTGTGTGTTGTTTAGTCCACCACTCGTTNAATTCTGGACTACCTAGTGGCATGGTAGCTGGTCTGTCAACATAAACAATTTGTACACCGCCAGGTAACACTGCACCTTTTGTCATACCACCTTCACCACCAGTTCCAACGTTGACTGGTTCATTATTTAGAGTTGATACTGACTCTGGCATGGTGCCAGGTGCAGTAATACTTGCAGTATCTTTCTTCTGAGCAGGAGAAGTAGAACCTGATGATGGTGCACCAACGGGGTCATCAAGATTAGGAATCCACTTATTTTTGCCAGGTCTCAACCATTTATCGTTAGGTTCGTTGTTATAGTAATCAAAGTGAACTGGATCTCCCTCACCTTGCCATTGGAAACCAAACTTCTTACCCTTCTCTCTCATCCACTCGTTTGCTTTTGAGTAGTAGTCAATATCAATTGCCCAACCTTGACCATGTGGTGACTGTCCTACAGGTGCAGGATTTATGGCGTTTTCATCGCCCGCTTCAGCTGCGTCTATCAATGCTTGTTGTTGCTCTGGACTTCTATATGAAGATGTCACACTCATAGGCAAGTTGACACCATCTTTTGCTGCAGCGTTGACTGCCTTTTTCCATGCTTTCTCCGTAGATGGGTTCAATATAATAGGTCTACCATACATGTCTTTTGCGGGATCAGGTGCTTGAACACCAGACTGTTGTTGTTCTGCTTGCTTTTGACCTGGCAAAACACCCATATCTTTAGCAGCAAGTGCAGCATCAAGTCCTACTGATACAGCAGTTCCTACGCCAGGTATTGTAGATGCTATACCAGATGCTGCTTCTAGCATTGCACCTTTGAAATCACCCGCCATCAATCGTTGTCCTGCAAACAATAGTCCTGCACCCATACCAACAAAAGGTATTTTCTTCAATAATCCTTTACCTAGTGCTTTTGCACCCACCTTTGCTATTGCTTTACCACCTACCTTAGCAGCAATCTTCTTAGCACCTTTCTTAAGTAGTGCTTTTCCTGCCTTACTTGCACCTTTGACTAATTTCGCACCAGATTTAGCGACTTTAGACACACCTTTTGCTGCCTTCTTACCACCAGATACTATATTTCTTACCTTTTTGCCTAACTTTAAATTTTTGAATCGTTTGCCTATCTTTAATTTTTTACCTAATTTCTTGACATTATCAAAACTCTTTTTTAATGAAGCTAGATTAAAACCACCGCCACCACCTTTCTTTCCACCTTCTTTTGCTGCTGCTTTCTTAATAGGTGCACCAGTGGCAGTCTTACCTTTACCACCCCACCATGCAAGAGGTGCTTTCAATCCTATTGTCTTTTGTGGTTTTGGTGTTTCACCTATACCAAAGAATGTTTTTAATCTATTTGCTTCTGCTACTACACTTGCTCTTGCAGGGGATGGAGGTAGTGTTTTTAGAAACCCAAGAGACGAACTTATAATTAACGCTGCACCCTGTTTATATACTTCTTCTACTGACTCTCCATAGTTTTTGACAGGAGTTACTATCTCAGGTTCTTTTTCACCTACCTTAGCAATAGTCTCTCTCTTTACGAAACCACCTTTTGCAAGTGCAACTTCTGGTTTCTTTTCATATGGCAAACTTCTCTGTTGTGCTATTTCTTTTATTGCTCTTACTACTACCTCTTCATATTTTTCTTCGTCTTCTGGTTTCTCTATAGGTTCTGTTGTTCCATATGACTTATCTACAGCATCCATAGGTATAGGTGCTATAGCAGGAATTAATTTAACCTCATCTGTTTTTGTGACAGCACCAGCTACTCCAGACGCAAGGTTTTTTGCTGCCTTCTTGAAAAAATTAAGTACTTTGGTAGTGTCCATTAGGATCTGCGTTGTTCTTCAGCGATGCGATCTCTCTCTTTTTGAAGATGAGCTGCTAACATATTCACATATGCCTCACGTTCCCAAGGCATCATATTTTCAACATCTGTCAAGCTATATTTATGGTGTTGTACGAGAGAAAAGTTAGTTTGATAGAACTGCATGATGCCCTCGTGAAAGAGGGCTATGCGAAAAAATCAGATAATCCTTCTAATACAACCTCATTTACAACTTTGGTCTTAGGGTTTTTAACCTTCAATACATGCTTTAGACTTGGCATTGTCTCAAAAAAGTCTTGTATGCCATCAAATTGTGAGTTAGTTAATCCCTCTACCCATGCTCTAGATTCCTCGACAGAATCAGGAGAGTAGTCATCCTCACCAACATATACCCTCTTTATACACTTAGCAACTAACTCATATGGATCTGGTTCTTCACCTATGAAATTAATTTTAGTAAAGTATTCTAAATCAGGATACTTCATCTCGACAGTAAGTTCATCAGATAATTTAATAATATTAGTGTGACCTTTAGGAAAATTAACCTTAACGTCATTGACCATAAACTTCACATCTACAGTTGTCTCACCATCATCTTGACACGTAACTTTCATCTCAATCTCCTCACTGATTGATCTAGCACGTATTTGTAAGAAAAGATATTCTATATCAAATAAGGATAGGTCTGCCACACTAACTTTTGTAATTAGACAGTCCGATATAGTCTTTGTTATAGCGTTTAGTATCTGCTCTTGGTCGTCGTTCTCTAATGCCAATATTAACAACTTCTGCTCTTTGACAAGAAATGGTCTATACTTTACTCTCTTCTTTGTAGAGGGTATGGTTAATGTATAGATTGGCGTAGCAATCTCAGGTAGTGGCATAATTTATAAAATCAGTATATTATATAGCAACCTAACTGAAGGTCATTAAATGACTATACTCGTAGTAAAATCCTACAGTTACCTTAACGAGTTGTGCAGGACCTGCAGAATATGGTATTGATGCTACAGTATATGGATATGCTTTTACTAATCTAACATTCCATGGGTTTTTATATTCTCCGTCCTTTATTGGTTCTCCTTGATTAGAATCAAATTTTTCTAACTTGTGTATGAACATGTCACATGCATAGTCCTCATAGTAGTTAGATGCGAATGCTCTCTTATATTGTTGATCATCATAAAAGAACTCAGGATTACCAGATACGCCATTGCTAGTAAAATCTTGCCATGCTCTAAAAAATCTTAATGGTAATGATGTTCCGTCCATAAAGAAACTGACATCTAATTCATTATATACTTTTGCTGTTGCCATCTTTTGTGTAATACCTTTATGCACTGACTTAACATCAAATGCTGAGTAAGTAACACCTGGCAACTGTATTTCATTGCATAACAATTGTAAATTCATCGTGTCACCATTATCTGTTAGTTTTAAAAACTCATCAAAAACGTTATCATCAAAGAATTTTTTTAATTTTGCAGTCGGTTGAAATGAAAATTGGTATAAATTTGACGCAGAGATACCACCAGACTTTCCAATAGCCTGCATGAAATTCTGTAGTCCTCTTGCTGCTGCCATAAATACGGATATGGTTTGATATATGTATTTATGAAGTCTTACAAGGGAAAATACAAAGTCATCAACTATAAGAAGTATATTGGTGATCCAACGACTGTCATATATCGCTCCTTGTGGGAAAGAAAGGTCATGGTATACTTTGATCAACGCAAGGATATTAAACGTTGGTCATCAGAAGAAATAGTAATTCCCTATCGTAATCCTTTTGATGGTAAGGTACATAGATACTTCCCTGACTTCTATTGTGAAAGAATAGACCCTGAGACTGGAAAACTAGTCAAAGAAGTTATAGAGGTAAAACCAAAAAGACAAACATTACCACCTAAATCCAAGGGTAAGACACTACTGACTGAAAGAAAAACCTATATTATCAACCAAGTAAAATGGGAAGCTGCACATGACTATTGCGAAAACAGAGGATACGTCTTCAGAATCTTCACCGAAGAGCAGATTCGACCAGCTAATTACAGAACTAAAAGGAAGTAAGATAAGTAAATCTAAACTTAGAGAAGAAGTATTCAATATATTATTAGACGATGCCACCGAATCACCTAGTAAAGGAAAGTATTATACTTTTGAATATGATCCTAAATTCGCAGACAATTTGAAGGAATGGGATGAGTATCCATTAGTATATGTCATGGAATTTAAGAAGAATAATTTGATTGGTGCGAACATCCACTATATACGTGGCACAAACTCACGATTAAAGGCACTAAATAATAAAAGGTTTCCTAAACGAACTTTACGTCAATACATACCTAGAAGAGCAGATAGCATCTTTTTTGAAATAGGCGAAGATGAAGTGCAAATACTAAGCACCCTACCTATCGAAAAATTTCATTACAATAGATAATGGCTGAACAAAACACAGTAGTTGAATATCCCACTGGTCTCTCGTCGATTCCTTTTGCTTCCTTTTTACAAATAGAGAAGTATAGTTATGACGAAGCACAAAAAAAAGTTGCCACACAATTTAATGATGCTCTTGGATCACTTAATAGAAGTAAAATATCAGACGTAGTTAGATTTGGGTCAAATAGATTAGCAGAAGCATATGGATCTGGCACCCCAACAGATAGTTTTACCGACTATGCATTGAATGAATATAAGACAGAAAAAACAACAACTAAAGTAAAAAGAGGAAAGAGAACTTTTACAAGAACAAGTGGTGGTAGAACAATTAATATTACAGATCCAAGTGTAGATCCAAATACAAAAGTAGTATTGAAAAATGGTGAGACAACAACTGTAGGTCAGTTGTTGAAGAAAAAACAAGAGATGAAAGATAGACAGAACAAAGGTTTGATGTCTACTGTATGCAATTTACCACTACCTAATGAGTTTCAATATAAGTATGGTGCAGATTGGAACAATGAATTTAAACTAGGAACATTAGCACTTGCAGCAGATGAAGCAGGAAAGTTTGCAGGAGTTGCAACAGCTGGTGGTATTATAGGCGGTGGTTTAGATTTCTTATCACAAAAACTTACTACTGGATCACAAGTAGGAAAAATTAGTGGAGTGGATCCTACAAAGATAGTTCAAAGTGCGGTATCTGGTTTACAAACAGCTGCAGATCCATTTAAAATGAATAGTCCACTTAACCCAAAAAACGTTGCAGGATTGGCAGGACTAGCACCTAATGAAAACTCAATACAGTTCTTTGAAAGAATGCAAGGGAGAGAGTTTAGTTTTAGATTTGAATTAGCAGCAAGAAATAAAAAAGAAAGCAATAGAATTATAGAAATTATAGAGTGGTTTAAACGTGGCATGCACCCTAACTCAAAGTCTGGTAGAGGTAGTGCTGTCATGCTTACATTCCCAGATGTATTTGTATTGACACCTAAATTTGTAAAGTGTTCTGAAGAAGGAGATCCATTGGGAGATCCAATACAGCATCCTATGATGCCTAGAACAAAACTATGTGCATTAACTGGACTAACTATAAACACAACACCATTTGGTCAATTGCAAACAATATTTGATGGAACAATTCCTATGGTCACTATGGAATTGATGTTCAAAGAAACAACAAAACTTACACGTGTGGATATGGAAGGTGCATCTTATACAGACAAGAGAAATTCAAAAGTTCTCTTTGTAGGCACATCAGATGGTGGGTTTATTGCAGATCAAGACAAAGCATTCACTGGAGACGTATCATTCTAATGTTAAATAAATTACCTGATCTATTATATAATTTTTCGTCAAAACCTCTTGACGCAGATTTCCTATTGGTAAAACATATCTGGAGACGTGCTCAAGTTCTTACTGAGTTTAAATCACAAGTTACCATGTTTGATGAAGATATTGTAGGTGACGGTGAGAGACCAGAAGATATTGCAACTAGATTGTATAGAAATCCATTTTACAATTGGACTATACTTGTTATCAATGACATAGTTGATTACTATGCACAATGGCCACGTTCAGTCAAACAATTAGAGGCTTATATTAACAACAAATATGATAACCCTGCAGCAACTAAACATCATATAACTACAGAAGTAAAAGATGCTAGTAATAATATAATCGTACCTGCGGGTAAAGTTGTAGCATCTAACTATCAAGTTGCATATTATGATGGATCTACCACTGTTACTGCCAACCCAGTAGTATCAGTAACGAATGCACAATACGAGACAGAATTGAATAGTAAAAAACAACAAATACAAGTGATAAAACCAGAATTGGTAGAAGATTTTGTCGCGACATACAACTCGTTGTTGAAGAAAGGAAAAATAAGTTCAGTTGGCGGTGGAACGTCAGATATCAATATGTAATAAAAAAGACCCCCGAAGGGGTCTTATTTTTTTAGTCGTCTTGTGCTAGTTGAGCAAAGTACGATAACGTATCCGTTTCTGCGGTAGAGGTAGGTGCAGCAGCAACTGGTGTTGGTGCTTCTACAGTTTCTTCCTCAAAAACTTCTTCGTCAACTGGTTTAGAGTAATTACCCTTCAATGTAGATTCAAGACGTAACTTGAGATCTTCATATGACTTGAACTGATCATCAGCAGTAAATGCTGCTAGACTATGCTCTTCTTTCCAGATTGCTTCCAACTCTTTGTCACTAAACTCACCTAATGTAGCGGGTTCAGCAAACTCAGACTTGTCGTAGTTCCAGAATCCTGCAACTCTTGTAATTTTGAGTTTGAAGTCAGCACCCTTCCAGAAATCGAATGGGTTTACTGGTGTCTCATCCTCAAATGCGGGTTGCATTGATTCCATGATCTTGTCAAAGATTTTCTTACCAAACCTGTATAAGAATACCTTACCTTCGTTAGAAGGATTTGCACTATCCTTTACAACATAGATGTTGCTGTAATAGTTTAACTTACGCTTTTGTTTGCGTGCTTGATCTCTTTGTGGAGATCCCTCTGCTCCTGCGTTCCATAGTTCTCTATTGAGATCGGATACAGGATCTTTTTTGCCTAAAGTTGTTAAGGAGTTTTCAATATACCAACCGCCAGGTCCTTGGAAGGCATGACTCCAAACTTGTGCCCATGGTAGGTCTTCACCATCGGGTGCAGGGAGAAATCTGATTACAGCGTAA
>FUFK010048552.1_pt1 | contig 19061 bp, 18 predicted proteins | sample 1021851 | NCBI WGS metagenome assembly FUFK01 (sample SAMEA51879418, study PRJEB19060) | metagenome
CCGCACGGTGCGCAGCGACGACCCAGCGCTCACGGTCCGCGATTGGCACGCGCCAGAGGGCACTCCACCGGCGCAAGATCCACTCCGGGTGGTGCTCGGCACGGCGGTGGCCAACGCCCGGGTCCAGCCCTGTTTGTCCTGGGACGGGCCGATCGATCGCCTGCTCGAACATCTGGGCGACGACGGCGTCGTGCAGTTGATGGTCGAGGGTGGAGCGCAGGTCATCGGTGATTTCCATCGTGCCGGACTCATCGACCGGTTCGTGCTTTACCAGGCCCCCGTCCTGTTTGGTGGCGACGACGCCAAAGGGCTCTTCACCGGCGCGGGTGCACCCTCGATCACGGCGGTCGATCGGGGTGAGATCGTCTCGGTCGAACGTGTCGGGGCCGACCTGCGGATCGAGTTCAAACCCGGAGTTTGATGGCCGTCGGCCGGTAACCTCGTCGGGGTTCGCCCCCTGTACCCAAGGACCCGCCGTGCTGAACCTCGTCCTCCCCAAGGGCTCGCTCGAGAAGGCCACCATGGAACTCTTCGAGGCCGCCGACCTTCCGGTCGAGCGGTCGTCGTCGGTCGCCTACAAGGCTTCGATCAATGACCCCCGCATCGCCTCGGTGCGGATTCTTCGTCCCCAGGAGATCCCGACCTATGTCGCCGAAGGGCTCTTCGACCTTGGCATCACGGGCCGCGACTGGATCGAGGAAACCTCGAGCCAGGTCGAGTCGCTCGGCGAGTTGAAGTACTCGAAGGCCACCGCCAAGCCAGTGCGCATTGTCATGGCGGTGCCGGAGGACTCGCCGTGGCAGACGATCGCCGACCTGCCGGCGGGGGTGAAGGTCTCGACCGAATATCCCGAGATCACGAAGCGCCACCTTGAGGCCGCCGGTGTCGACGCCGACGTCCGTCTCTCGTACGGCGCCACCGAAGCAAAGGTCCCCGACATCGTCGACGTCGTGGTCGACATCACCGAGACCGGCCGGGCCCTCAAGGCCGCCGGCCTTCGCATCATCGAGACCCTCGTCACCAGCTACACCGAGTTGATCGCCAACCCGGCGTCGTTCGACGACCCGGAGAAGGCCCACGCCATGCATCAGATCCACACGCTCCTCCAAGGCGTGCTCGACGCGCGCGGCAAGGTGCTCGTGAAGATGAACGTGTCGGCCGAGGCGCTCGATGAGGTCATCGAGATCGTGCCGTCGCTCAAGTCGCCCACCGTGAACGAACTGTTCCGTGGCGCGGGTTACGCGGTCGAGACGGTCGTGCCCAAGGACGAGATCAACATCTTGATCCCGCAGCTGCGCGACAAGGGCGCCACCGACATCGTCGAGCTCCCGATCTCGAAGATCATCCCCTGATCCTCGCGTGATGCCGTGAGTGCCAGCGCCGTTCTTCTGGTGTTGGCTGCGTCGTTCGGACACGCGCTCTGGAACGCACGAACCCATAATGATGTGGACCGCCTCGGCACGCTTGTCGTTTCGTTTTACGTCGGTGCGCTCTGGTTGACCCCGTGGATCGTCCTCGATCCACCGTTCGAGGTCTGGAGGTTGCTCCTGATCAACGGGCTGCTCCTTGCGTCGTATATGACGGCGTTGGCGGCGGCCTACGACCGGGGGGCGCTCGCCGTGGCCTACCCCGTCGCCCGCGGGTCTGCGCCGCTCGTGGTGGCCGCGCTCGGCATCTGGCTGCTCGACCAGGTGCCGACGCCCTTCACCGTGGTCGGTGCGGTGCTGGTCGCGATCGGGCTCGTGATGATCGGCAATGTCGGGTGGAACACCGGTCAGCGGCAGNCGCTCGCGCTGGCGCTCGCGACCGGTGCTGTNATCGGCGGCTACACGCTCGTCGACGCGCGGGCGGTCGAGGACGTGAATGGCTGGGCGTTCTTCGCCATGTCGTCGTACCTGGGCGCCACGCTTGCGATCATCGGCAATCGGCTTCCGATCGAACGGCTACGGGCCTCGCTCCGGTCGGGTGCTTCCGTCGGTCTTGCCTCGTCGACGAGTTATGCGCTCATCCTGTTGGCCTACACCCGCGCCGACGCAGCGAACGTGGCGACGCTCCGCTCGACCTCGATCCTCTTCGGGCTTGCGCTGGTCCCGCGGACATTGACCCGCCCGCTCGTCGTTGGCGCGGTGGTCACCGTCGTTGGTGTGGCGCTGGTGACGCTGTAGGTCAGCGCCAGGCGTCTCAGGCCTCGGNNTCCGCCTGCTGCTTGAGCTGCACGAAGGTCATCCGCAATTGCTGGAGCCCCTCCTGCAGTGTGGGCACGGCCTCACCGAGACGATCGCCGAGCCCGTCGACGAGTGCTGCCATGGCGTCGATGGCGAGACCGGCTTCGGCGAAGTTCGGCGTCTGCTGCGAGAGATGCAGCGCCCCGAGCTCGAACAGGCCCATGGCGTGATTGGCGATGACATCGCCGGCCGGTGCCGACAGCACCTGCTCACGGACGGCAGCCATCTCGCGAATGGCCTCCTCGGCCTGTGCCAGCTGCTCGGGGGAGAGGTCGTCGAGCGTGATCCCGTCAGGGAGGGATGCGGCGATCGCGTCCTCCATTTCGGGCTCGAGGCCGGTCGGCGCGCCCACGGCGGGTTCGGGATCGCGGGGAACGTTGTGTTCGCCACCAGGTGTCCACAGAGAACTCATGCTGGTACCCTAACGGCCGTACAACTGAGGGAAGTGGGGCCCGGTTCGCCGGATCCTCACCTGGCCACCGATTCGAGGTGCGTCAGGTCGGCCGATTCGGCAGCACCGTGCCATCCGTGGCACGAGGTTTCGCGGACGTCGACTCCCGGCGTCCGTTTCGTCGTTTTCGAGCGGCGATCGACGCTTCCACCCACTACGGAGGTTCCGTGCTCACGAGGAGTTCAGGGCGATAGCACCGCCAAGCAACGAGCCAAGGATCAATGATCGCATCCGAGCCCGCGAGGTCCGCCTCGTTGGTCAGGATGGTGAACAGATCGGCATCAAGCCACTACCCGAAGCGCTCAATATCGCTCGGGCTGCCGGACTCGACCTGGTCGAGGTCGCGGATCGGGCGAACCCACCGGTTTGCCGGATCATGGACTACGGCAAGTACAAGTACGAAGCCGATCAGCGCGCTAAGGAATCGAGGAAGAAGTCCTCGAACCTGACGGTCAAGGAAATGAAGTACCGACCCAAGATCGGGCCCGGCGACTTCGACACCAAGACCAGAAAGGTCGAGAAGTTCCTCGGCGAGGGTCACAAGGTCAAGGTCACGATCATGTTCCGTGGTCGTGAGATGCAGCACCCCGAGTTGGGACGCAAGATCCTCGAGAACGTCGCTGACGAGGTCGACCATGTCGGCAAGGTGGAGTTCCACCCCCGCCAGGACGGCCGCAACATGGTGATGGTGCTCGCACCGGACAAGCAGGCCCAGGCCCGCCACGAGAAGGAACGCAGGAAGGCCGAAGCGGCCGCCAACGCGGCAACGGCGGAAGCTGTCGCCCCGGCAGCCGACGAGGAAGAGTGATCTGACCGGAGTTCCGGTCAGCGAGATGCTGACCGGATTTTCCGGCAGCGAAAGGCAGGACACGACATGCCGAAGATGAAGACCCACAAGGGTGCTGCCAAGCGCTTCAAGCGCACGGGTAGCGGCAAGCTCATGCGCCGTCAGGCGAACAAGAACCACATCCTGGAGAAGAAGTCCCCGAAGCGGATTCGTCAGCTTCGCGGTGACACGGCCGTCGCCAAGGCCGACGAGAAGAACCTCCGCGACCTGGGCGTCTGAGCCCGACACCACCCGTACGAGTTTTTTCTGGCCGGAACAGCGGCCAGCGAGGAGAAGGAGAGAGAGATGGCACGCGTCAAGCGTTCTGTGCACTCGAAGAAGCGGCGTCGCGTCGTTATGGAGCGGGCCAAGGGCCACTACGGCAACCGGTCCCGCGTCTGGAAGGCTGCCAATGAGTCGGTGATGCACGCCGGCAACTACGCGTTCCGTGACCGTCGCGCCCGCAAGGGTGAGATGCGCAAGTTGTGGATCCAGCGGATCAACGCAGCCTGCCGAGTCAACGGCACCACGTACAGCCGGTTCATCGCCGGCCTGAAGGCCGCCGGCATCGAGGTCGACCGCAAGGTCCTTGCCGACCTCGCCGTCAACGAGCCGGAAGCGTTTACCGCCCTCGTCGAGGCCGCCTCTGCGGCCGGTACCGAGGCCGCCGCTTCCTGACCGGTCCTATGCGTCCGGTCCTCGGGGCTCAGAATCCGAGAGTTGCTGAACTGCGCCGCCTGATCGGGCGGCGCAGTTCGCGTTCGGACGACATCGTCATCGAGGGGCCGCGCACCGTCGGCGAGGCGCTCGATGCCGGATGTCAGCCGTCGGTCGTGATCGTTCCCGAGCACGCCGAGGACGACGCCTCCATCGTGGCGGTCGAGCGCCGCCTTCCGGCGAGCGCCGAGTTCCTGCTCGTCCGGGACCATGTGTTCGAGCGGCTGGCGCCCTCCACGACTCCACAACCGATGCTGGCGGTCGTCGCTCGCCCTGTTGCGTCCTTGCCCGCNGCCCCGTCGGTTGTGCTGGTTCTCGCGGGCGTCGGTGATCCCGGCAACCTCGGCNCCCTCGTGCGGGCCGCCGATGCGGTGGCCGCCGACGCGGTGGTGGTCGTCGGTGGCGCCGACCCGTGGGGTCCAAAGGCCGTGCGGGCCTCCGCTGGTTCGGTGTTGCGGGTGCCGATCGTCCAGTACGACCAACTCGACGACGCCGTCGATGCACTGCGTGAAGCTGGTGTCACCGTCGTCGGCACCGATGTCACCGGCGGCGAGCCGTTCGATCAGGGCGTCCTCGACCGCCCCGTCGCGATCGTGATGGGTTCCGAGCCGCACGGTCTCGACCGAGACGTCGACCTCGACGCATGGGCGCACATTGCGATGCCGGGTCGCGCCGAGTCGCTCAATGTCGCGATGGCCGGCACATTGCTGCTGTACGAAGCCAGCCGGAGCTGATCAGGCGAGGAGGTCCTGCTCCTTGGGACGCTCTCGGATGTAGGTGTCGGCGAAGGGGCACAGCGGCACGATCTTGCGGTTCTTCGCTCGCAGGTCGGCGAGGACTCCTGCCATGAGACGATCGGCCATGCCCTGGCCGCGGTGAACCGGGTCGGTCTCGACGTGGGGGACCACGATGGCGTCGCCCCGTTCGTAGTAATCGGCGATCGACACGATGTCGCCGTCGACGACAAGTTCGTATCGTTGGCGCTCGGGGATGTCTCGAACCGTGTGCTCCATATCGGCAGTGTGGCACGAAAGGGTGCACGCTCGGCGACGTGGACGCCGTAACCTGAGACCCCGATGAGCAACGCCGCCGACCTCACCGCCGACCTCGACGCGCTCGTGGCCGATGCCGCCCAGCGGCTTGCCGATGCCAGCGATCTTGACGCGGTGGCCGCGCTCGACGCCGAGTTCCTCGGCAAGAAGTCCGCAGTCACGGCCGCCAAGAAGCAGTTGGGCGGCCTCGATCCCGACGATCGAAAGGCGGCCGGTCAGGCCATCAATGCCGCCCGCACGTCGCTCGAGGCGGCGATCGCAGCCGCTCGGGAACGCCTCGCTGCCGGCGCACGAGCCGCCCAGTACGAGGCCGAGCGACTCGATCTCAGCGAAAAGCTCGGCGAGATCCGTCGGGGCTCGCTCCACCTCAACACGCAGGCCCGCGACCGTCTCGAAGATGTTTTCGTCGGTATGGGCTTCACCATCGCCGAAGGTCCCGAGGTCGAGACGGCCTGGTACAACTTCGAGGCGTTGAACATCCCTGAATGGCACCCGGCCCGAGGCAGCTTCGACACCATCTTCGTCAATCTCGGCGAGCCCGAAGAGGTCATGCTCCGCTCCCACACGTCGCCGGTGCAGATCCGCACCATGGAGAACCAGGAGCCACCGATCTACATCGTCGCTCCCGGCCGGACCTTCCGCACCGACACCGCCGACGCCACCCATCTTCCGGCCTTCAACCAGATCGAAGGTCTCGTCGTCGATCGAGGCATCACGCTGGGCGATCTCTCGGGCACGATGGACGAGTTCGTGCGTGCCTTCTTCGGTGGTGAGGTCAAGACCCGCCTCCGTCCGTCGTACTTCCCGTTCACCGAGCCGTCGGCCGAGTTCGACATCTCCCGCCCCGACGGTTCGTGGCTGGAGCTCGGCGGCTGCGGGATGGTTCACCCGAACGTGTTGCGTAACTGCGGCATCGACCCCGAAGAATGGCAGGGCTTCGCGTTCGGCTTTGGCATCGACCGCCTCGCGGTCATGCGCTACGAACTCGACGACATCCGCGAGCTCGTCAACAACGACGTCCGCTTCCTGAGGCAGTTCTGATGAAGGTCACCTTGTCCTGGCTTCGCGAGTTCGCGCCCGACATCGATGGTGATCCCGTCGAGTTGGGTGAGACCCTGAGTGCGCTCGGGCTCGCCGTCGAGGAGATGGAGACGATCGGCGAAATCGTCGACGGTGTCGTCCTGGCGAAGGTGCTCGACCTCCGATCTCACCCCGACGCCGACAAGATCCAACTCGTCGATGTCGACCGAGGCGACGGGCAGCCGCTCCAGGTGTGCTGCGGTGCGTTCAACATGGCGGTCGGCGACTTGATCCCGTTCGCCACGATCGGCACGGTCATGCCCAACGGCATGGAGATCGCCCAGCGGGAGATGCGCGGCCAGATGTCGAACGGTATGTGCTGCGCAGCCGACGAGATCGGGCTCGCCAGCGGCGACGACGGCATCTACATCCTGAACGATGTCGTCGTCGACGGTGCCGAACTCGGCATGCCCCTCGCCGAGGCGATCGGCATGCAGCCCGATGTGCTGTGGGANCTCGAGGTCAACGCCAACCGTCCCGANGCCATGTCGGTCGCCGGCGTTGCCCGCGATCTCGCCGCTGCGCTGGGTGTCGAGTTCCGCTTCCCCGAGTACGAGATCACCACCACCGACGAGCCGGTCGACGGCCTTCTCGACATCCGGATCGAGGATCCCGAGCTGTGCGGCCGCTTCGTCGCCACGGTGCTCCGCAACGTCCGTGTCGGGGAGTCGCCAGCGTGGATGCAGCAGCGGCTGATCCAGCTCGGTATGCGTCCGATCAACTCGATCGTCGACATCTCGAACTATGTGATGCTCGAACTCGGCCAGCCCAACCACACGTTCGACCTCGCCACCATCCCCGACGGTCGGCTCAACATCCGCCGCGCCCGCGACGGCGAAACCCTGGTGACCCTCGACGACATCGAACGCTCGCTCGTGACCAACGACGGGGTCATCACCGACGAGAGCGACACGATCATCTCGCTTGCAGGAGTCATGGGTGGCGCCACGACCGAGATCTCCGATTCCACGACCGAGGTGTTGCTGGAGATGGCGTGGTGGGATCCGCCCTCGATCTCCCGCACCGTGAAGCGCCTCAACCTGCCGAGCGAGGCCTCCACTCGGTTCCGTCGCGGCGCCGACTGGGGCGACAACATCGATCGGGCGATGCGCCGNTTCATCCAGCTGGCCGCCGAGTCGGGCATCACCGCCGTCAGCGGCTTCGTCGACGTTCCCGGCACGACTCCCGATCGCACGCCGGTTCCGGTTCGGGTCGCGAAGGTCAACGGCCTGCTCGGCACGGAGCTCACCGCCGACGACATGGCCGCTCACCTGACCTCAATCGGGTTCGAGGTGACGATGGCCGGCAACACGCTTCACGTTGTCGTGCCCACCTGGCGGTGGGACACCGCCACCGAAACCGACATCGCCGAAGAGGTGGGTCGCATGTTCGGCTACGAGAACATCCCACGCACCGTGCCCAAGGGCGAAGACCCCGGCGGGCTCAGTCAGTACCAGAAGGACCGTCGACTGGTCCGCGAGATGCTGCTCGGTGCGGGATGCGACGAGACGCTGCCGATGCCGTTCCTCGCCCCCGGCGATCTCGCCAAGGCGGGCCTTCCCGAGGACGGGGTGACCCTCACCAATCCGCTCCATGCCGAGGAGTCGGTCCTGCGCACCTCGCTGCTTCCCGGGCAGCTGAAGGCCATCGCCTACAACCAGTCGCATCGCAACCCCGATGTACGGTTCTTCGAGATCGACCACGTGTTCCTGCCCGCTGCTGAGGGGGAGATCCTTCCCGATGAACGCGAGCACCTTGCGGTCGCGATCGCCGGTGAAGAGGCGCCAGCTGCGGTTGCCGTGCTCGATGCGCTGGACCGGGCGCTCGCCCTGCCGAACGTGCACTTGTCGCCGTCAAGTCCTGCCGGGTTGCACCCGACCCGGTCGGCCGATGTGGTCATCGCCGGGCGCACTCGCGGCCACGTCGGTGAGGTCGATCCGGCGGTGCTCGAGGCTTACGGCGTCGAAGGTCGGGTCGCCTGGCTCGAACTCGATCTCGGTGCCGTGCTCGACGGTCCGCACGGAAATCGCACCTACACGCCCGTGAGCAAGTTCCCGTCGAGCGATATCGACCTTGCGTTCGTCGTCGGNGACGATGTCGCTGCGAGCCGAATCGAGGCGAGCCTTCGCAAGGGCGGTGGCGCTCTCCTCACCGATGTCGAACTGTTCGACGTCTACCGAGGTCCTGGAGTCGACGACGGCGCCCGGTCGCTGGCCTACCGGTTGCGCTTCCAGGCCACCGACCGCACCCTCACCGACAGCGATGTGGCCGATGTCCGGCAGGCCTGCATCGATCAGGTCGTGAAGAAGACCGGCGCAGTACTTCGCGGCTGATCCGCCTCGGCGACTACCGTCGCCGCTATGCGTATCTGGCGTTCACACGAACTCGGCGATCCNCTCGACGTCCTCCGACTNGAGGAGGNCGNNGCACCCGGTGAACCCGGGCCGTCGCAGGTCNTGNTCGACACGGCTGCGGTCGGCTTGACCTTTCCCGACGTGTTGTCGTGCCGGGGGGAGTATCAGGTCCCGACCCGGCTGCCCTACACGCCGGGCGGTGAGATCGCAGGGGTGGTCTCGGCGGTCGGGGAGGGCGTCGACCTCGAGGTCGGCACGGCCGTCGCGGTGCTCGGTGGCGGACTTCGTGAGCAGAACATCGTGGGCGCCGGTTCGTGCTTTGCCTACCCGACCGACGCCTTGTCGCCGGCGCAGGCGGCGGCGATCCCGGTCAACTACGGCACAGCGTGGTTCGGTCTCCACGACCGGGCGAAGCTTCAGCCCGGCGAGACCGTGTTGATCACCGGTGCGGCCGGCGGCACCGGGACGGCGTGCATCCAGCTCGCCCTTGCCGCAGGNGCGGTGCCGATCGCGNTCGTTGGAGGCGAGCAGAAGGCCGCGCTCGTTCGCAGCCTCGGCGTGGAGCACATCGTCGACCATCGCGAGACTCCCGACTGGGTCGACACGGTTCGGGAGATGAGTGNCGGTGGGGTCGATGTGGCCTGGGATGCCGTCGGTGGCGACGCCTTCCATCAGGTTCGCCGATGCATGGCGTGGGATGGCCGTCTGCTGATCGTGGGGTTCGTGGGCGGCATCGCCCAGGCGCCCACCAACCACGCGTTGTTGAAGAACTACTCGATCGTCGGTGTGCACTGGGGGGCATCGCTGATGCGCGACCCAGACAGTGTCAAGCGTCAGATGGCTGCCGTCTTCGAGTTGGCCGCCGAAGGCATGGTGGCGCCGCCCGTCGAGTCGGTGCGCCCATTCGAGGAGGCTGCGGCCGTGATCCAGGCGATCGCAGATCGTCAGGTCACCGGCAAGGCGGTGGTCACGATCTGAGGGCGCTGGCGTCGAGATCATCGGTGTCGGCGTTCCGACTGAATCGTTAGCCAACCTGCCCGAACCGCTAGACCCTCTAACGAGGGGCAGCTAGGATCTCGTTATTCGAGGGGGGCAGGAATGGACTTTCGCAAGGCTTCACAGGCGCACGTCGTGCCGCACTTCACCAAGGGGGCGGCCTGGAACGCCGACGACCTCATCGTGATGGATCACGCCGAAGGCTGTTATGTCACCGATTCCGAGGGCAAGCGCTACCTCGACGGTCTCGCCGGGCTCTTCTGCACGAACCTCGGCCACGGCCGGAGTGACCTTGCCGCCGAGGCGAGCAAGCAGATGGAGCGCATGGCGTTCTATCCGAACTGGGGCTTCACGCACGAGCCGGTGAGCAAGGCGGCGTCGATGATCGCCGACGTCGCTCCCGGCGACCTCGAGGACGTCTTCTTCGTNTCGTCGGGTTCCGAAGCCGTCGAGTCCGCCCTCAAGTTCGCCCGGAACTATCACGTCGCGCGCGGCGACGAAGGCCGCTACAAGGTCATCTCTCGAGAATGGAGCTACCACGGCACCACCATCGCCGCCCTTGCGGTCACCGGCGTGCCGAAGTTCCGCAAGCACTTCATGCCGATGCTGTGGGACGGCCCACGCCATGTCCGCAACACCCACGGCGACACNGCCGACGCTCTNGCGAGCGCCAAGGCCATCGAGGACATGATCCTCGCTGAGGGGCCCGAAACCGTTGCCTTGGTCATCGCTGAGCCGGTCCAGAACGGCCGTGGCTGCCTCGTACCGCCGGACGGCTACTGGCAGGAACTCCGCCGCATCTGCGACAAATACGGCGTGCTGCTGTGTGCTGACGAGGTCATCTGTTCGTTTGGTCGCCTCGGTCACTTCTTCGGCAGCGAACGCTTCGGGGTAGTCCCCGACATGATCACCTTCGCCAAAGGGGTCACGAGTGCCTATCTGCCGCTNGGTGGGGTCGTCGTGCGGCGACCGCTCCTCGAGCACATCTGGGAGTCCGAGGTCGGCCTGTTCAACCACGGCTCGACCTTCGGTGGTCACCCTGTCGCTACCGCCGTTGCCGTGGCGAACATCCAGGCGATGCATGACGAGCAGATCATGCAGCACGTCCGATCCCATGAGGACACGATGCGGGCCGGATTCGAGTCACTCGTCGAACGCCACGACATCGTGCGCGAGGTCCGCGGCACCGGGTACTTCTACGCCCTCGAGCTGATGGCGAGCCGCGAACGCGGCCTCGACCTCAGCGAACCCGACGCCCTCGCCCTCCAACAGGGTGTTTTGTTGTCGATGTGCAAGGAGGCGGGCCTGTTGATCCGCCCCGACGATCGTGGCGCGACGATGCTGGTCTTCTCGCCCCCGCTCATCGCCGACGAGGCCGTGATCGCCGACATGCATGCCAAGGGCGACCAGGTGCTCACGCGCGCCACCGCTTGGCTCGCCGGCGATCGCTAAGCCGCACCGTGGGCGTCCTCGACGATTGGTACGAACGGGCGGCTGCTACGCCGCGCCGCATCGTGCTCGCCGACGACGACCCGCGCGCGCACGAGGCCGCCGCNCGGCTGCGCAATGACGGCCTCGCCGAACCCGTCGTGATCGGGCGCGACCTCGCTTCCTTGGCCGATGCTGCGCACCCCGAGGCCGACGAACTGGTCGCGAAACTCGCCGCGGTCACCGATGGGCCATGGGCCGGCCGGCCGCTCGACATCAATGACCCGCTTACCATCGCAGCCGCACTGGTGAAGAGCGGTTGGGCCGACGGTGCTGTTGCCGGGGCCACCCGTCCGACCGGCGATGTCATCCGGGCGGGCATCCGGGTGCTCGACGTTGCGCCCGACGTCTCGGTCGTGAGTAGTTCGTTCTTCTTCGTTCTGCCCGATGGCCGCCCGCTCGTCTATGGCGACTGCGGTGTGCTGCCCGACCCGACCGCTGACCAACTCGCGGCCGTCGCGATCTCGTCAGCGGCGACTTTTGCCCAGTTGGCGGGGGAGGAGCCGGCGGTGGCGATGTTGTCGTTTTCGTCGAAGGGCAGCGCCACCCACCCACGGGTCGACAAGGTCATCGAGGCGACCGCACGAGTTCGTCACCTCGCACCCGATCTCGCCGTCGACGGCGAGTTGCAGTTCGACGCAGCCTTCGTCCCCGCCGTGGCCGAGACCAAAGCCCCAGGGTCGCCGGTTGCCGGCCGGGCGAACGTGTTCGTGTTCCCCGACCTCGACAGCGGGAACCTCGCCTACAAGATCACCGAACGCCTCGGCGGCGCAGAGGCGTTCGGACCGCTGCTCCAGGGGCTCGACGGGGTGCTGCACGACCTCAGCCGTGGCTGCTGTGCCGACGACATCGTGAACGTTGCGGTCATCAGCGCGCTCCAGGCCGGAGCCGCCGCATGAGCCGCCCCACCCTCGACCCGACACAGGTCATCGACGAGGCGGCCCGCCTCGCGGACACCGAAGGACTCGATGCCCTCACGCTCACTCGGGTCGCCGATGCGCTCGGCGTGCAGCAGCCGGCGCTCTACCGTCATATCGACGGCTACGACGACTTGATTCGCAGCCTCGGTCTGCGGGGTCGGGAACTCCTCGCCGAACGCCTCAGTGAGGCGGCTCAGGGCGTCGCTGGCGAAGATGCGGTTCGCTCACTTGGTGATGCATGGCGTTCCGTCGTCCGTGATGCCCCTGGGCTCTATGCCGCCACCGACCGCTACCCATGCGCCGGCGACGACGAACTGGAGGCGGCAGTCGAACGCGTCGTCAATGTGATCGCTCGTTCGCTCGCCGGCTTCGATCTCGACGATGCCCAACGCATCCACGTGGCTCGAGCACTCCGGAGTGCGTTCCACGGCTTCGCCCACCTTGAGTCGGGCGACGGCCACCCCCATCCACACGATCTCGAGGTCTCGTTCGCCGGCCTCGTCGACCTCTTGATGGCGGGTATTCGCCATCTTGAACGAACAGGAGAATCCCGATGACCCGCATGACTCCCTCGGAGGCCTTCGTCGAGACGATGGTCGCCAACGGCGTGACCACCACGTTCGGCATCATGGGCAGCGCGTTCATGGATGCNATGGACATCTTCGCCCCNGCCGGTATCGAACTCGTGCCGGTGGTGCACGAGCAAGGCGCGGCCCACATGGCCGACGGGTATGCCCGGGTCAGCGGCAAGCACGGTGTGGTGATCGGCCAGAACGGCCCCGGCATCTCCAACTGTGTCACTGCGGTCGCAGCAGCGTTCTGGGCCCACAGCCCCGTCGTGATGATCACCCCGGAGACCGGCACCATGGGGCAGGGCCTGGGTGGTTTCCAGGAGGCCAACCAGCTGCCCATGTTCCAGGAGTTCGTGAAGTACCAAGGGCACATCGCCAACGAGAACCGGATGGCGGAGATCACCGCTCGCTGCTTCGACCGGGCGATGTCGGAGATCGGGCCGACCCAGCTCAACATCCCGCGCGATCGCTTCTACGGTGACATCGACGTCGAGATTCCGGCGCCGATGGTCCTCGACCGCGGTGCGGGNGGCAAGGCCAGCCTCGATGCCGCGGCCGACATGCTCGCCGAGGCCGAGTTCCCCGTCATCGTCAGCGGGGGTGGTGTGGTGATGGGCGATGCGATGGCCGAAGCCGTCGCCCTCGCCGAACGTCTCGGGGCGCCGGTGGTCAACAGCTATCTCCACAACGACTCGTTCCCGGCGAGCCATCCGCAGTGGTGCGGGCCGCTGGGCTATCAGGGCTCGAAGGCGGCGATGAAGCTCATCGCGAAGGCCGATGTCGTGCTCGCGCTCGGCACCCGGCTCGGCCCGTTCGGAACCCTGCCGCAGCACGACATGGACTATTGGCCCAAGGACGCCAAGATCATTCAGGTCGACGCCGACCACAAGATGCTCGGTCTCGTGAAGCCGATCTCCGTCGGGATCCACGGCGATGCCGGTGCCGCCGCCGAAGCGCTCCTCGAGCGACTCGACGGCCGAACCCTCGTCTGCGACGTAACGCGCGACACCCGGGCCGCCGCCACTGCCGAGGAGAAGGCGGCCTGGGAAGCCGAACTCGACGAGTGGACCCACGAAAAAGACGACTTCTCGATGGACATGATCGCCGAGGCCGATGCCGAGGAAGGCAGCTGGCTGCATCCTCGCCAGGTTCTCCGTGAGCTGGAGAAGGCGATGCCGGCCCGGGCGATGGTCTCGACCGACATCGGCAACATCAACTCGGTCGCCAACAGCTATCTGCGCTTCGAGGAACCGCGGTCGTTCTTCGCCCCGATGAGCTGGGGCAACTGTGGTTATGCCCTGCCCACCATCATGGGCGCCAAGAAGGCCGCCCCGGACCGTCCGGCGATCTCCTACGCCGGCGACGGTGCCTGGGCGATGAGCATGAGTGAGCTTATGACCGCCGTCCGCCACGACATTCCGGTCACCTCGATCGTGTTCCACAACCGTCAGTGGGGGGCGGAGAAGAAGAACCAGGTCGACTTCTACGGTCGTCGTTTCGTCGCCGGTGAACTCGAGGGAGGCGAGAACTACAGCGAGATCGCCAAGGCGATGGGGGCCGAGGGTGTGCGGGTCGACGAGCTCGACCAGGTCGGCCCGGCGCTTACCGCCGCGGTCGACGCCCAGATGAACGAGGGGAAGACCACAGTCATCGAGATCATGTGCACCAAGGAGCTCGGCGATCCGTTCCGCAAGGACGCGCTGAAGACCCCGACGCGCTACCTCGACAAGTACAAGGACTATGTCTGACCTTCGAGGCATCGTCTCGAGACGTCCGCGCAGGCTGTTCCGATGAGCGCTCCACCGCTGGTTGCTGATCAACCGATCGACGTCGAGGTGACCTTCGGCTTCGCCTCGAAACTGCCGGTGCTCGGCTTTGCCGAGCCCACCGAGCACGTCCCCGAGATCGACCCGGCCTACCGGTTCGATCCCTCCGTCACCAAGGCGCTCCTGGCCGGGTTCGTGCACAACCGGCGTGTGCTCGTCCAGGGTGCTCACGGCACCGGCAAGTCCACGCACATCGAGCAGATCGCCGCTCGCCTCAATTGGCCTCTGGTGCGCGTCAACCTCGACGGACACATCACGNGGCTCGACCTGGTCGGCCGCGATGTCGTCGTCGTGCGCGACGGTCTGCAGGTCACCGAGTTCCGGGAAGGCATCGTGCCCTGGTCGCTCCAACGTCCGGTTGCGCTGGTCTTCGACGAACTTGACGCCGGTCGGCCGGACGTCATGTTCGTCATCCAACGGATGCTCGAGCGTGGTGGCTCGTTCACCCTGCTTGATCAGAACCGGGTGCTGTCCGCCCACCCGGGATTCCGGATCTTCGCCACCGCCAACACGGTCGGACTCGGCAATCTGAGTGGGTTGTATCACGGCACTCAGTTGCTGAATCAGGCGCAGGTCGATCGATGGGACATCGTCGCCCGACTCGACTACGTGACCCCTGATGCCGAGGTCGGCATCGTCTCGGCCCGCGTGCCGAGCGCCGATGCCGACACCCTCGGCGGCATGGTCGCCGTCGCCGGGATGACCCGGGTCGGGTTCGCCGCCGGCGATCTCTCCACGGTGATGTCGCCGCGCACCGTCATCAGCTGGGCCGAAAACGTGGAGATCTTCGGTGACATGGTCGAGGCCTTCGAACTCGCATTCGGCAACACCTGCGATCCGGCCGAACGTCCGATCCTGGCGGAGTATCTGCAGCGGGCGATGGGCCTTGCATTGCCCGAACTCACCTGATGGGTCCGGGTGAGGATCTGAACACCACGGTCCGTCGTCGCCGGGCCGAGCGGCGTGGTGCGGCGATCGTGCGAGCGGTCGGGGGCCGACCTGACGCCGAGCTGCGGGGCGGCACCCTTCGCCTCGGTCAGCGTCGAGTGGGGCTTGCGTCGCCGCATCTCGCCGCCGACCTCGGCGAGGTCTCGCCGGCCCGTGCGCGTGGCGTGGCCGACTCGCTGGGACTGTTGGTGTGCCACAGCAATCTCGATCTCCATCACGAGCTCGCGCCGAGTGAGCCGCTCGAACGGGTGGTGTTCGATCTGCTCGAGCAACTGCGGTGCGAATCACTGCGCCCGACCGCGTGGGTCGGCATGGAACACAACCTCGACGCCGCCTTTGGTGAGTGGTCCGAGCAGTGCCTCGGCGAGCGAATCGCCGAGTCCGGCGTCGGTCTGCTCGTCTTCACGGTCACCCACATGGCCCGAACCCGCCTGGTCCGTTCGCTCACGACCGAGGTGATCGACGAGGTGACCGAGGGACAGCGCTTCACCCTGGCCCCCCTGATCGGCGAGGACCTGGTTGCGCTCCGGGCCAACCGGCACGATCAGCGCGCCTTCGCGTTCCACGCCCGGGCGATCGCCGAGGCGGTTGCACTCGTGGCCGGAGACGCCAACCTCGCCGNGGCAGGCGAGGGNGNCGACCGTTCGANGCTNCTGCTNTCGGGATGGGACGAGGACGAAGATGGCGCCGGCCTCACGGGCGTGCTCGGTGCAACGTCTGCGCGCGTTGCCGACCTCGACCGACTCGGCGACTACCAGGTCTTCACTCGTGCCTTCGACCGTGAGGTCGGAGGCGATGCGCTCGTCGCCCCGAACCGACTGCCGGGATTGCGAGCCGAACTCGATCGGCACCGGAAGGCGCAGGCGGTGAGTGCCGCCCGTGTCGCCCAACGGCTGATCCGAGCGCTCGCTCGTCCGGCCGAGGACGGCTGGACCTTTGCCGAGGACGACGGTGAACTGGATCCGGCCCGCCTGGCCATGATCATCACCGATCCCGTCGAGCATCGGGTCTTCCGGCAGCGCCGTCTCCGCCCGCTCGCCGACGTCGCTGTGACCTTCCTTGTCGACACGTCGGGATCGATGAAGCAGCAGCGTTACGAGGCGGCGGCCGTGCTCGTCGACACGTTCGCTCAGGCGCTTGATCTCGCAGGCGCATCGGTCGAGGTGCTGGGATTCACCACGCGGAGCTGGGCCGGCGGGAAGGCGGCGAAGGCGTGGAAGAAGGCCGGTGCCCCGTCGTCACCAGGTCGAGTCGCCGAAATTGAGCACATCGTGCACAAGGACGCAGCGACGTCGTGGCGGCGAGCCCGCCGTTCGATTGCCACCATGCTCGACATCCTCCACTACCGCGAAGGAGTCGACGGTGAGGCACTCGTGTGGGCCTACCGGCGGCTGGCGGCGATCGAGGCGAGTCGGCGACTGCTCGTGTTGGTGAGTGATGGCGCGCCGATGGAGACGGCGACGTCGGGTGNGAACCGGTTGGGCTTTCTCGACGACCATCTGGCGGCCGTCGCTGCTGCGCTCGANGCCCGACANGATGTCGAGGTTGGGGCCCTGACGCTTGACGCTGATCTGTCGGGCATCTTTCGCCGATCCCGGTCGATCGATCTCGACGGCACGCTCAGCCTCGGGCACTACGAGGTGCTGGCCGATCTCTTCGGCTGACTCGGCGAGACTGCGACTCAGGCTGCCCGCTCGGCGAGCACCCGCTCTTTGGAGGGAACTCGCAGCGTGATGTAGGCGATCCCGATCGTGCCGGTAGCGAGGATCGCCGAGCGCAGCACGCTGCTGTCGACCAGCCAGGCGCTCCCGCCGGCGAACAGCACGATCATCGCCGTGGCGAGGAACTTCGCCCGACGGGGCATGCCGAGTCCGTTGCGATGGTCGTGCACCATCGGGCCGATCCGGGGCAACCCGAGCACCCAGGCCTCGAGCCGAGGGCTCGACTTCGAGAACGCCCACGCTGCGATGATGAAGAACACCGTCGTCGGGAGACCGGGAACGATGACGCCGATGCCACCGAGCGCAACTGCCAGCACGCCGACGATCCACCATGCGCCTCGGGCGATCCGGCTTTTCGCAGGTGCCAGGGGAGGCGTCGGAGGCATCGAATCTGGCATGCGCCATTCTGTCGCATGGCTGAGCCATTCGAGACGGCGGGGTTAGCCTCGGGGCATGTTCATCAATGGGCAGTGGGTCGACGCCATCGACGGCGGCACGTTCGACTTCGGCAACGGCAAATTCCCGAACTTCACCGAGCCCGACCCGAGCTACCACGGCCTCGCCTACTGGCCTGCCCTCGGGCATGGAGCCTTCATCATCAAGGCCCGCGTCCAGATCCTGCGTGACCTCGGCGCCGCCACCACACCGTTCAACTCCTTCATGTTCCTCCAAGGCCTCGAGACCCTCAGCCTGCGGATGGAACGTCACGTCGAGAACGCCCAGAAGGTCGCCGAGTACCTCTCCGGCCGCGACGAGGTCGAATCGGTCAACTACGCCGGCCTGCCCGACAGCCCCTGGCACGAGCGGGCTACCGAACTCTTCGGCGGCAGGGGCTACGGCGCCATTCCGTCGTTCGTTCTCACGGGTGGTCTCGACGCCGGGAAAGCCTTCGTCGAAGCGCTCGAGTTGCACAGCCACGTCGCCAACATCGGCGATGTCCGCAGTCTGGTNATTCACCCGGCGTCGACCACCCACTCCCAGCTCACCGAAGACGAGCAGGCGACAGCGGGCGTCTCACCAGGCCTCATCCGACTCAGCGTCGGCATCGAACACATCGACGACATCATCGCCGACCTCGAAAAGGGATTCGCCGCCGTCTAGACCCNGCCGAGCGCTCCCCCGAACNCGGTNGCGCCGCCGGTCAGAAGATCGTGTAGCCGCCGTCGACGACGATGGAATCACCGGTGTGGTACGTCGCGGTCGGATCGGCGAGNAAGACACCGGCGGCCCCCATCTCGTCGGGATCGGCCCACCGGCGAACGGGAGTGCGGCGAAGGGTCGCCTCACGGAACCGGTCGTTGGCGTAGCCGAACTNGGCCAGTTCNGTGATCGTCCAGCCGGGAAGCAGGGCGTTGACTCGGATCTGGTGGCGGGCNAGGTTCACGGCGAGCGCCCGGCAGAAGCCGAGAAGGGCGGTCTTGCTGGTGCCGTAGGCCTCGTTGCCGGCTGCGCCATGGATGGCAGAGGTGGAGGACGTTGCGACAAGCGCACCGCCTTCACCGTTGTCGATCATGTGGTTGGCGGCGGCGCGGAACAGCAGAAAAACCCCGTCGAGNTTGGTCGTCATGACTCGTCGCCACTCGTCNANCGTGGTGTCGGGGAAGCGGGAGCCGTCACCACCGACACCGGCGTTCGCGAACACCGAATCGATGCGACCGCCGGCAAGTTCAACCGACTCGCTGAAGCCGGCATCGACAGCGTTCTCGTTAGCGGCATCGACGACGAGGGCATGGGCCTCCACACCGAGAGAGCGGAGGCCGGCTTCAGCTTCCGTGTTCTTGTCGGGGTTGCGGCCCCACACGATGAGGTTGGCGCCGGCTCGAGCGCAGGCGCGAGCGATGCCGAGGCCGATGCCGATGCCGAAGCCGAGGCCGAGGCCGAGGCA
>FUFK010045511.1_pt1 | contig 19058 bp, 22 predicted proteins | sample 1021851 | NCBI WGS metagenome assembly FUFK01 (sample SAMEA51879418, study PRJEB19060) | metagenome
CTTCGTGACGGCTGTCTAGATGCACACGTTGCGCAACTTTCCGAGGCCTTCGATCGACGTTTCAATGACATCGCCGGCGGTAAGAAACTTGCCGTTCGAGGCCCCAATACCCTCGGGCGTGCCGGTGAAGATGAGGTCGCCGACTTCGAGGGTGAGAATCTCTGAGAGGTACGAGATGAGGGTTGGAACGTCGAAAATGAGTTGGCCAGTGTTGCCGCTTTGGCGCCGCTCGCCGTTGATGTCGCAGGTGATGCGCAAGTTCGAGGGTTCGGCGATGAGATCGGTGGAGACGACTGCGGGGCCGCAGGGCCCGTACGTGTCTCGGCTCTTGCCGAGATCAAAGTGGGGTGGTTTTGCGGCGAATTGCAGGGCTCGGTCGGAGATGTCCTGACCGACCGTGAGCCCCATCACATGGTTCCAGGCGTTGCTCGGAGAAATGCTGCGTCCAGCAGTGCCGATCACAACAACGAGTTCGGCCTCATAGTCGGCAAAGTCGCTGTTGAGCTCGACGTTGTCGGTGGCTCCGGCCAGACACGATGGGAACTTTGTGAAGACGAGCGGGCTTTCGGGGAGATCCATGTCGGCTTCTCCGGCGTGCTCGGCGTAGTTCAGGCCGATGGCGAAGACGGATCGTGGGCGTGGGACTGGTGGTCCGAAAACTGCGCTGGCGACTGCACCTTCCGGGGGTCGGCTGTTGAGCTGGATGGTGTGCAGTTCAGCGTGACGGTGGACGGCTTCCATCGGGTCTCCCGAGAAGGACCCATTGGAGGCCGCCGCAAGGTCGTGCCAGTTCTCGCCATCGATGAGCACGGCTCTGCCGTCGAGATTCGCCAATCGGAAGGCCATCAAAAATCCTTGTTCCGGCCCGGAAGAAGCAGCGCAATGAGTGACTGTGCATGCCGCTCGGTCAGGTCGTAGTCGGTAGGTTTGATACCAAGAAGCTCGGCTTCTGGCCCATTGGCGTACAGCATCGAGGCAGCTCCGATCATGGAGTGGTAGAGCACGTCCGGATCGACCTCAGCAGCAATGCCCGAATTCCGAAGGTTCGTCCACGCCGCCAAGAGTTGGCGATGACGATGTGCAAGTTGCGTCTCGACGAACCAGGCCAGGCGTTCGCTTGGCGCGGCGCCCTCGTGCATCATGATTCGGCTGAGCTCGGGTCGACGGGCAGCAAAATGCACGAAACCGCGCACCATCGCTGCGAACTGATCGGCCTGTTCGTTTGACTCAAGCTGAGCGAGTTGTTCAGCGATCGCCTGGTCAAGTTCATCAAGGAGAAAGAGCAGAGCTGCTTTCCAGAGCTCGTTGGTGGAGCCAAAGTGGTAGTTGATTTGGCTCTGGTGAGCGCCCGCCTCTGTAGCGATACGACGGCCAGACGCCCCTGCGAAGCCTCTGCTGGCGAATTCACCAATGGCTGCCTCCAGGAGCGCTGCCCGTACGACTTCTGATCCACGGTTTTGGCGCGATCTGCCTGGAGCTGGGGCGAGCGCAAACTCAGCGTGGGAACGCACGAGGAAATACTTCCATCACTTGAACAAAGTTACAAGAGTTGATAACCACGGGGGAATGAACGACACGATCCGTCCCCGCAAACTGGCCCACATCGTCCTGCGCACGGCTCGCTTCGAGGAGGTAGTGCAGTGGTGGTCGACGGTGCTCGGCGCTGAACCGCGGCACGAAAGCCCGTTTCTCACCTTTCTCACCTACGACGACGAGCACCATCGGCTGGCTGTGCTCAACAATCCCGGTCTCGCTGATAACGATCGCATGAGCGCTGGTCTCGAGCATGTCGCCTTTACCTACGACACGCTCGACGATCTGCTCGCGACGTACCTGCGTCTGAAGCATCTTGGGATCACTCCGGTGCTACCAATCCATCACGGCATGACGATGTCGCTCTACTACGCCGACCCAGATGGCACTCAGTGCGAACTCCAAGTTGACGTCATGGACGAGGCGACCGCCGCAGCCTTCATGGCAAGCGACGTATTCGCTGCCAATCCGCTCGGCGTGCCGATTGACCCCGACGACTTGGTTCTTCGGCGCAATGCTGGAGAGTCACTTGATGCGCTCACTGAGTACGTCCCGATCTGACAATGCCCGACGCCGATCTGGTCATCGTCGGTTGTGGGCCCGTGGGTGCCATGGCAGCGCTTCGTGCCCGTCAGCACGGCCTGTCAGTCATCGCCCTTGATCGTGAAAGCGAGGTCTACCCGTGGCCTCGCGCCGTCAGTATGGACGATGAGATCCAGCGACTCTTCGCCACTGCAGGCCTTCTCGATGGACTGCGATCCTGCAGTTCGCCTTTCGGTGGTGCGGAGTTTCTCGACCATCAAGGCCACCGCGCGATCGGCATCGAACTTCCTGTCGGCTTCGTTGGACCGAATGGCCATCCCCCGGTCATCGCGTTCGATCAGCCCGCCGTTGAACGAATGCTGCGTGAAGCTGCCATCGGTGCAGGGGCCGATTTGCGCTTCGGGGCTGACGTCGCCGCTCTCGATGGCACCAAGCTGACCCTTAGCGACGGTGCGACGATCACCGGTAGGTGGGTTTTGGGGTCGGACGGCGCTCGAAGCACCGTGCGTCGACAGCTTGGTATCGAGCTTGAGAACCAAGGCTTCGATGAGGACTGGGTAGTCGTCGACACGACACTGCTCGATCCAGACCTGTCACTTTCTTCACTCGTCACCCAGTACTGCGATCCCGATCGCATTGTCACGTATATCCCTGGTCACGGCACCCACCGACGATGGGAGTTCCAATTCCTCGAGGGCGAGACAAGGGCGGAGATGGCATCGCCGGAACGAATCGCCGAGCTACTCGGCCCTTGGGGCTCACCACATCAATTGCAGGTCGACCGCATCGCGGTCTATCGGTTCCATGCGGTGGTCGCTGAACGGTTTCGCGTCGGAGACGTGTTTTTGGCTGGAGACGCTGGTCATCAGATGCCGCCATTCAACGGACAAGGCATGTGTTCGGGCATGCGCGACGTAGAGAATCTGATCTGGAAGCTCGCCGCAGTCGCAGCCGGCCACGCCGATGAGCGGCTGCTTGACACCTACCACGACGAACGCCGTCGCCACGTGGCTGGACAAGTCGAACACGCCGTTGATGCTGGACGATTGATCAATGCGATCGCGGAAGGTGGTGCTGATTCATTTGAGGCTGGTTATGGAGGTGGTCGGGAGTTCCCCCACCTTGAAACTGGGCTGCGATGCGGCAACCACCGCCTCACCGGGCACCCGTTCCCACAACCCTTGCTTGAAGATGGCGGTTTCGACCGCCAACTTGGGGACGGCATCGCCCTCGTCACCACGGCTTCTACCGATATTTCAGCTGATGTGATGGACCGCTGGGCGGCAATCGATGCTCGTCGAGTCGACACCAGAGCCGACCTGTTCCCGAACCTGGTGGGTGATGGCACGGTCGTCGTTGTGCGACCGGATCGTTACATCGCTGCGGTCACTCAAGATCTTGTTTCGACCTCGGCAGAGCTCGCCGAACTTGGCCTCGCCGTAGCGTGACGTCCGATCACGTATCGCCTTGGTACGTCAACCAGCTTGGCTTGGCGTAGGCGGGATCGAATCTGCATACCCCAGCATGCGGCGATAGGTCTTGTGATAGTGGTGCAGGGCCGGTTCGTTTCGACCAAAGATGGTCTGCTCTAAGGCAGAACCGTTTGCGCAAGTTTGCTGACTGCAAGACATTTCGTAGTCCTCGTCCCGGATGATTCTGCTGAATGTCGAGGCGATTTCCTTGGCGATCTCCGTCAGGTTTGCCGTGCCCAGATTGGCTTGTGCTTGGTCAAGTTTGGCTTGGCGGATGTAGAAGTCGACCTTGCTGATGTGCCTGCCGGGATCGTTGCGGTCCGGCAGTGCCCTCACAAGGAAGACGCCGATCTCGAACGGCATGAGGATCACGTTCGGAAAGAGCCAGTAAACGGGCAGTCCGGCAACGGTGATATCCCACTCCTCCTCAGGCAGGTGGCGCATTTCGTCGATCGCCCTCTTGCACAGGATCATTCGGTGCAGATGACCGTCTTCGTCGTAGCACTGCACGTTGCCGTGGAAGGTGTTGGCGAGTGTGTTCGAGTGGAGCGAGTTGAAGTGGTAGGTCTCGCCGAACGTGTCCATGGCGAGCTTCCAGTTGCAGGCCGTGTCGTACTCGTCGGCGGTGAGGCGCTCGAGATCTTCGAACCCCCAAGTCGAGAACTCCTCGTTGAACCATGCGCCCAGCAACCAGTCAAGGTCGATCTCTCCTTCGGGGTTCGGGTGGACGAAGAGGAGTCCATGGCGTTCCTCAGATGGCAGCTCGCGCAATCCGAGACATTCGTTGTCGACATCGCCAAAGTGCTCTGCTTTCGGCAAGCCGACGAGTGTCCCCTCGGTGTCGTAGGTCCATGAATGAAATGGGCAGGTGAAGCGACGCTTTTGACCGCGCGGCTCTGACTCCACGACCGCGCCCCGGTGGCGGCACGCGTTGACGAAGGCGCGGAAACAGCCGCTTTGGTCGCGTGTTGCGAGGATTGGGATGCCGTACTCGTTGTTGGTGAAGAAGGAACCAACTTGGGGTAGGTCACCACTCATACCGATCAACTGCGGCAGCCCGACGAACCATTCGTTCCACTCGCGCTCGGCCTGCTCTGGGTCGGTGTAGGTCGAGATGTTGTTTACGAAGGTTTCCCCCGCATCCACATTTGTTCCTGCATCGAGATGGGAGAGCAGAATCTTGATGAGTTCAACCTGGGTTTCGTGTCGCACGGCATCATGTTGCCGAGAAAAGCGAGTGGGGGCCAATCAGCACGACCGACGAGCCGAAGAATCAATCGGAGGTCTCACTGCAGGGGGTCGGATCAGTTCGCAGGGCGATGTAACGGCGGCAACGCAGCCCTCCTCGTCAATATGCGCATTGACTTTCCCAAATTCAGATGGGAGAGACCGCGGCGGAGTTGCGACAGAACTTCAGGTCATGCATCGGTCTGGACCTTCTTCACAAGGAGGAGATCGGGGCTCGACCCCACAACGCCTTCGAAAATTTCTAGTCAAGGAAAGCGGATGCTTTCGGTCGTGGCCTCTGGCTTGGTTTGGGGGNCNTCTATCCGGAGNAGNNTCAGCGCCGTCTGGAATGCCNTCCGAAAAGGCGCCTATGTTTACTGCGTGCAGAATGAGCTGACCGAGCGATTTGGTNTTGAGTTTCCGATCTACGCGTTTACGCACTGCCGCGATGTTGTAGTTGCCGTAAGTAAGGCGGGCGGCCTTGGCGTTTTGGGCGCCGTAGGCTTCAGTGTCGAGCAACTCCAGACGGAGCTTGACTGGATAGATGACCATATTGGCGACAAGCCTTATGCAGTCGACATTGTGCTGCCCCAAAAATATGACGGGGACGCCGGTGAGATGGATCTGGGGAGGCTTACCCAAGACCTCCGGTCAATGATTCCTGATGGCCACCGCGAATTTGTGCGCAGCTTGCTTGATGACGCAGGAGTGCCTGAGCTACCCCAAGACGAGGTTCTCGGCAGCGGCCTGATGGGATGGAATCGTGCCACCGCAGTGCCCCAGGTGGAGGAAATCCTTCGTCACGAAAACGTCGTCATGGTTGCCAATGCNCTTGGTACGCCACCACCTGATCTNGTTGAGATGATCCAGTCTTCCGGGCGTGCTGTGGGCGCACTGTGCGGAACACCGGCTCAGGCAGCTCGTCATGCTGCTGCTGGTCTCGATTTCGTCATTGCTCAGGGTTACGAGGGAGGTGGCCACACCGGCGATATCGGATCAGTCGTGCTCTGGCCACAGGTGATCGACGCCGTGTCGCCCATTCCCGTACTCGCAGCCGGCGGTATCGGGAGCGGTCGTCAAATGGCTGCCGCACTTTCGGTGGGCGCAGCCGGTGTTTGGACCGGTTCTCTCTGGCTCGCAGTCGAAGAGGCTGCTGCGTCCCCTCCCGAGATCCAGAGTTACCTGGACGCAACGAGCAAAGATACCGTGCGAAGTCGAAGCTATACGGGGAAGCCGTGCCGCATGCTGCGGAATGACTGGACGGAAGCCTGGGACCGTGGCGACACTCCGGAAACCCTCGGCATGCCGCTTCAGATGATGGCTGTGCGCGAAGCGATGACTCGCCAGGGCCGCTACCCCGACAAAGCGCAGTCGGTGGCCTTTAATCCCGTCGGTCAAGTCGTGGGCACTATGAACAAGGTGAAGCGCAGTGCCGATGTTGTCCTAGAGATGGTTGAGGAGTGCATCGAGTCACTCGAGCGCACCCGACAAATGTTGTCGACTGAGTAAAACCAGAAGTGTCTTGCCGTCAGAAGAAATCGCCAACCGTCGGCATTCGCCGAACCGATTGCTAGCAGTTTCAGGCCGATCAATATCCACCGCACCGCAATGCCCCGCGCAGCGAAGCGGACGTCGGAATTTGCAGGGCCTTAACTCGCTGAACGCGAACGGTCTGCTCGCCTCAACGCACAGCCGCTTTCTGCGTACTTGTAAACGGCATCGCTCCAACTACTGATGACAGCCATAGTTGAGCGAGAGCGCCTCTGCATATTGTCGGCACTGCTAGCCGTTAGCTGGGTGGTTGCCGCATGTTCGGGCTCCGATGGAGATACGCCACTGCCCGCTTCGGACGGCATCGTTGCGACAACGGCGCCAATAGCAGCTACGTCTTCGACGGCGGCTCCCTCGACAAAGGCTCCGCGTGTCGGAGAGGGAGGCTGCGCAGCTCCGATTGAGTCGCTCAAACTCACCGCTGCTGCATCACCGATCAATCTTGAGGAGATCAACGCAACCTGGTACCCAAATATCGCCTACGGAGCTGGCCCCAAACAACGGTTCGATATTTTCGTTCCGGCTAGTGCCGAACCGACACCTCTAGCTGTCTTTCTTCACGGCGGTGGATTCACAGGGGGAGACAAGGGTGCGGTTTACAACAACCGCCGCCAGTCGACCGTGCGGACGCTGTTGCAGGCCAACATTGCAGTGGCGACCATCAACTATGGCCTCCTAACAACGAACCCGATTGATCCCGACGGCGTCATCCGCCCATTGACCGACAGCGCACGAGCGCTGCAGTTCCTTCGTCATCACGCAGCGACCTTCAACATCGACCCGATCCGAGTTGCTTCGTGGGGATCCTCAGCAGGTGCTGGCACCTCACTGTGGCTCGGGACTCGGGACGATCTCGCCAACCCGGACAGCATCGATCCTGTNCTGTGTCATTCGACCCGGGTGGTTGCGGTGGGTGCGCTCGCTACCCAGGCGACTTACAACATCCCGCGTTGGGAAGAAGTGTTGCACGGCTTAATCGACGAGTTTGTCCCAGCGGTTGTGCCATCTCACGACCTAGAAGAGTTCGTCGTCGCAATTGGCCGAGTCAAATACGCCCTTTCCTTCGTAGGGGTCGAGTCGTTCGATGAGCTTGAAACCCCAGAGACAAAGCAGTATCTCGAAAACGTCGACATGCTAGATCTCATGGACGCCGATGACGCCCCGATTTTCGTGAGTAATCGGGCAGTCAAATCAACCAACTCGGTTGGTTCCATTCTGCACCATCCCCTTCACGCACAGGCAGTTCACGAACGCGGCGACGACGTTGGCCTAGAGGTCGTGGCCTATTACGCAAATGACGCCGGGGACTACGAGGACCCGAGCGGCGAGACCCTTGTTGAATTTCTCCTTCGTCATCTCCTGAAGTAGGGCTTCTGTTCTTAAAGCCAGGGTGTTTGGTGCGCACATGAGCGGCTTCACACGGTGTGGGTGGTTGTGGCTGTCGGTGCCATCGTGAACGTTTACTGCACGGGCGTATTGATGTACGGCAACCACGGCCGGCATGGCTGGCTGCGGGTGTGCTCACAATTGGGAAGTTCCATCGGAACATTCACGCCCGACACGAACGGCAGCGTTATCGACGACGATTCCGGATTGATCCGTATCTGGGACCCGTCGAAGCCCAACACGTCAAACGCCCAACGATTCCGGTTACCGCCAGGACTATCGACGATTAAACGCAAGACTGAACCAGCACGGAACACGTGCCCGACGGGCAAGATCTCGATGTCGACCTGGGTGAACGTTCCGTCCGGCAACGGCTCGTTTGCGGCCTCGGTGAATAGATGCCACGGCAGCGTCTCGGTTGACTCGGTTTCGTCCAATGCCCGATGCGAGGCCCGCAGCCATCCCGACTGCACATACATTTCGAGTCCATCGGGCCGCACTTCGCTGATCGTCACCTGGAGATCAGCATCGGCCTTGTCGGCCTGCACGCTCAACGACACACGGCCGGATCCAGTCAACACCAGATCTTCGGCGAACGGCTCGGTTTCGAACACGATCGCCTTGCCTGCCTCCAGCGGTTCCCACTGCAGATTTTCGAACTCGTCGCCGTCGTCATCGGCTGCTTTGGTCAACAGCTGTGATCGTGCAACATCGACGGTGAATGCTGCAGCCGACTCTCCGCCGGTTAGGTCGCCGAGATTCCAGGTCACCGCCTCGGCAACGGTCGGCGGCCATTGCTCGAACGACACCGACTCGCGCGGTACGGGTGCCCCCAACGCTGCTGAGTTCGCGCCGCTTTCGAGGAATACGGTGATCGCCGGTTCGCTCTCTAACGTGGCTTGGGCCTCCTCCAACGAGGCGAAACGATCGGGTGGTAAGTCGACGCCGCTTACGCCGAACGCCGACTCGTAAAGGGCGGGAGCGGCGAGACGGACCAGCGGGCTCACCTGCGGAGCTCGCTCGGCGACATATACGTCGAGTAGTTCGGTCGCTGCCACGAGGCTCTGCGGCCCAAGCGAATCATTGTGTGCACCGTTGAAGAGGTGGACCTTGAACACCGTTGTGCTGGTGAAGTTGTCGAGCATCGTGGCGAACCGGCTACCGACTTGCTCGTCCTGCCATGTTCCGGCCAAGAAAGTGGGCACTGTGATCCGGTCGACGAAGGTCCGAGGCGACAAGGGGTCGCCTTCGGAGTCGGTCCAGAATTCCCCTTCGGCTGCTGCCGCTCCGAAGTCGCGGTTCTGGCTCCGCAACGACTGATTGTCATCACAAATGTCGTCGCCGTCCTCGTCGATGCGTTGGTTCACCCACGCTGAGCCGTACGCCTCGTTGGCGCCCTGACGGCTTTCGCCCCAGCTTTTCGCGAACCCATTGTTATAGATGCCACCAGGCCTTAAGACCGACCGATACGGATCTTCGAACACCCCGATCGGCGTGATCGCAGCAAGGCTCGGTGGGTTAGTCTGCGCAACGAAAAGCTGACTGATGCCTGAGTAGCTGATCCCAACCATGCCGACATGGTTCTGATGCACCCAGTCCTGCGCAGCGATCGCCTCGACGACGTCGTAGCCATCGATCGACTGCATCGGTTCGAAATAGTTGAACGCCCCACCTGAACAACCCGACCCACGCATGTTGACCCCGACGGTCGCCCAGCCCAACAAGCCGTAGATGTTGATTGCTGGCTCGATCTCGTAGGGACTCGACGGGTCATAACCGGAGTACTCGATCACTGTCGGATACGGGCCATCCTCAATCGGCCCTGGCAACCGCACCGTTGCGCTCAGCAATGTGCCATCGCGCATCTCGATGTATCCGAACCCCTCACCGATCTCCTGCCCGTCGAAGAACGCCTGGTCGGGGTGTTCGTCGAAGTCGGGCACGCGCACTTCGCCGCTGCCCGGAATCGGATCGGTGCCGAGCGCAAGCACCTGCCACCCTTCACCTGGCTCAACCTGGCGGAAGAGGAGGTTACCGAAGTCGTCGACCGTGCCGACCTGCTCGGCTCCTGGCCCCCGCAGCGTCAATTCATTGCCCGGGGTGGCCCCGGTCACCGTGATCTGGCCGGCCGCCGCGGTCGTTGCGAAGTCGGCTGGAATTGTCCCCGGTTCACTCTCGCTGGATCCTGCATCGTCGGCGTCGATGCTCGCCTCGGCAGAAGAGTTGTCGGCGGGTTCGACGGTGTCGGAGTTGTCGCCAACGGCAGGCGCTGCGTCCTGATCGCGTTCGCCGCAGCCCGCAGCGAGGAGAGACAGGCTCAAAATCACGACGGTTGCCGGGCGGAGCGCAGACTGCAGGGTGAAGCGAGAGCGAAGCACGGCCGAACACTAAGGCGGGGGAAGGAGTCGGGCTAGTCCAGCGTCGAGGGTNGTGCGTTTGCGGTTGCAACCACCCCTGGGAGCAGTGAGCAACACGGATCGGAGGCGCTAAGGTCCGCGGCGATGGGACCCACCGACCAAGAGTGCGCAATCATCTGTCGGATCTTCGACCTCGACGTACACGGCACCAACCAGACGTTCGATCACATATTGGAGAACCCGGTGCCGAATTACACCGATTCGGGTCACTTCCAGCGGGAGATTGAGGTGCTGTTCCATCAGTTCCCNACAGCGATTGCCCGTCGCTCCCAGCTGGCGAATCCGGACGATTTCCTCACTCGTGGCGAGACGGGCGTGCCGATCCTCGTCGCCATGGGGAGGGGATCCAGCAAGGCCTCGCTACCGGGGCGAACCAGCACTTCTCCCTCGGCCGATACGAGTGTGGGCTCCACCTCGGCCAGCGCTCCATCGACGCCGCACTGGCCGGCGAACTGAGGCTCTGAACCATGCCGACCTTCGACGGCTCTTGCGGAACGATCCACTTTGAGCAGTGGCTCCCTCATGGTGAGCCGACCGGGATCGTCGTGCTCGTTCACGGCTATGCCGAGTACGGCGNCCGCTATGCCCACGTCGCCGCTCGCCTCACCTNGCTCGGAGTCGCCGTGTACGCCGAGGACCACATGGGNCATGGGCACAGCGACGGGGAGCGAGCGCTGATCACCGACTTTGCCGACGTGGTCACCGATCTCGGGACCCTCGTGCGTATCGCCACCGACGCCCACCCTGAGGTGCCGCTCCTCATGATCGGCCACTCGATGGGCGGCCTGCTCACCGCCCGCTTCGCTCAAGCGAATCCCGACGCGGTCGCAGGCATCGGGTTTCTCGGCGCGGTCATCGGTGACTGGAATTGGGCTCGTAATGCGCTCGCTGCGCCGGAACTTCCCGAGGCAGCCACCGACTTCTCGGGCATGTCACGAGATGAGGCGACGGTCGTGGCGTACTCGACCGATCCGCTCATCTACCGAGGCCGGTACAAACGACCGCTGCTCGAGGCCGAGATGCGAGCGCTTGACGGCTTCCAGGCCGACATCGATCGGCTCACGATGCCGGTGCTGTTCTGCCACGGCGACGACGATCCTTATGTCGACTATCGAACGTCACTCGCCGCCGTCGAGGCCATGCCGAGCGCCGACACCACAATCCGGGTCTATGAGGGTGCACGGCATGAACTTGTCAACGAGACCAACCGTGACGAGGTCATCGACGAGATCGTTGCGTTCGTCGCCCGACTCATCGACGGCTGAAGCGACCCCGCCCTGATCCAGGGCCGGCCGGGACCGCCTCGAAATCAATGCCGGTGATTGCGCGGGTGATTCTGCGGGCTGCCATGCGGGCCCCCCAGAGGTTGCCCGCAGCCGGACCGAGTTCGAGGGTTGCAAGGCGGCCCATCACATGGACTGGATGACGGCCGATTCGCAGGTCATGGTCGGGTACGGGATAACCATCGACCGTGGCAATGTCCGGGAGCACCGGTGACAGCGCTCGCAGGCTGCGGAGATCGGGGATGGTGCCGGTTGCGAGCCAAAGAAGATCACCAGTGATGGTTGTGTTGTCCGCAAGCGTGAGTTCGTAGTGACCATCAATTGCGCCGGCCGTGGCGATCGGGACGCCTGCTCGGATGCAGAGGCGACCTTCGGCCGCGAGTTCGTGAAGACGGTTGACCATCCAGTCGGGCATGGTGCCACCGCCGCGAGCGGCGCTCGCCTGCGCAAGTCGCTGAGTGGGGGACTCGGTAGCGTCGAAGGCTCTGAGGTGCTTTGGGCCGAGCCAACCGGGGTCGGTATCGAATGACCGGATCATGAGTGGTCGCCGGGCGACGAGATGGACCGCGGCGCCTCGGGCGCATGCGCCGACCGCGAGATGCCCGGCACTCAGGCCACCACCAACGATGACGACACGCTGGCCGCTGAGATCGGAGAGGGAGCGAAGATCGATGTCGGCGGCGTGATCGATTGTCGGGCCAGCACGGCCAAGCGCAGGAACGACCCAGGAAGGGATCTGGCGGCGATGGGGGTTCGAGGCAACGACAAGTCGCTCGGCCAGTAGTGACCCACCTGAGGTCTCGATTCGGAGGTGGTCGCCGGCGGGTCCGACGCGTATGGCCTGTGCCGGTGTCGGGTCCGTCAAGCCCGCATCGTCGATGATCGAAGTGCAGAACCGCATGAACGCCGAACTGATCGGCTGGTCGTAGGTGAGGCCTGAGCGGCCGAGACCGTGCTCTTGGACGTAGGCGAAGAGGGCACCGGCGTCGGGGCTCGGGTGATGAACACTCGGCGATCGCAGGACATCGATGCCGAGTCGCTCGAACTGTTCGCGCCAAACCGTCAACCATGATCCGCTTGGATCAAGCACGATTGCGCGCTCGGCGATGTCTGGAGCCGCTTGGCGGAGGTGGAGTGCAAGCGCCAGCCCGTGTGGTCCGGCTCCAAGGATGCAGACGGGCGTGGAGGGGGATTCGGTCGAAGAAGCCACGGGGTCAGCGTAGCAATGAAATGAGAATCATTCCTGATGGAATGCCGGGGCTGGAAAGGCCGTCGCTGACATCCGAGAGGGTTGCCTACAGCACGGGTGACACATGATTAATCGGGTGTGTCTCTGCGTCGACGCCCCGTTGGTGGACGCGCTGCGCGATGCTGCCTGCATGAGCGTCGTCAAGATCAATGCCGTCACCGTTCCCGAGGGGATGGGTGACGACTTCATGGNGCGGTTCGCGAAGCGGGCCGGTTCGGTGGAAAGCCAGCCCGGGTTCGAGGAGTTTCTGCTGTTGAAGCCAACCGACGGTACGTCGCCGTTTTATGTCTTCACCCGCTGGGAGTCTGAAGAGGCGTTCGAGGCGTGGATGGGCGGAAGCGACTTCCGACGGGCTCACGGCACCGACGGCGAGGCATCGGCTGAAGCCCGCCCAGCGGGCCCGCCCGGCGTTTCGGCTGAACTGCTGTCCTTCGACGTCGTTGAGCGGGTGACGTCAGCCGGCTGACGCTCCGGTCTCCGGTCGACGCTGCCCAGAGGTTGCGACGGCCACGCAGCGCCACGCGACGTCAGCGGCCCGGAGGGACGACATGATCCCCGGGCCGCCGAGCAACGTGACGCTGCACGCCCCCGTTGTCGATCAGAACGACAGGGAGGTGTCGGCGTTGGCGCTCATCGCGACAACCCCGGGTGGGCCACTCCACTCCAGATTGAGATCGCCGACGAGAACATCGTCGGCCGTTTCCGGCGTTACCCCCACGACCGCCTGCGAGCCGGTGGAGCACGCAATGTTCGCCCCGGCCGCCAACTGCTCGACCATGGCTCGGGAGGATCCATCAGGCATGCCGACGCGCTCGTCGATTGCGTCGATGTAGTCGGCGTGCAGCAAGCGAACTGCATGCGATGCAAAGAACGCCTGAACCTGATGGCCGTCTGCGACGGCTTGCGCGGCACACGCCAGCCCAACCACGCATTTGCGCGGATCGACATCCGGGTCGGTGGAGAACATGACGAAGAACGTCGCCATGTCGGCCTCAGCCCTGGGGCATGTTGGCGCTGATGACCGCCCTGGCGGCGGCATCATCGAGCACCGGCGTGACCTCTAGCGTGCTGATGCCGCCGGTCCACATCATCAAGAAGCCGTGAACTGCTTCTGACGAGTCGGCTTCGACGATGGCAACGCCGCGGCCGTTGGCGACATCGTGCCACCGGCCGATCTGTGTGAAGCCGTGGGCCTGCTCAANCGCCGCATCGTCGGCNTCNGACATTCCNGCGAANGCCCCGAACGTCTCCATCTTNTGGTCGTGGTTNANTTCCCAATTGATCATNAACAACATGACAAGCTCCTTTGTGGTTGTCGCGAAGCCCACCATGGCGACCTTGCGATCGGCTTGTCGTCCGGCTTCAGGCTCGCAGGGGTGCGCCAGCAGCCTCCATGAGAAGCCCACTCGCCCGGCGCAGCGCAGTTCGCTACCGTTCGCCCATGGCCGTCATCACTCCGACCGGACACGCATGCGGCGCCGTCGTCACCGACCTCGACGCCACAGCGGTCAATGATGCGGGGGCCGCTGAACTGCGCTCTGCCCTCGACGAGCACCATGTGCTGGTGTTTCCCGATCAGCGAATGTCCAACGACGAACTTGAACGGTTCTCCGAGGTGTTCGGCCGCCTCGGCACGGACCCGTGGTTCATCCCGATCGAGGGCAGCGATCACATCGCCGAGATCCGACGCGACGCCGATGAAGAGGCACCGCTGTTCGGCGAGGGCTGGCATTCCGACTGGAGCTTTCTCGACTCCCCGCCGGTGGCGACCTGCCTGCTCGGCCTCACCATCCCACCGGTCGGTGGCGACACGCTTTTCGCCAACCAACACCTTGCCTACGACCGCCTGCCCGAGGCCCTCAAGTCTCGACTCGAGGGCCTCGTTGCGAGGCATTCCGACCGCTTCATCTATGGCAAGGGCAGCATGCACGACCCGGCGTCGGACGAGACCGCTGGACAGACCATGGCGATCCGCGGCGACCGCGACCCCTACGACGGTCAACACCCGTTGGTGCGGATCCACGAAGGCAACGGCCGACCGGCCCTCTTCTCGACCCTCGGGTACGTACAGGGTGTCGTCGACATGGAGGACGACGAGGCCCGTTCACTGCTGCGCGAAATCCACGAGCACCAGATCGACGACGCCGTGATCTACCGGCACCGCTGGGAACCGGACATGGCGGTCGTGTGGGACAACCGAAGTGTGCTGCACCGGGCGACCGGCGGTTACGAAGGCCACGACCGCCTTCTGCGACGAACGACGATCGTTCGCTGAGCGGCTCTCAGCGGAGCCAGTTGTTCGGGATCGCCCGCTCGCACCAACTCCCGAACCGCTTCCAGAAGATTCGCATCAGGCGAGTCCACATGCGGCGGGCACGACGGCGAACGAACGTGTCGAGCTGAAGTGTGAGTCGCGTACCGCCATCGTCGGTGTCGGCAACCCAGAACTGCAGCCGGGTCGGCCGGAACAGAGCGAAGCTCAGCGCATAGCTACCGTAGAAGTACTGGAGGTCTCGGTATTCCTCGTGTCGGATCTCGCCGAGCACACCGGCGAAGTTGATGAAGGGCCCGGTGTGGGTGTTGTAGACGCCTTCGGCGAAACCGGTCTCGCCGGCCTCGTTCGTGAGGAACTCGACCCGCCACGGCGGGATCTGCCCGTCGGTGAAGGTCCCGGGGTCGCACAGCCAGGCCCAGACCTGGGCACGGGGACGTTCGATGGTCCAGACGTGCTCGTAGACGTCGTGGACAAAACCGCTTGGTGGCTCGGGCGGGGAGGGAGCGACGTTGAGGGCCTGACTCTGGGAGTCGGGGGAATCGGTGACCATGCCACCATCATGGCCGCCCGCCAGGAGTTGTGAGAGGCCGGGCCTCGGGCGCCTACGCTCCGGTCATGACCGGGACGATGATCGCCGCCGTGACCCTCGGCAACGGCGGCTTCGAGATGATCGAGATCCAGCAGGTACCCGTGCCGATTCCCGCAGCCGGGGAGGTTCGGCTCAAGGTCCTGGCGGCGGGCATGAACAACACCGAGATCAACACCCGCCTCGGTTGGTACAGCGCCGACGTCGAGGCCTCCACCGATGCCGTCGCCAGCGCTGCCGACGGCACGGTTCACCGTGAAGACGGCGGCTGGAACAAGGCGACCCCGTGGCCACTGATCCAGGGCACCGACTGTTGCGGCATCGTCGAAGAACTGGGTCAGGGTGTCGACCCCGCTCTCCTGGGACAGCGCGTGATCGTCCGAGCGTGCATGCGCCCAGAGGGTTACGAGACCATGCACAACGTCTGGATGGCGTCGGACTTCGACGGCGCCTTCGCCGAGTATGTGAAGGTTCCTGCGAGCGAAGTCTTTCCGGTCGAGTGCGACTGGACCGACGCCGAACTCGGAGCGATCCCGTGCGCCTACGCCACCGCCGAGAACATGATCCAGCGAGCGGGTGTCAGGTTCGGCGACCGTGTGCTCGTCACCGGCGCGTCCGGTGGCACCGGCACGGCATCAGTGCAACTCGCCGCTCGCCGAGGCGCCCATGTCGTCGCCATGGCCTCGAGGTCGAAGTTCGACGAGGTCCGAGCGCTCGGTGCCCACGAACTGGTTGGACGCAACGAGGTCCTTGAGCCGGAGTCGTGCGATGTAGTGATCGACAACGTCGCTGGTCCGGGCTTCCCGGCGGCGCTGGAGGCAGTCCGGCGCGGGGGATGTCTCGTCACCTCCGGCGCGATCGCCGGCCCGATCGTCGATCTCGATGTTCGCACCCTCTACCTGCGCGATATCCGGCTCATCGGCTGCACGGCGTGGGACGAACCCGTCTTCCCGGACCTGGTTGGTTACATCGAGCGAGGGGAGATTCGGCCGCGCGTGGCCAAGACATTCCCGTTGACCGACATCGTGGTGGCGCAGCAGGAGTTCCTCCGGAAGGCGCATGTCGGGAAGTTTGTCCTGATCCCCTGATCGGGCGGTGTCGTTCAGGCTGCAGCCATGCGGGGGTGCACGGCGGAGTTCGCTATGGTGTCGCCATGCCGCCCGACAACGAGGTGGAGGTCGACCCCGCCGAGTTGGAGCTCGTCGGCGCGCTTCTGCGCGAACTCAACGATGAAGATCTCGAGTTCCTGGAGTCGCCAACCTCGATCTGGAAAGCCATCTCGGCCACGGTCGACGCCGAGCGCGACGCAGCCCGCATCGCTCGCACAGCGCCTGAGCTCCGCCATTCCAATGCGCTCACGGTCGCATACCGCATCGACGCCGACGACCACGTCATCAGCATGGGCGATGGGTGGTCGGACTTCGCTCGTGACAACGGTGCCCCCGAGCTCGCCGAACTCACCGGAACGCAAACGCTGTGGTCGTTCTTCAGCAGCGACACCAGCCGCAGTGTTTGGCAGATGATTATCGAACGGGTTCGCAACTCCGGTGAGGNGATGCAGGTGCCGCTTCGCTGTGATGCGCCGCATGCTCGCCGCTGGTTCGAAATGACCGTCTCACCCGAGGCGGACGACCACGTTCACTTCCAGTCCGTCCTCGTCTTCGAGGAGCTTCGAGAGCCGGTTGCCTTCCTCGATGCCTTCGTGGAGCGCGACATCACCGACGATGAGATCGCCCTCTGCACCTGGTGCGCGCAAGCCGAATACGAGGGGGAGTGGTGTGAGGTTGAGGACGTCGTGCGTCGAGCTCGCCTTCTCGAGCGCGCCGTCATGCCTCCTGTTGTGCACGGTGTGTGCAGTGCCTGTCGCGATGAGCTCAGCCGTGAATGTTCGCTCGTGGGCGCCGACGAGGCCGACGACTAAATCAGCGGGTGGCGAGCTGCTTGCCCAGCTTGCGCATCCCGAGCCTGAAGCCCGCCGCCCCGGCAACCTTGGCGATGGGAGCCAGGACACGCGGTAGGTAGCGGACCTTGACGTCCTCGATCCAGACGACCTCGCTGGCCGTCTCGCTCGTGGGTTCGATGGTGAAGCCCGCCCGGCCGGTGAGCACCGGCCCAAGTTTCTCGACCTCGCAGTCGCCCGTGCCGGCACCGTCGTCCCAGGCGCAACGCGTGACCCGCATCGTGTCGGGGAGAGCCAGCGGGCCGTAACCCGTGGTGGCGGTGAACTCCGAACCGATCGCCGTCGGGTCGCCGTCGGTGTGGATCTCGACCTTGGTGGCGGGGATCCACGTCTCATGGCCCTTCCAGTCGATGAGTGCGTCCCATACGGTCCGAGCCGGAGCATCGAAGGGTTGGGTGACGGTGAATCGCACGTTGGCCATGCGAAGACGGTACGGAGGCGCATGGCACTCTGCCACCCCCGGCTGCTCCGGGTGGGCGTGGCATCCGCCACTCGCGCAGACTGCGCTCGTGGTCGCCAATCGTCCCGCACTTCTGCTCGCTCAGGATCTGGGCTACGCCGTGGGGGAAGATGGCGCCATGACGCCCACGGTCGTCCTGTACGTCGACGACCACCCCGAGGTCGCCGACCTTGCTCGTGTTCACGCCATGGAGGGCATCGGTGACGTGCGCACGACGGGCCGCCGCGTCGACAACGCCGGGCCGGACGGGACACCGGTGTTTCTTCTAGGCGTCTCGCTCACATCGCCGGTTCGTGCTGCGTTCGCGATCATGTTCCCCTTGCCCGACGCCGAGGCGTTCCTCCGTGACGCTGGTCGGGGCGGGCGACTCGCGTTGGCGACCACCGATGTGGGGTCAGTCGGCGCTGAGCGGCCCTTTTGGTTGGCGATCGATCTTGACGGTCCATCGCTCGAACAAGCCCTCGACGCGATCTGACCTTCGGCCTGATGTGACGGGCGCGTTCGTGTCGCGTGGCATGGCCTTGCGGATCAGGCGATCGGTAACTCGGTTGTTCGCTTAACGACCTTCATGGCGAGTTGTGATGTGAGGGTCTGGACGTGGGGGAGCGCCGCCAACCGATCTGGTTTCAGCAGAGGTGCTGCTACCGGCATTTGCCGCCTCCGGCATCCCACAGCGACCCGCACCAACGCCTACGCCTTCAGCAATGACGGGCCCCACGGTTGGTGGACCACAACGGTGATCGATCACACACCGGCAAGCGATCTGGTGTGTTCCGTCGACGGATCGTGCAGAATCGACCGGTGATCCTCTACGTCGACAACGAACACGCCTCGACGTTCGAGCGGGCAGGCGACTGGCTTCTCGCTGCCCGCACCCGAATCACCTACCGACTCGGTGACCTGGCCGGTGATATCTGCCTTCTCGCCCGGTACGGCGACGTCGACCCCGACCTGATCGAGCGGCACGGAATCCGGGCGGTGTTCATCTCTGGTCATGGCGCACCGCCCGAGGCGTACGACGAACGTGAGCGCGAAGGGCTGCGTGAGATCATTCGCCGGGGCGACCTTCCCGTCTTTGGATTCTGCGGTGGGCTGCAGTTCATTGCAGGCGCCCTC
>FUFK010047837.1_pt1 | contig 19053 bp, 20 predicted proteins | sample 1021851 | NCBI WGS metagenome assembly FUFK01 (sample SAMEA51879418, study PRJEB19060) | metagenome
GTGGTTTGGTGGTATTGGAATTATTGTAATGGCAATCACTTTAATGCCTTTAATGAATATAGGGGGTATGCAACTTTTCAATATTTCATCTAATGATACTTCTGAAAAAATTTTTCCTAAAACTAAAGAAGTTTCTTTGAGATTATTGTCTATATATTCCTTATTAACTTTAACTTGTGCTTTTTTTTATTTTATATTTGGGATGAGTTTTTTTGATAGCATCGTGCATGCTATGACAACAATAGCGACTGGAGGTTTTGCAAATTATAATGAATCTATAGGTTATTTTAACAGCTCGTTAATAGAAATTAATGCAATAATATTTATTATTCTTGGAAGTATACCTTTTATTAGTTACATCAAATACTTGGCTGGAGATAAGAAAATATTTTTCAAAGACACACAAATAAAAACTTTTATAATTTTGGTTATTATTTCAATTCTTTTAATGTTTTTTTATTTATCTGTTATAAATAAAAGCTTAACTGAGATAAGTTTTTTNTCTGTTAGCTTTAATATAATTTCTATTTTAACTGGNACAGGNTATGCTACAGAAAATTTTAGTAATTGGGGTCAATTTCCANTAGTATANTTCATAATTTTAATGTTCATTGGNGGNTGNGCNGGCTCTACAACTTGNGGAATAAAGATTTTTAGAGTTCAAATTTTGTNTCAATTNATATCAANCCAGCTGAAAAAAATAATTTANCCTCGAGGAATTTTCAAAATTAAATATCAAAATAATAATGTGGATGAAAAATTTATGGACTCAATTATNTCTTTTATATTNCTTTATATATTAATATTTTTTGTTGTGACTGCGCTTTTATCNCTTGATGGATTAAATTTTATTACNGCAATTTCAGCAGCTGCCACGTCAATTTCAAATGTTGGTCCAGGTTTAGGTGATATTATTGGTCCAAACGGAAGTTTTTCAAGCCTGTCTGATTTTTCTAAATGGGTTCTCAGTGCTGCAATGATACTTGGAAGGTTGGAATTATTTGCAATTCTAGTATTATTTATTCCATCTTTTTGGAGAAAATATTAATGTTTGAAAAAAAACAAACCTGGTCAGAATCTATTTTAGTTTACAAGGATATTCGAATGCTAAGAATATTACTTCTTGGTGCAATTAGTGGATTTCCTTGGGTTTTAATTGCCAGCAGTTTAAGCCTTTGGCTAAAAGAAGAAGGTTTAAGTAGATCAACTATTGGATGGGCAGGTTTAATATTTGGGGTGTACGCCTTTAATTATTTGTGGGCACCAATAATTGATAGAATACAAATTCCATTTTTAACAAAAAGATTAGGGCATCGACGAGGCTGGATTGTCCTTATGCAAATTATAATTTTATTTAGTTTAATTGTTTGGAGTTTTATTAACCCTACAGAAAATTTGGCGTTACTAATTAGTGTTGGATTAGTTATAGCAATTGCTTCGGCTACACAAGATATTACAGTTGATGCGTTGAGAATCGAACAAATTAATGCTGATGAAGGAAAATCTATGGCAGCAGGTGCTGCTATGGCTGTAGTTGGATGGTGGACCGGATATAAGTTAGGTGGTGTTATAGCATTGTTTACTGCCGAATTTTTTCAAAACATTGGAATTGAAGATTACTGGCAAACTACTTTTTTAGTTCTTGGCGTTGTAGTAATCCTGATGAATATAGGTTTAATGTTTATACACGAGCCTATAACAACAGATAGGCAAAACAAACAAAAAGAAACAGACGAAATAATACAATCAAAACTTGGATCAAATAATGTAATAACAAAATTTGTTGCTTATATTACTGGTACAATAGGAGGTCCAATAATTAGTTTCTTCAAAAAAAATGGTTTCTCAATTGCAGTTGGAATCCTTGGCTTTGTCTTTCTTTTTAAAATTGGAGAAGCCTTTCTTGGAAGAATGTCCATAGTTTTTTATAAAGAGGTAGGATTTTCAAAAGGTGAAATAGCGATATACTCTAAAACTCTAGGCTGGATAACGACAGTTGTATTTACATTATTAGGTGGAATATTTGCTATGAGAGCTGGCACAATAAAAACAATGTTTGTTGCTGGTGGATTTATGGCAGCAACAAATTTATTATTTGCTGCTCTCGCGTGGTCAGGAAAATCTGAATGGTTGTTTGCTTTAGCGGTTATCGCTGATGATATATCTGCAGCATTTGCAACTGTTGCTTTCGTAGCCTTTATCTCTCTTTTAGTGGATAGGACTTATACCGCTACACAGTATGCACTTCTAGCTTCAATTGGAACTGCAGGAAGAACGACACTTGCTTCTTCATCGGGTGCTTTAGTTGATTGGCTAAATGGAGACTGGGGAACTTTTTTTATAATTACTACTTTAATGGTCATCCCATCCTTAATTTGTTTATGGTTTATAAGGAATAAAATTAAAATTGGTGCAAAATAGTTTTTTTTTAAAAGAGCCTTTTATCGATATATTAGAGGAACCAAAGAAGAACTCTAATGTTAGCTCTCAACTTATCTACGGTGAGAGTTTTAAAATAATTAGTAAAAAAAANAATTATTTTAAAATAAAGACTTCATATGACAAATATTCAGGCTTTATAAAAAAAATTGATAGCTACGAAAAATTCAATCCAACTCACAAAGTTGGAATTTTAAAAGCTAGAATTTATTTAGGTAATAAAAAAAAGAAATCAAAAAAGTTTTTACCATTTACGAGCAAAATACAAATTTTAAAAAAGGATCAAAATTTCATTATGTATAAAAAAGATAAATGGGTAAGATCAAAAGACATATTTCCAATCCAAAAAAAAAATTCTGATTTTGTAAAGATATTTAAAAGTTTTCTAAATTGTAAATATAAATGGGGTGGAAAAACATTCGAAGGAATTGATTGTTCAGCTCTATTGCAAATATTTTATAAATTTAATAATAATTTTTTTCCAAGAGACACGATTGATCAAGTTAAATTAAAAAAAGGTGTGGGATACAAAAAAAAATTTAAAAAAGGTGATATTATTTTTTGGAAAGGACATGTTGCTATATGCATCAATACAAATGATCTTATCCACGCTTATGGTCCAAAAAAAAGAGTGATCATAATGCCAATTAAAAAAACGATAAAACTAATTAAAGAAACNGCGAAATTAGATGTAAAGAAAGTAACAAGGATCTGAATTACTCTCGACCAAAATCAGGTTTAGAAATATCTTGTTTTTGAGAAATTATTTGTTTTCTTACTACTTTCGAATTGATTAATTTTTTTATTATCTTTGAATTTTCTTTCTTACTTATATTCTTCTTAAAATCTTTTAAATTTTTCATAAAAAGATTTATTGCTTCAATCATATTAGTTTTATTCTCGAAAAATATGTCTCTCCACATTATTTCGTTGGANGCAGCAATTCTTGAGAAATCTCTTAATCCACCTGCACTAAATTTAATCAAATTTTTATTCTTTTTTTTCTGAAAATCCTGNGCAGTTTTTATTAANTTGTAAGCAATCAAGTGAGGTAGATGNCTAGTGACTGAAAAAATTTTATCATGATCATCNGGGTTCATAATAATTATTTTAGATCCTAAAGATTTCCAAAATNTCTCTACTTTTTTTTGTTTTAGAACATTTTTATCTTTTATTATTATGCACCACTTGTTTTTGAACAAATTAGCATTACCATATTTGGGCCCACTAACTTCGGATCCTGAGATAGGATGACTCATCACCCAATCAAGATTTTTTGATAATTTTTTTTTTTTTAAAGAAATTAGATTTTTTTTTGTTGAACCAACGTCAGTTATAATTGAATTATGATTGAGATTTTTATTTAATGACGAAAAAAATTTAGGATATTCACTCATAGGAGTGCTTAAAATCACAAGATCAATTTTATTTAAATTTTTATCTAACCTTGTTAAAAATTTAATTTTTTTGTTAAATTTTTTAATAATAGATCTATATTTTTTAGACTTTTCAAATACAAAAAAATTTTTAGAAATTTTTTTTTGTATTGAAGCCTTTAATATTGATGAGCCTATTAATCCGCAACCAATAATAAGAATATTATTAAACATTTTTAAAAATAGTATTCATTCTTTTAAGGAATATTTGGTTTTCTTTTGTGTTGCCAATTGTAAGTCTTAGACAATTTTTTATGCCATATGAATTCATTTCTCTTAGTATAATTCCATATTTCTGTAATTTTTTTAAAGTTGTGTCTGCGGTAAATTTTGCTTTTTTGAAATCTAACAAAAAGAAATTTCCAGATATTTTGTTTGTACCAATATTATATTTTAACATCTCATTTTTAATTTTTTTGCACCATTTAAGATTATGTATTACTGACTTTTTAACAAATTTATCATCTTTAAGTGATTCAACAGCACAAATTTGAGCAAATTTATTTACGTTAAAAGGTGGTTTAATTTTATATAATTCTTTAATTATAGATTTATCACCGTATCCCCAGCCTATCCTTAATGAAGCTAGACCATAGATTTTTGAAAATGTTCTTAAAATAAATACATTTTTAGAGTTTTTAAATAACTCAATTCCAGATTTGTAATCTTTATTCTTCATATATTCAAAATATGCATCATCAACAACCAATAAAATATTTTTATTTAATCTTCTCCTTAAGTCTAATAGCTCGTTTTTTGTTAAATAAGTGCCTGTTGGATTATTTGGATTTGCAATAAAAACAATTTTTGTTTTTTTTGATGTCTTTTTAAGAATTTCTTTAACTGAAACTTTAAAATTAATTTCTTTAGCTAATTTTACATTTGCCCCAACGATTTTGGAGTATATCCTATACATGAGGAAACTGTACTGAGGAACAACAACTTCATCATTTTCTCTAAGGAACAATTGACAAAGCATTTGAATTACTTCGTCAGAACCAGAGCCACAAATTATCTTGGATTTATCACAACCATACTTCTTTGATATTTTTTGTGTTAATTCCGAAAATTTACTGTCTGGATATTTTGATATATCAAATTTAGACTTAACAATTTTTTCGACATTTTTACTGACACCTAAAGCAGATTCATTTGCAGATAACTTAATAATATTTTTATTACCAGCCAATAAGGATTTTCCTGGTTTGTAACTCTGTAATTTTATGTTTTTAAATCTTAGCAATGTCATAGTAAATATTTCACTATAAATAGTCTTTTAACTAGATAAAACAATAATTAATTGAGCAATATTTGACATATAAATTCCTTTGAAGTAAAAGCTGCATGCGCTGATTTATACTGAATTGCGAGCGCTATAAAAAAACCGCTAAAATGTTTTTTTTCTCACAATTCAATCAGTACAATTATTATGAATAAGAATATTGATACAAAAAAAATAATTATATCAAATCCCCTTAAATTGGATTGTGGTAAGGAAATTAATAACTTTCCAATAGCATATGAGACATATGGGGAATTAAACAGTGAAAAAAGTAATGCAATATTAGTTTTCCATGCTTTGACTGGAGATCAATATGTTTCTGGAAAAAACCCAATAACTAATAAAGATGGTTGGTGGAGTTATGTTGTTGGAGAAAATAAGCCAATTGATACAAATAAATTTTTTGTGATTTGTGCAAACGTTATTGGAGGCTGCATGGGATCTTACGGACCTAGCACAATAAATGAGTCCACTGGTAAACAAATAGGAACTGATTTTCCAATTATAACTATTAACGACATGGTTAACGCTCAATATGAGCTAATTAAATATTTAGAAATTGAAAAACTTTTTGCTGTAGTAGGTGGTTCAATGGGTGGAATGCAAGTACTTCAATTTGTTGCCAATTTTCCAGATAAAGCAAAACTTGCAATACCGATTGCTTGCACATCTAGTCACTCGGCACAAAACATAGCGTTTAATGAATTAGGAAGACAGGCAATTATGGCTGACAGTAAGTGGGAAAATGGATTTTATAGTAATTACAAATTAAATCCTGACAAAGGGTTAGCGGTAGCAAGAATGGCAGCACATATTACTTATCTTTCTGAAAAAGGATTGCAGGAAAAATTTGGAAGAAAATTGCAAGATAGGGATAGCCTAAGATATGGATTTGAGGCAGATTTTCAAATTGAGAGTTATCTTAGATACCAAGGATCTGTGTTTGTTGATAGATTTGATGCTAATAGTTATTTATATATAACTCGTGCAATGGATTATTTTGACTTATCCAAACAGTACAAAGGAAACTTATCTGATGCATTCAAAGAAACTAAAACAAAATTTTTTGTAATATCATTTACATCAGATTGGTTGTATCCAACATCGGAGAATAGAGAAATAGTTATAGCACTAAATTCTATTGGTGCAGATGTCGGATTTGTAGAAATAGAATCTGATAAGGGGCATGACTCATTTTTGCTCGATGTTCCAAGTTTCCTAAAGACACTTGGCGATTATATTAATTCAACCTACAAAGTTATAAATGAAAGAAGAATTTAACATTATATCTAATTTGATAGAGGAAAATACTAGAGTTCTAGATGTCGGTTGTGGCAATGGAGACTTGATGAAATTTTTACAAGAAAACAAAACTAAAGATATTCGTGGACTAGAAATCTCTAAAGAAAAAGTTCAAAATTGTTTATCAAAAGGATTAACTGTAATTGAGGGGAATGCTGAAAGCGATTTAAAACAATTTCCTAAATCGTCTTTTGATTACGTTATTTTAAGCCAAACATTACAAGCTTTTCTTAATCCTGAATTAGTAATTAATGAATTACTAAAAGTAGGAAAAAAAGTAATTGTTACTATACCTAATTTTGGTTACTGGAGAGTTAGACTACAATTATTGTTTAAAGGCACAATGCCTGTAACAGAAAATTTACCTCATGAATGGTACAATACACCAAATTTACATATGTGCACAATTAAAGATTTTTATAATTTTTGCAGTAGTAAGAATATTAAAATATTTAAGTCTATCGCTTTAAAAAAAAGTCGAATTTCAGAAATAAATAAATCAAATTTAAATTATAAAAATCTTGACTCTCATTTAGGTATATTTTTAATAGAAAGTTAAATGAAAGTAGAAATTATTAAGTGTCTGGAAGATAATTTTTCTTACATTTTAATTAATGAAGCTAATAGAAATTGTTGTGTTGTTGATCCTGGTGAAGCAGATCCAATTATAAATTATTTACAGAAAAATAAATTAAATTTAAAATATATATTAAATACACATCATCATCATGACCATGTTGGCGGGAATGAAGAATTAAAAAAAAAATTTAATGCAGAAGTAATAGGTTATATTGGAGATAAAAATAGAATACCTCAAATTGATATTTGCTTAAGTGATGGTGAAATTTGGAAGAAGGATATTTTTGAAGCAAAAATATATCATGTCCCTGGCCATACAATAGGTCATATCTGTTTTCATTTTTTTAAAAATAAGTTAATTTTTACAGGAGATACTTTATTCTCTATGGGATGTGGAAGAATTTTTGAAGGGAGTTATGAGCAAATGTACAACTCACTACAAGTTTTAAAAAATTTAGATAAAGATACAAAAATTTATTGTGGACATGAATATACTTTAAAGAATTCTGAATTTTGTTTAGCACAAGATTCCAATAACAATGAATTACTAAACAAAATTAAAGAAATTAAAGAAAAAATTAAACAAGGTAAAACTAGTATGCCATCAACGATTGGTGAGGAACTTAATTGTAACATTTTTCTTAAGTCAAACGATCTAGAAAATTTCAAAAAATTGAGGGATTTAAAGGATAATTTCTAAGTTATTAACCTTGACTATGATGCAACCCAGACTATATTGCTGACTATAAAAATTAGGGCTAACTATGTCATTCGCGGTAATTCAAACAGGTGGTAAACAGTATAAAGTGAAAGCTGGAGAGATTCTCAAAGTTGAAAAGCTCGAAGATTCAAAAGAAAATTCAAAAATAGAGTTTAATGAAATACTAGCTTACGGAGATGATAAAAATTTAGAGTTAGGAGAGCCGACAATTAGTGGAGCTAAAGTTGAAGCTGAATTAATAAAAAATGGAAAAAATAGAACAGTTCTTATTTTTAAAAAAAGGAGAAGGCAAAATTCGAGAAGAAAAAATGGTCATAGACAAAAATTTACAATGGTAAGAATAAGTAAAATCTATTCAAAAGATGGTAAAGTTATTTCTGAAGCAGAAAAAAGAAAAGAAATACCATCAAAAAAAACAGTTGAAACTAAGGAAGCAGCTAAATAAAAAGTAATTTATGGCAACGAAAAAAGCAGGTGGATCGTCAAGAAACGGAAGAGATAGTGCAGGTCGTAGACTTGGTGTGAAAAAATATGGTGGCGAGATGGTTGTGCCTGGCAACATTATTGTAAGACAAAGGGGAACTAAAATATTTCCTGGAGAAAATGTTGGCATGGGTAAAGACCATTCGATATTTTCAGTTGTTAAAGGTAAAGTAGAGTTTAAAAAATCAAAATCTGATAGAACTTACGTTTCTGTAAAGCCCAATTAATAGATACAACACTCACATAGTTGTTATATGAAATTTCTAGATCAAGTTAAGATATATGTAAAAGCTGGCAACGGAGGGTCGGGATCTCCAAGTTTTCGTAGGGAAAAATTTGTAGAGTTTGGTGGCCCTGATGGCGGCGATGGAGGGAAAGGAGGATCTGTAATTCTTATTAGTGAAAGAAATCTTAATACTTTGATTGATTACAGGTATCAACAACACTTCAAAGCTGAAAGAGGAAAGGATGGCAGCGGAAAAAACAAAACTGGGAAAGGTGGTGAAGATTTATATTTAAAAGTACCTTTAGGAACACAAGTATTTGAAGAAGATAATAAAACACTTATTTATGATTTTAAAAGTCAGAAAGAGGAATTTTTAGTAGCAAGCGGAGGTAAAGGAGGATTTGGAAATACAAGATTTAAGTCCTCAACCAATAGAGCCCCAAAGAAATTTACAAAAGGGGGTCAAGGAGAGGAATTTTGGATTTGGCTTCAACTAAAAACAATTGCTGATATCGGTATCATAGGATTGCCCAATGCTGGGAAATCCAGCTTGCTTGCATCAATGACGAGTGCAAATCCAAAAATAGCAAACTATAAATTTACTACAATTAATCCAAATCTTGGTGTTGCTAGTTATGATGACAAAGAAGTTACTTTAGCAGATATACCAGGCTTAATTGAGGGTGCTCATACCGGAACTGGTCTTGGAATAAAGTTTTTAAAACATATAGAAAGGTGCAAAACTTTGCTGCATTTAATAGATATAACTGAAGATGATTTATTTATTTCTTACAATCAAGTCAGAAAAGAATTATCAAAATACAGTAAAGATTTAGTTAAAAAAAAAGAAATAGTAGTTTTAAATAAAACTGACTTAATTGATGAAGAGGAAAAAAAAGAGAAGATAAAAAAACTCAAGAATAAATTAAAAAAAAATATCTTTTTAATGTCAACAATGGATAAAAAATCAGTATCAGATATAAAGTCAAAGTTGGTAAACTATGTATCTTAAGGACTCCAAAACTGTAGTAATAAAAATAGGTTCATCTTTATTAATAAATGACAATAAAATTATTAGAGAAAAATGGCTTTTGGAATTTGCTAAAGATATTAAAGAGTTACAAAAACTTAAAAANAACNTTGTTATAGTGAGTTCTGGAGCAATTGCTTTAGGGTGTAAAAAATTACAATTAAATAAAAAAACTTTAAAGCTTGATAAAAGTCAAGCTGTTGCATCAATTGGACAAATAGAATTAATGAATCTTTTTAAAAAGACATTTAGCTCAAATAAAATAAATATTTCTCAAATTNTAATTACTTTAGAAGATACTGAACAAAGAAGAAGAGCTATAAATGCTAAAAGAACTTTCGAAAACTTATTTGAGCTTAATTTTGTACCTGTTGTTAATGAAAATGATAGTATTGCAACTTCTGAAATTAAATACGGAGATAATGACAGATTAGCATCAAGAGTTGCACAAATATCAGGCGCAGATTGCTTAATATTATTGTCTGATGTTGATGGATTGTATTCTAAAAACCCAAAAATTCATAAAAATGCTAAATTGATTAAAGAAATAAAAAATATTGATTCTAAAATTGAAAATTTTTCAAGTAAAAGCACAAGTGAGTATGGTACTGGTGGAATGAAAACGAAAATTGATGCTGCAAAAGTATGTCAAGTCTCGGGTTGCTATATGGCTATTGCAAATGGTTTAATTAAAAGACCAATTAAAAATATACTAGAACATAATTCTGGGACATGGTTTTTGCCAAAAGTATCTAAATTAGATGCAAGAAAAAAATGGATAATTAGCTCTATATCTCCAAAAGGAGAAATTATTATAGATGATGGTGCTTTAAATGCTTTAAAAAATGGAAAAAGTTTATTAGCTGCAGGTATTAGAAAAGTTTCAGGAAAATTTGTTAAAGGTGATCATGTTAGAATTTTAGATAAAAATAACAAAGAATTTGCTAGAGGGTTGAGCAGTTTTACATCTGATGAGATATCCAAAATAAAAGGAGAACATTCTAACAAAATTAGTAATCTTTTAGGCTATGTTACAAAGTCTGAAGTTATACATAAAGATGATATGGTTAAAATTTAATGAGTAAACTACTTAAAAAAATTGGATTGAATTCTAGAAAAGCTTTGAATTCAAGTATTAGTCCAAAAAAAAAGAATAAAGTTTTAAAAGATTTTGTAAAATTAATTGAGATTAATAAGAATAAAATTATTAGCGAAAATAAGAAAGATATTTTTTATGCAAGAGGAAAAAAATTAAAAGAAAACTTAATTCAAAGACTCACTCTTAGTAATAATAAATTAAAAAGTATAATTGACTCTGTTAAAACTATTACTTCTTTTAAAGATCCTATAGATCAAGTAACTTCCAAATGGAAAAGGCCAAATGGACTTGAAATTAGAAGAGTTACAATACCAATAGGAGTTATAGGTGTAATATTTGAAAGTAGACCCAATGTTACTTCGGATGTATCAGCACTATGTTTTAAATCTGGAAATGCTGTTATATTAAGAGGTGGTTCCGAAGCCTACAATAGTAATAAAATTTTAGTAAATTTATTTAGGAAAGCTCTAAAAAAAAATAAAGTAAACGAAAATTATGTCCAGTTTATAAATAACAAGAGCAGAAAACTCGTCGATTATTTATTATCAAAAATGGAAAACTCCATTGATGTTGTAATACCACGAGGCGGAAAAAATTTAGTAAAAAAAGTTAAACAACTTTCAAAGGTTCCAGTTATTGGTCATTTGGAAGGAATTTGTCATACATATATTGATAAAGAGGCAGAAGATAATATGGCAAACAAAATAGTATTAAATGCTAAGTTGAGAAATACTAGTATATGTGGTGCAACTGAAACTCTCTTAATACATAAAAGTAAATCGAAATCAGTGAATTTAATTTTAAATTCACTAGCTAAAAGCGGTTGTAAAATTTTAGCTGATAAAAAAATAAGTAAATTATTTAAAGGCAAAACATATCCTGCAAATAATAATACTTGGTCAAAAGAACATCTTTCACCGATTATTTCAGTTAAATTAGTGAATAATGTCAAAGAAGCAGTTGCCCATATCAACAAATATGGAACTATGCATACAGATGCAATAGTAACCAAAAACAAAAATACAGCAAAATTCTTTATTAAAAATGTAAAAAGCTCTATTGCTATTCAAAATTCATCAACACAATTTGCTGACGGAGGAGAATTTGGTTTTGGTGGAGAGGTTGGAATTTCAACAAACACCTTGCCACCAAGAGGTCCTGTCGGTCTAAATCAGTTAGTAAGTTATAAATATGAAGTTTATGGTACAGGGCAAATTAGAAAATAAAAAGATTGGTGTACTCGGTGGATCGTTTGATCCAGCGCATGTTGGTCATGTAAGAATTTCTAAATTAGCAAAAAAAAATTATGATTTGAGCCAAGTTATATGGGCTATAACAAAACAAAATCCATTTAAAAAAAATAATCCAAATGATCTATATAAAAGAACAGCTTATGCAAAAAAAATTAATAAAAATAATAAATTTATAAAAGTTAAATGTTTTGAAGAAATAATAAAATCTAATCGTACAGTAGATTTAATTAAATATTTAAAAAAAAAATTTAAACATTCAGAAATATTTTTTTTAATGGGGGCCGATAACCTAATAAATTTTCATAAATGGAAAGGGTACAATTCAATAACTAAAATGTGCAAAATATTGGTATTTGATCGAAATGGATACAAATCAAAGGCTTTTAGATCTAAATCATTTAAGAAATATAATAAAAAAGCAGTTGAATTTATAAAGTTTAATAAAGTCAATATTTCATCTTCTCAATTAAGAAAAATTTGATACTCTTAATTTAATTAATGGAAAAAATATCAGCTCTTAAAGATGAAATAATCAAAACGCTTGATATTAATAAAGCCTTAGACATAGTTTCAATAGATCTCGAAGGAAAGTCATCAGTTGCGGACTTCATGATTATAGCTAGTGGTACATCATCAAGACATATTCAAGCTTTATCTGAACAAGTTTTTGAAAAATTAAAAATTAATGGTGTGAATAATTGTAAAATTGAAGGAAAAGATAGCAATGATTGGAAGCTTGTAGATGGAATAGACTTAATAGTTCATATTTTTAATCCTGAAAAAAGAAAATTTTACGAATTAGAAAAAATGTGGTCAGAATTAATTCCTAAAGAAAAACTGATCATATGAAAAAAGTATACTTTATAGCTTCATTATTTTTTTTCATATTTACAAATCCAATTTTGAGTAATGAAAACGATATTTACAAAAAAATTGATTTATTCAGCGAAGTCTTAGATAAAATTAATAAAGAATATGTTGATGAAGTAAACCAGAGTGAAGCAATGGATGCTGCTATAAACGGNGTTTTNCAATCTTTGGATCCTTATTCAGCATATATGTCTCCGGACTCGTTTAAAAATATGCAAACTGAGACTAGCGGAGAATTTGGAGGATTGGGCATTGAAGTCAGTATGGAGGCTGGTGTCGTAAAAGTAATTTCTCCAATTGATAACTCGCCAGCTGAGGAGGTTGGTGTCAAAGCCGGAGATTACATCGTTAAAATTGATGATGTTCAAGTTCAAGGAAAAACTCTTTCTGAAGCTGTAGAATTAATGAGAGGCCCAGTTGGATCTGATATAGAGATTACTGTTAGAAGAAGGGGAGAAAGAAAAGCACTTATATTTACAATTACAAGAGAAATTATACAAGTTGCATCTGTAAAGTCAGAAATTAAAGATGATCAAACAGCTTATATAAGATTAACATCATTCAATGAGAATAGTAGTAAACAAATAAAAAATAAAATCAAAGAATTTAAGAAAAATAAGAAAATTAAAAATTACATATTAGATTTAAGAAATAATCCTGGTGGATTGTTATCTCAAGCAATAAAAATTTCAGATTATTTTTTAGAAAATGGAGAAATAGTTTCTACAAAAAGTAAAAGGAAGTATGAAAATAGAAAATGGTTTGCAAAAAAAGGAGACATTATTGATGGAGAAACGATGGTTATTTTGATTAATTATGGGTCTGCATCAGCATCTGAAATTGTTGCAGGAGCACTACAAGATCACAAAAGAGCGATATTAGTAGGAGAGAGTACATATGGAAAAGGGTCAGTCCAATCAATTATTCCTTTAGAAAATGAAGGTGCCATAAGACTTACTGTTTCTAAATACTATCTCCCATCGGGTAAATCGATTTCAAGAGTAGGTGTAAATCCAGATATAGTTATTGCNGAAGGTTCAGATGAATTTAGNATAAATACNGATNCTGATAACCAGTTGGAATTTGCTCTTAAATTATTAAATGGTTAANAATGAAAGAAAAATTTCAAAAACTTCCATTNAGAAATGGTGTTGGTATCGNAGTNNTAAATAAAGAAAATAAGATATTTGTNGCAANAAGAATTGATAATCCTGCTGATTTTTGGCAGATGCCTCANGGNGGTATTGATGAAGGTGAAAATTATTTTGATGCAGCGTTGAGGGANCTTAAAGAAGAAACAAGCATAAAGTCAGTAGAACTAGTTAAAGAAATAAGCAAATACACAACTTACGATCTTCCTGATCGCCTTTTAGGAATTATTTGGAAAGGAAAATATAAAGGCCAAAAGCAAAAGTGGTTTATTGTAAAGTTTAATGGAGAGGAAAATGAGATTAACATTAAAACTAAACATCCTGAATTTTTAGATTGGAAATGGATAGATATTAAAGATTTAACAACTAAAGTTGTAGATTTCAAACTTCATGTTTATCAAGAAATTCAAAAAGAACTAGAAAAAGTAGTTAATTAATACTTATAGATTTTAGAACTTCGACTTTGTGGTTTAAAAGAAATCTTTTTTGATCATCAATATTATCTTTTGATAATTCTGCTTCAGCACTGCTTATCGACTCAGATACAAAATTTTTATCAGCATCTTTTAAATCAAAAATTGAACTAGTTAATACAGATAATGTATTGTCTTTAAATTCGACAATACCATCTTCAACATAGAAACTTTGTTCCTCAGACTCAGAGAATACTCTAATTATACCTGGTTTTAAAAAAGAGATAATTGGAATATGGTCTTTAAGAATACCAATCTCTCCTTCTACAGCAGGTATTACAACCTCAAATACATTATCTTTAGAAAGAAAAGATTGTTCTGGATTAACAATATCTATATTAAAGAGATTACTCATTAAGCAGCTGCATCTTTTGCCATTTTTTCAGCTTTTTCTATTGCTTCTTCTATTGTGCCAACCATATAAAAAGCAGCTTCAGGAAGATGGTCATATTCTCCTTTGCATATTGCGTCAAACCCTTTAATTGTTGACTCTAAATCTACAAGTTTACCTGGAGATCCTGTAAATACTTCAGCCACAAAGAAAGGTTGTGATAAAAATCTTTGAATTTTTCTAGCTCTAGCAACGGTTAGTTTATCATCCTCTGATAGCTCATCCATTCCTAGAATTGCAATAATATCNTGCAAAGATTTGTATGTTTGTAAAATTTTCTGAACAGATCTTGCTACTCGATAGTGTTCATCACCAACAACTCTTGGATCTAAAATTCTAGAAGTAGAATCNAAAGGGTCAACAGCTGGGTAAATACCTAATTCAGCAATTTGTCTTGAGAGTACAGTCGTTGCGTCTAAGTGTGAAAAAGAAGTTGCTGGAGCTGGATCTGTTAAATCATCTGCAGGTACATAAATTGCCTGAACAGATGTAATTGATCCTTTATTAGTTGTTGTAATTCTTTCTTGCAGGTTTCCCATATCTGTTGCAAGAGTAGGCTGATAACCAACCGCTGAAGGAATTCTTCCTAGAAGAGCTGATACTTCTGAACCTGCCTGAGTAAATCTAAAAATGTTATCAACAAAGAACAAAACATCTTGACCCTCTTGATCCCTGAAATACTCTGCCACAGTAAGACCAGTTAAAGCTACTCTAGCTCTAGCTCCAGGAGGCTCATTCATTTGTCCATAAACTAATGCTGCTTTAGATCCAGTTCCCTCTGGCTTGATCACTCCTGACTCGATCATTTCGTGATATAAATCGTTCCCTTCTCTAGTTCTCTCTCCCACTCCAGCGAATACTGAAAATCCACCGTGGGCCTTAGCTATATTATTTATAAGTTCCATTATAATTACAGTTTTTCCAACTCCTGCTCCACCGAACAATCCAATTTTTCCACCTTTGGCATAAGGTGCTAATAAGTCGATTACCTTTATTCCAGTTACTAGAATTTCTGTTTCTGTAGACTGATCATTAAAAGAAGGAGCTTGTCGGTGTATAGGCCAATTTTCTTTAGTAGAAATTTGTCCTTTCTCATCGATTGGTTCACCTATNACGTTTACAATTCGTCCTAATGTTTCTGGACCTACTGGAACTTGAATTGGAGCGCCTGTATCTTTTACTTCATCACCNCTTTTGAGTCCCTCTGTACTATCCATAGCAATGGTTCTAACACTTGACTCTCCAAGGTGCTGCGCAACTTCTAAAACTAATCTATTACCTCCATTATCACACTCTAAGGCTGTTAATATTTCTGGCAGTTCTCCATCAAATTTTACGTCAACGACTGCACCAATTACTTGTGTTATGTTTCCTTTTTTGCTCATAATTATAAACTTTCTGCTCCTGATATAATTTCAATTAACTCTTTTGTTATTGCTGCTTGACGGCTTCTATTATACTCAATTGTAAGCCTATCAACCAATTCGCCTGCGTTTCTGGTTGCATTATCCATTGCTGTCATCCTCGAACCTTGCTCACTGGCAGAATTCTCTAACATTGCTTTAAATATTTGCGTTGAAATATTTTTCGGCAATAAATTACTTAAAATCTCATCTTCATCTGGTTCAAACTCATAGTCATTATCATTACCAGAGTCATCTTTATCATCTTTATNTTCATTAAGTGGAACTATTTGTTGTTCTTGTGGAATTTGTGTAATTACATTTTTAAATTTATTGTAAAATATTGCGCAAACATCAAATTCATTTTTTTCAAATTTTTCAATTATAATTTTTCCNACTTTATCTGCATCAAAGTAATTTATATTTTTTGACTCTTTNAAAGAAATGTTCTCTACAATATAACTTTTATANTGTCTTTTAAGTTGATCATATCCTTTAGATCCAACAGTAATAATNTTTAAAGTTTTNTTTTCAGATATTATTTTTTCNAAATAACTTTTTGCTTTTTTAATAATGTTAGTATTAAAACCTCCGCATAANCCTCTATCAGCAGTNAGNACAATACATAAATGAACTTTCTCTTCACCTGTCCCAACCAGTAATTTGGGAGCATTTTCTTTATCTGTTATACTTTTTGAAAGATTTAAAATTACATTGTTCATTTTTTCTGAATAAGGTCTGCCTTTTTCAGCATTCTCTTGTGCTTTTCTCAACTTAGCTGCAGCCACCATTTTCATAGCTTTTGTTATTTTCTGAGTTGATTTAACACTCGTAATTCTTTTTCTGAGATCGTCTAAACTTGGCATTTATAATTATTTAATTCCTTTAATTAATTCTACTAATTGTTTTTCAATGTCTTCCTCAATCTTCCCAGTTTTGGCAATAGACTCCATAATCTCAGGCTTATCAGATTTACACTTTTGTAGAACTTTATTTTCAAAGTCGGCTACATCTTTAAGTTCAATATCATCCAAATAACCTTTTACACCACAGAAAATTGATATAACTTGTTCTGCAACTGTCATGGGAGAATATTGTCCTTGTTTTAAAAGTTCAGTTAACTTCGAACCTCTATTTAAAAGTTTTTGTGTAGATGCATCTAAATCAGATCCAAATTGAGCAAAAGCTGCCATTTCTCTGTATTGAGCTAACTCTAATTTAATTGATCCAGCCACAGATTTCATNGCTTTAGTTTGTGCAGCTGATCCAACTCTNGATACNGATAATCCAACGTTTACTGCTGGTCTNATTCCTTGATTGAATAGTTCAGTTTCTAAAAATATTTGCCCATCTGTAATAGATATTACATTTGTTGGAATNTATGCAGANACATCNCCTGCTTGTGTTTCAATAATTGGTAGCGCAGTTAAAGAACCTCCGCCATTTTCATCACTTAATTTAGCNGCTCTNTCTAATAANCTACTATGTAAATANAACACATCNCCNGGGTATGCTTCACGCCCCGGTGGTCTTCTTAATAATAATGACATTTGTCTATATGCNACTGCTTGCTTAGATAAATCATCGTAAATAATTAAAGCATGCATTCCATTATCTCTAAAATATTCTCCCATAGTACATCCTGTNTAAGGAGCTAAAAACTGAAGAGGCGCAGAGTCTGAGGCTGTTGCGGAAACTATAGTCGTATATTCCATTGCACCAGCATCCTCTAAAGTTTTTACAATCTGAGCAACAGTTGATCTTTTTTGTCCAATTGCAACATATATACAATAAAGTTTTTTACTTTCATCGTCTGACTCATTAATTTTCTTTTGATTGATAATTGTATCGATAGCTACTGCGGTTTTACCAGTTTGACGATCTCCAATTATAAGTTCTCTTTGCCCTCTTCCAACAGGAATTAAGCTATCAATTGCTTTTAAACCTGTTTGCATTGGTTCTCCAACTGATTGTCGTGGAATAATTCCTGGAGCTTTAACTTCAACTCTTTTTCTTTCTAAACTTTTATCTAAAGCTCCTTTTCCATCAATTGGATTTCCTAATCCATCAACAACTCTTCCTAAAAGTTGTTTTCCAACTGGTACATCAACAATCGCACCAGTTCTTTTTACAGTATCNCCCTCTTTAATTTCTCTATCATCNCCAAATATAACAACACCAACGTTGTCACTCTCTAAGTTTAATGCCATTCCTTTAGAGCCATCAGAAAACTCAACCATTTCTCCTGCTTGAACATTATCCAAGCCATAAATTCTTGCAATTCCATCTCCAACAGANAATACTTGTCCGACCTCTGAAACCTCAGCTCTATCGCCAAGTTTTTTTATCTGTTCTTTTAATATTTTTGTTACTTCTGAAGGATTTATTTCCATTTATGCCTCTATCATTTGTTTTTGAATTTGTTGCAGTTTATTTTTAATAGAATTATCTACCATTGTACTTCCCACTTTTAATACNAAGCCACCAATTAAACTTGGGTCAAATTTATAATTTAACTGTATCTTTGCTCCAAAGTTTTGAGATAGCTCTTCTTTAATTTTAGAAATATCTGTTTCATTAAGTTCTTTAGCTGAAAAAAGCTCAGCTTTTATTTCNCCTCTAGCTTTCGAACATACCTCTATAAAGTCACTTAAAACTTTTTCTAAATAAAAAAATCTTCTTTTTTGAATTAAAAAAACTAGAAATCTTTTTAAAAGATTATCAAAATTGTTTTTTTCAGAAATTGTTTCAATAACTCTAGTTAAATCCTCAATGCTTGTCGTGGGGTTTTTGATTAAATATCTAAATTCTTCACTTTCATTTATGAGCTTACTTATTGCAACGACTTGTTCCTCTATTTTTGCCAGAGATTTATCTTCGTTAGCCAGCTCAAATAATGCTTGAGCATAACTGTT
>FUFK010049139.1_pt1 | contig 19050 bp, 13 predicted proteins | sample 1021851 | NCBI WGS metagenome assembly FUFK01 (sample SAMEA51879418, study PRJEB19060) | metagenome
GTATCAGTCAACTTGACGGCTTCACTATTGATTTGGACTCTGTTGAAACAAATATGGTGTATATCGATAGTGATATGGGGGCAAAAAAATTGATGCAAGAATTGGCCAATAGAGGAATCGATGTCCTAGATGTCGGCCCAACTGCAGTGCGCGCAGTAATCCATTTGCACGTAACTGATGAGGATATAGAACAGGTAATCCAAGCTTTCACTAGTTTAGCGAATTAAGTTAGTCGCGTCGCAAACTAACGGCTGCACAGAATATGGCGCAAAGCGTTATCAGCATTCCAAAACCAGGAATAGAGCTCTCATCAGAGGGCGTTTCTTGTGGTGTTTCAACTATATTCATGACGTAAACTAAGTGAACTTCTAAGTCATTACCATCATACGCTGACGGGATTTCTACGGTTGCTGTCCCGGATAACTCGCCCCCAAGGTCCGTTATATTGCGCACGATGTCATGGTAACTACCAGCGCCGTNTCCACCATCTGAAAATTGTGCAGTATCCTCGACAAACCACGCATTGACATTTAGGCTCATATCTGGATAAAGTGACATATCAAGGTCTAGATTCCAATTGATTATTCCATGTCCATCTGGGATGTCACAATTACAATTCGCCTTAGGTGTCCATGCGAATGATGACACCCCATCGCCCATTCCAAGCGGGGTTGCAATCATAGCTCGATAATCGCTTTCAAGGGAATCAGAATCCGGCAATGTCCCGGCTTTTTTTATTGTTCCATTGAATGCCACCATTGGAGGGACTGATACCTGATAACGCTGGGTGAGGTAGGCTGAAGCGAAATCGTCTCCTAATGGGTCTTCATGGTCAGGGGAGCGATGGAACTCGTACTTTTGAACGAGACCTTCGGATTCAAGATCATCTAAAACTGCCTCAGCCTGCAAACAATTATCACACCAAGTCGCAGTGAAATCTTCAGCGATTGCCGGTAATTGGTCAATAGGCGATGAATCAGTTGTCAAATTGTCAATTAAACTATGCTGGCCGCCAAATACTGCGCCTGTGTTGGTAGGTTCTGCAGGCTTCGCATTTGAGGTTGGCAAGGCCATTGCCAGCATTAAAAAAATAACAGTTAGCGTTGCAAGTCTTCGCATGACACCCCCTAGTAAGAGTTTAATTTCAAACCATCTGCGATTTGCTTTTGTTGGTTAAATTACAATTTTCTTCTCGGCTCAATAACAGTTTTCAATAACTGTCGCTTGTCTGATGGCATGTTGAGGGGGTGTGATAATGGATAATTCAACTGCTAGAGTTACTATTGAATCAACGCCCAGTGGCATATTATTGCCAAGTTGGCTACAACAAGTATTCCTGTCTGATTACGATGATAATTTACTCATCATCTACCCAAGCGAGGCGGCGCGTCAGAATTCCGTGCGAGAATTGTCTACGGCTAATCCATCCCTTGATTCATCAAAGCACTTGACAATAAAGCGACTCGTGCGCACCCTCCTAACCGATTTCCGTCAGCCAAATGTTTTCGATGATGATAGTGTCCTATTGTACAAAACCCACCAAGAATGTGTAAAACGAGCTCAAAAGGGAAACTTCCCCCTCCTGCACATCACTGGGAAAAATTGGAGCATTAACAAGACACGCAGACTATTGTCCCTGCATAAAGAAATTTCAATGCTGGCAAAAATACCACGCTGGGATTCTGACCCGGGAGTTCGAGAATTTCGTAACGCTTTGATGGCAATTGAAAAGGTGGAATCGAAGACTCATCCCGATCTAATGAATTTCCATCTTAACAGACTATTAGAAAACATCACCGAGGATAAGTTACCCTTCACTCTCAATGGCTTAAGCGGCATCATTATGTTGGACCACCCGCCTGAGTTTTGCGAGGTCGAGCGACATATTCTGGCAAAAATTGCGGAATTTATCCCTATACATCAATTATGCAATCCAGGACAATTCAGACTTGGTTACAGCGGAGCATATTTGTTAGATGTCCCTTGGTGTACTCAAACAACTATCCCTGAGTGGGTGCCAGACCATAAGGTTCAATCTGCGGATTTTGAGTCTCATTGGCGCTCAACCCATTCAGAAGTAACGGGTGCCCAATTTCACCAAGTAATCGTTGAACGTTCGAGTCACATAATCGAAGCGACATCATCGCTACTAGATAGTTTGAGTATTAACCCCAACCAGCGAATATTGGTTATCGATGCGGACTTTGAAGGGCGTATCAATCAATGGCATGAGGTCCTAAGACAGATGGGTATTTACACTAATATCCAAGACAAAACAATTGGCCAACTGCCCTTTATTCAGGAACTGGTATACCACTTACAACTCGCAAATGGTCTTGAGGCGTGGTCGTTTGAACGGTTGCGCCGTTTAGCGAATAGCGCAATAATTTCGCTTTCCTTCGATCTTACGCATCCAACCGATCCAGAAATAATCCCTCGTCCCCACGTTGATGTTCTTGAAAATATCGCACGCAGTTTTCACGTATTAGGCGGCCCCGGCGCAGCTCAACGGTGGCTGTCGACACTGTCTACGGTGAGCGAACAATACAGTGATTACACTAACGAATCCTCAATTAAACAAGAGGAAACTCAGTGGTGGCTAGCCAATATCGTCAAACTTTGGAATATTGTTACTGATGACAGTCAAGACATTAGTGAACTGATGGGTTGCTTTACCGGTAAATCGTTGCCTCTGATTGAAAATCTAGCTTCACCTAATGAATTATTGCAGACACTGGTTAATGCTACTGAGTGGGATAGATTAACTAAAGATGACGCCCATTTCAACGCTTGCCTATCCGCAATCGAAGTAATGCAGGATAAATTGCAGGTAATTGACTTAGCAGGAGAATTTAGTGGCAACAATCTTAATTTTATCGACCTAGCAAAGTTAGTTGTCAATCATGAAACCAGTGACGTGTCAAAGATTCAATGCCAAAATCTAACTGTTTGTTCACCTAATATTGCCTTTGGACAATCAGCAGATGTTGTGATTTTAGCGGGATTGGACGCCGAATCTTGGACTATGAAACCGAGCAATATTCCATGGCTAGATAACGCTACAAAGGTCAAGCTAGGTTTAGCAAATTCCGATATTAAAATTAGACAGGGCAGGCATCACCTTCGACATTTATTGAATTGTTCAGCATCAGTAATTGTTATTGACACATCACTGGATGAGTCTGCTAATCCTAGCCCGCCACTAGCAGAGTGGCTTGATGATGTTGCTAGTGATACAGCAATCTTCACCAATGTGCCAGAGTTCATCTCTACCCAGGATTATGATTTATCAAACCTGAACAGGACTTGGGACCTAATCTCTGATGGGGATAAAAATGCGCTTAAACTTAGAATATTTACTACCGATTATGATGACAACAAACCAATATCTACGCGTTCGGGTAATCGTGGGCGTGATATCCGTCAACGCTCTGCACTGGCATTACTGAGTAATCGGCCAATGGAAATTTTACCAGACAACAAGTCATCTATTGCAATGGCCTTTGAGTCGCCAATAAATAGTAGGCTACGAAATTCACAGCCAAACCCACAGTCATTAGAAGTGGGAGCGTCAATGAGTTGGGAAGAACGAAATAAGATGATATCATTTACCTCGCTAAATCTTTCACCAAGTGCAAAATCCGCAAAGGCAAATACGAGAATGAAGCCCATATGGCCAAATCTTGGTTATCGCATCAATGGCAACACGTTAAGCCCCAGCATTGACCCTAGACCACTTCCTCTGCAAGAGCAATTACCCGATTCATTGAGGGACATAATGGGTGATTCTAAGACCGATTTGCAAAGCAAAGTGTGGTCGGCAAATCGGCTCCAAGCATGGTTGAAATGCCCTCGTCAAGCGTGGATGAAAAATTACCTGCAATTAACCACTTTTGAAACACAAAATGAGGATATAGATAATCGCACAAGAGGTCTCTTAATCCATGATGTTGAGGCTGAAATATTTTCAAAAATTGGTGTCCCAGTATTTGATACAGCATTAAAGCGAGGTTTGCTTTTGTCTGACTCAAAGTATAATTCACTCGAGGATTTATGGCAGTTTGCACTACAGCACTTAGCCGAAAAAAGTCCTTGGCTATCAAGAACTAATGCAGTGTCGGTACACCGTTGCCGCGAGATAATAGGAGTAACCCCTGATAGATGGCAAGAATACTTGACAGGAGCCACCAACTTAGAACCAAGTGGCAAGATTGCCAACTACCTTTCTGCGACGTTATCATTAGGAGATTCAGCGACTTTGGTTTGCGAGTGGCCTATCTCGAACAGAGTAAGGCAACCTGTCGAGATTTCCGGACATAACGAAAACGGTCAAGAAGACAGTTTTTTGCTTCGGGGTAGAATTGATAGAGTGGATGAAATTAATGTCGAAGGTCAAGCAGATGGCCAGAGGTTAATCATAATCAGAGACATGAAGACGGTAAACGGACCTAAATTGAATCAACGTGGACAAAGGCATCGAAAAGCAATTTTTGATGAATTACAATTAGCCCTATACGCAAAAGCTTGGGAGGCGGCAAATCCGAATGATAGAGTGGTAGGTGTTGGGATCACCGAGGTTGGCGATGATACAGAATATTATGTCGAAATGGACCCGGAGTATATCGATTCAGTCCAACACATGTCAATAGGCAAAATTACCACATATACTTCGATGACCTATCGAGATATTGATGAAAAGACAGGCGGAAGTAGCAACGGTTTTCGAGCATGGTTGGATGAGCGAGTGAGAACGGCACTCCGAGTTATTGGAGGAGCAAAAGCAGGACATGTCAATCCAACAGTAAGTGATGATTGTAAGTATTGCACGGTTAGAAGGTTATGTCCTTCGGCCAATTTAGGGGGTAAACTATGAAGTTCAAGTTCAACATTAGCCAACAATTAGGCCTTGACTTGGACAAGCATATTGCCATCGACGCTGGCGCAGGAACTGGAAAAACTGCAGTAATGGCAGAGCGCTATGTCCTCCATCTGTTATCAGAATACCAAAGAGCAAAGCAGTTGTTGCCAAACGGGCCTAGAGTACCTATTCAGGGACAAGGGTCACTGCGCTCGCCAGCGCGTGAAAGAAGTAAACTTGTAGAATGGAAAGGTCTCTTGCCAAGCGAAGTAGTAGCGATAACTTTCACCAGAAAGGCAGCAGCAGAATTGCGTAGTAGGATAAGGCAGCGGTTGATAACGACCGATACGAAACTTCACTCAATAAAATCAGGCGATGTTGAAATGCTGTTAGGAAATCTAGAAGATGCACCAATTTCAACTATCGATGCGTTTCTATCAAGACTTGTCACACCATACCTCGATATCCTCACGGTTCAGCCAGCAGGCGAACAAATCGCCGATGTCAGATCGCCGATGTTAATTTCAGAGACAATAAATTCTGCTTGGCGTATAAGAACAGTATTCGATGCTGATGAAGCAGGTATCTTAGGCGACCGTCAAGGTTTCATCGATGCTCGCAATAACTTAGCGATTTTACTAGGCGGACAACGCAATGCGGAAATTGTCCTTGGAGGGATGCTGAATACCTCGCTATTTGTCGAGGAAACCAAGCGAANCATCAAGCAAAAATCTGCTGATATGGGTATCGATTGGCGCGAAAACCAAATTATANCTTCAGAGATAATTCTTGACCTTATCAGCAAGCCTGCAGAGGGTTTCATAAGCGCCCTGTGCGCTGAATTACGCAGTATATTGAGCGATTGGTTAGATGTTTATCTAGAACACTATCAGGAATTTATCCTGGACTATGAGGAGGAAATTGGCAGTGACCGGACTAGATTCAATCAGTTGGTTGAATTGGTAAGAAATACCCACCCTGACGATAGTATCGGCCAGTTGCAATGGTTTTGGTTAGTCGTAGTTTGCTGTACGTCAAAATCATCGATTGATAACAAAGCTTACGGCCATTTCCCGCGTAATCGATTACCCAACAGTGATGGATGGCCGGGAGGGATTCAAACAAATACCAAAGCAAAGTTGAAAAAACCAGAAATTGCTCAAGTAACTGCCCTAGCAACGCCATTAATTGAACAGGCGAAATCTGTTTTGAATAGCAATTTCGGCCGGTTAGCGAAGATATTAGGATACAGTTCGTTTACCTTTGACCCAAGAATAAATGTCGCATATTTGCCCGAGGATAGCACATTAAATTACACTGATTTAACCAATGATTTGACGGTTGAAGCACCAACAGGACGAACCAGGATATCTAGTGAATTACAACTCTCGGTATTACGAGATTTACTGGTTGTCCACAAGGGCTGCCAACAGATACTTACATTGAGAAAATCTCAGGAAGGGGTTCATGATTTTGATGATATACAGCGTCTAGCGGCAGACTTACTTCTGGCAAAGTGCCCGGAAATTGTCCGATTTGAGTATCCAACAGATGTAGTCGATATTTTAGACAGTTTGGGTAGTGAGCCATGGTCAGACGAACACCTCTATCGGGCAAGGGATTTGATCGCCTCGAAATATCCAGAATGGCGTGAAGATTTCGAACGTCGAGTGGGAATTCTGAAGACCATCAGGCAGCAATATCTGGCCTTCATCATTGACGAATATCAAGATACAAACCCGGCACACTTCAGATTGCTATCGCGTTTGTGGGGGCCGAGAAAAATTGTTGAAGATGCAGACCACCACGGTCCTTGGGATCCAACAATATGTATCGTAGGAGACATGAAACAGAGTATTTACCGATTCAGACAGGCCGAGGTAACTGTCATGAGAAGAACGGTGGAAAATATCAAACGGATGAATAAGATTGAATTTTCTCGAACTAACTTTGAATTTAGAGATTTAGCCTACGGTCGTGACCCTCGTCCACGTTCGGGCGTGGAACACTTCAAGGCCAAAATAACAAAATCTAGCGACTTGCCAAAAAATGTTGGTAAGTGGAACACTGTTGAACTAAATAGAAATGATCAGGGCGATCAGTTATTGCCTCAAGAAACAGTAGATAGCAGGAAATATGGCCATATCGATTTGACCTCAAATCATCGAACTGCTCACGACTTACTGCATACATTGAATAAAATTTTCAACGATGTATTTGATAATCGCCATCATAGTTTGCCAGGCGATTATCATGCTAAACCTCAGCCGTTAAATCCGGCAAAAATGGAGGCAAAGTACGGCAAACTTGAGTGGCTATTGCCGCTAAAAACAGGTGATACAAAGCATTCAGACAATAACGAATTATTTGCTGAAGATAACCCAAACGCTATCCATTTAGAACATGAAATGATTGCAATGAGGCTGCAAAACCTACTACAAGGAACTCCATGTAAAATTTGGAATCCGGCCAAGAACTCATACATGACCTTAGAGCAGCCCACCGAATTAGTTGAGCCAAACGATGTCACAATATTGATTCATTCAAGAACTCATATTGGTGATTTAATTAACAGGTTACAAGCACGAGGTATACCCGTAATATCAGATAAACAGGGCCAATTATTCAGTCAACCAATAGTTGAGAACCTAATGTCAGCTTTGCACTTAATTGCTCATCCAGATTCTAAATTCGCCGCAGCATCACTTGCAAAATCACCAATAATCGGCCTGACCGACGAAGCCATGACCAAACTATTCACTGAACATAACGAATCGGAGAATTGGTGGAAAACCCTTAGAGACAACTCCCCTAGTGATATCGTACGCAAACTCTTGACTCACCTTGCAAACCAACTAAATGGACATAATGTTCACAATATACTCAATGACATATTAGATAATTCAGATCTGATGTTCGCTTACCCTGAGGACTCTTCTAGGCAAAATGCAGAGCAGTGGTGTAATTTAGTCTATGAGATTGGTATTGACTGTGGTCATAACCCTGCTGAGATTTTCGCTCAGTTAGAGGCTTTACAAGAACTTGGAAATAAAGGCCCGCAAGCTTCTGCAATACCTTCATCGGGAGCAGTCAAAATAATGACCGTTCATGGCGCAAAAGGCTTGGAATCCAAGGTTGTAGTGGTTTCTGGAATATTCCAAGCAGGACGTTATGATGCCAACATTACTACTAGAGAGAATGTCTTAGTCACCCCGGAGATAATATCTGGACGAATTAATCCTTGGCCTTCTCTAGAACGCCCAGAAGACGGGTTGTGGGAATTTACCAAGAACATCAACAGCGCTCAAAACCAGGCTGAACGGCGAAGGGAATTTTATGTCGCACTGACTAGGGTGGAAAATCATCTAATTATCGTTGGTAACTCAACTAACAAGGGTGATATTTGCCCTGATACGGGACTTTTGAGGTTTAACAGTAAGCCTTGGGACAACACCATGGGACATATGTGGATGGAGGGCCTTAGATCGATTGCCCATCGAGAGAATATCGTCGACTCACCATGGNTTAAACCTGAAGACATAGGTGCCGAAACTCTAAGTGAATATGGCTCGCATGAGATTTCTCTAAATCCAGTTGATGTATATTTTAACGCTCAATTAGGCAGTAAAAGCATAAAATCAATGGCAATCTATCACAGCCCTGATTGCTTTACCGATTCTAAACCGGTTACGCCAGTAGATAAGTGGCATCAGATTGAAACTAGTATGACTAATAATTTGGTAGCGCCAGGGCCAACAAAAAAACCCAGAGAATTAATCCATACTGTAAGGCTGGGAGCCAATACTCTGGACAATAGTTTCCAATGCCGACAGCATCACTGGCCTAATAATTTGACCAGTTGGAATCAACATCGATTACAGAAATTGGTAGCGAAACCAGACGCTGAACCATTAGAATCTAACGAATTACCCACCCCTATTGAGTTTGGTTTGATGATGCATAGGTTAGTGGAGATTAGTCTTGACAATCCAAGCAAGTATAACGCTCCTGCTACCATTCCACTCCCAGATAGCTGGTTAACTGAACCTGAAAATGAGTTAACTTCAGACAAATCAATAGAGATAGTTATGGCTGAATTTGGTTTTACCAAATCAGATAGCTCGTCCAAAAAGCGGTTTAACACCACCTTCCAACGAATGAAAACAATAGCAAATTTGGTTGATAATGGTCTTACGGGTCAATACGCCAAGGGCGAAAGAATCCATGGCCTCTTTGCTGAGGGGTTGAGAACGGAACTACCATTTCTGTATAATCACAAGGTCGAACTCGAGACTTCAAGAGAGGTCTTCAAAAATAGTACAATGGTCGAAGCCGCAAAAGTGGTGAATGTAGAGGTTATTTTCGACGGCCGTGCTGACTTAGTCATCGCATATACTGATTCCTCAGGACAGGGTTACTTACAGGTTGTTGATATGAAAACAACAGGTTGTTTACACGGTTTTAACGCAACAAATCCAGATGATGGCACACTGTTACAGCAATTTACTGGTAATCTGTATGATAAAACACCATCTACCAAGGCGGAACAAGAGATATTGAACAAGTACAAGTATCAACTGACTCTGTATTCACAAGCATTGGAAGCGATTGAAGACGCGAAGCCGGCTGAATTACGAAGGACAGTCCTACCGCCGGCAATCCTGATTGCGGCTTCAGGACGTAGTGTCGAGATGTCACAGGAGGAGTATCAGCAAGCTAAACTTGACTTAGCAGAGCAGTTACTATGGATTGGGGAATTAGTTGCTCAGCCGCAAAAACCAGACGAGCCAGGTAGAATGACTATGGAGCATGCTTTAGTCTGCTGGAATACAGGTATAGAGCCTCAACAGCTTTGAATTTACTATTTTTGTCCAGCAAATACTAGTGTTACGCCATTTTCTCCACCAGCAATCCAATGTTGAATGTTAGAGAAACCGGCATCTTGCCACGCTTGGTGCCATTGGTCTATGGTTCGCGTGGCCATTTCCACACCAACATATTCTGGCCAACTTAAACTTTCCACGTTTTCGGCATAGTGATCTATGCCGATAACAGCCCAGCCTTCTTTTTGTAACCAATCGCGATAAAATAATTTTAACATATTTTCTGGGTCTTCTAGGTAGTAAAGAAATTCCATAGAATGAATATAATCAAAACGCCTATCTGGTACAAAATCCGGTAACTCCGCTAATATATAGTCAGAATTGCCATCAATTTCCCTTGCTTTTGCAATCATTGCTGCAGCACCATCAATACCCATGGCATATTCACAATTTTTATTTTTCAATAACTGTCTAACTACCCAGCCATTACCACATCCGACATCAACTGCAGTAAATGAGGTTCCAGTCTCTGTAACTTTTTGTGAAATGAACTCAATCATTTCGCTCACAGAGGCAGCATGCCCTCTTTCCATACCTTCGTCTTTTCCGACGAGTGCCCAATCATGAAAAACCTCGGTTGCGGGTCTTTTGTCCATGGTCGGTGGTTATCGACATACTCAATAAATCGTCGCTTTGTCTAATACACTAACTGGACATCGGAATCAGCACTCAAAGCAATTACTCCGGGGGGACCACTCCAAGTCATCCAGTCGTCGTAGCCGGCGAGAAGTTTTGAACCGGCATTGTCTTTCGTGACGCCATTTGCAGCTTGTGATCCAGTTGAGCAATACACTTTCTTTGCGCCACTGGTTATGGTATTCAACAGTTCATCGAGCAGTCCATCAGGCAGCATCCCCGAATTATTTACGCCGGCTATGAATTCAGAATGAAGCATTTTAACTCCGTTTGCTGCAAAGAACATATCCACATNATACCCGTCATTAACCGCTTGAGCAGCACATGCTATTCCAACGATACATTTACGGAGGTCTACTTCAGGGTCAGTCACGATTTTCACAAAGAATTTCTTGGTCATAGCGGGTATTAATCGAAACTAATCTATTGTGTTATTGATTGAGTTAATTCACTATTGAGCGATTACTCTTGCTTAAATACGCGACCCTACAGGCCAATCATACGAGGAATCAACATGAGTGCGAGTAGAATGAAAAACCGACAAATCCCGGTAACAGTTCTTACCGGATTTCTTGGCTCTGGCAAAACCACATTATTGAATCATATTTTGACCAGTACTGAACACAAAATGAAGTTTGCAGTGATTGAAAACGAGTTTGGCGATGTTGGAATCGATGAGAACATCTTGGTAGAAAGTTCTGAAGAAAGCGTTATTGAGGTTATGAATGGGTGTATTTGCTGTACGGTTCGAGGCGATCTGACAGAAGCTTTAGACGGCCTGTATGATCGAATCAGAGATTTCGATGGTGTTCTGATCGAGACAACTGGATTGGCAGACCCTGCACCGGTTGCTCAAACATTTTTCGTTGACGAGAGAGTTACAGAGCGCTACAAACTCGACGGAATAATCACCGTCGTCGATGCTAAACATATCATCCCACATATCGAAGAGGAGAAACCCGAAGGAGTTGAAAACGAGGCTGTCGAACAATTGGCATTTGCTGACCGAATTATGTTGAACAAAATCGACCTTGTTTCAGATGAACAAATCGAAGAAGTCGAGGCTAAGATAAAATCCATCAACGCCTTTGCTCCAATCTACCACACCGAACAAAGCGTAATCGATCCTAGCAACCTGATTAACATAAACGCCTTTGATTTAGAAAAGACTCTTGCTATGGACCCAGAATTTTTGGATACAGACGCTGAGCACGAGCACGACCAAAGGGTTACCTCTACCAGCTCGATATTTACTGGTTCACTAAATGTTAACAAGTTACAACAGTGGATTGGCGAACTTATGAATGATTATGGGGAAGATTTGTTCCGCTACAAAGGAGTTCTATCGGTTAAAGGAATGGATGAAAAATTCGTCTTTCAGGGAGTACACATGCTATTCTCGGGATACTTTAGCCAAGAAGTTGCTCCTTGGCGTAAAGGCGAAAAGCGCGAATGTCGTTTTGTCTTTATCGGCAGAAATCTTGACCATAAAATGCTTGAACAAGGCTTCCTTGATTGTAAAGCAGAAGATTTGAGATTCAATGTTGGCGATACAATCTATGCAAACATTGGTGAGTTTACCGAAGGTAAAATCCTGAAGTGCTGGGATGAAGGCAATCCATATCGCGTGGAGATTCAGAACGCCGAGAAATCTAATGTTTGGGTTCCAATAGATGATGACCGCTATGTCCGCAGTTCTCTGTGAACAGATATATAAGGGGCACTGAAATGTCGACAAAGTTCTATGTCTGCTCTGGATGTTGTTGCGGTAGGACAGAAAAAGGCAACTACGAAGTACCTGCTGAGTTATTACAATCTGCCTGGCATGAAGCCGACTTACATAATCAAGTTGAGTTGAAAATAACATCCTGCTTAGGTCCTTGTAGTATGAATAATGTCACGCTTATCAAAACTCCAGATAAATCAATTTGGCTTGGAAAACTTAACACTGCTGAGCATTTTCAAGCGTTGATTTCTCTTGCAGAGGAGATAAACCAATCAGGAGAGTTCACAGATTTACCCGACCTATTAAAATCGCATAAATTCATCCCATCATCGCTATGATGTTTGGGCGCATCGAAGCGAAATATTACCAACTATCAAGCAAACCATTCACCATGGCTGCTGACGCTGAAATCGATGATGTGCTCTACTCGGAAATTGAACCATATAGCACAGGAATGCTCGAAGTATCGGACCTACACACTATCTTTTGGGAGCGCGCAGGTAATCCTGACGGCCAACCCGTTATAGTGATTCATGGCGGCCCAGGGGGCGGTTCACAGCCGGGATATCGGCAGTATTTTGACCCACAAAAATTTGACATAATTCAGTTCGATCAACGCGGTTGCGGAAAATCTACACCTTATGCTGAATTGGAAGAGAATAACACGCATAATTCAGTCTCTGATATCGAATCACTGAGGGAACATTTTGGTATTGACAAATGGCATATCTTTGGGGGCTCTTGGGGCTCTACACTATCTCTAATTTATGCTCAAAATCACCCAGATAAAGCACTCAGCCTTACACTTAGAGGCATTTTCATGTGTCGAAAAAGCGAACTGCAATGGTTCTATCAGCATGGTGCAAGTCACGTATTTCCTGATGCGTTTGAACCATATCAAAACCATATCCCAGAGGATGAGCAACATGATTTAATTTCCGCGTATTATGAGCGATTAACGAGTGATAATGTTGAGATTAGAAGGGCTGCGGCGAAGGAATGGACACGGTGGGAGATGGCTACAAGTAGATTATTTCCCGACCCAGAGTATCTCGATAAAGCCGAAGATCTGGATTTTGCAGTGGCATTTGCTAGAATTGAGTGTCACTATTTTATCAACGGTATATTTGTTGAAGATGGCCACATCTTGAACAACTGTAACCATATCACTCACATTCCAACAACTATAGTGCAAGGTCGCTATGATATGGTTTGCCCCACTGTTAGTGCTTGGGAATTACACAAACAACTGCCCAATAGCAGATTGATAATCGTTCCAGATGCTGGGCATTCTATGGGTGAAACTAGCATAGCTAGAGAATTAGTCGCTGCAACAGATAACTTGTAACGAATGGTTAACTGAATAATCTTGACCTAATGAGGCGTTCCTTTGATATGGGGTGTGTGAGTGGGGTTATTGAAGAGGATGTACTCTAGGTGATTGTATGGCAGATGAGGGAACAATAACTCCAGAGATTCGAATTAGCGAACTTGAAGATGCACTTGCTACTGAAACCGAGAGGCTACAGAAATTATTCGCTGCATATGAGGGGCAAGAAAAAGACCTACTAGATGCGAGAGCAGAAATTGAGGTTTTGGAAAAGGAAATCATTGAGAGAGAAATCGAAAAAGAAGCTCAAGAATCACTGATTGCGGAAAAGGACTTCCGCATTAGAGACCTTGAAATGAAGGCAACAAAAGCTGACAAAAGAGTCGAGCACCTTGAGCCAGAACTTGAGAAAATGGAGGAGAAATATTCCCGAGAAAAAGACCGTCTTGGTAAAATCTTCAACATTGCCACCGAATTAGACGACGATTTGAAACTCGCCGTTGCCGAAATGAAGGCTAGAGACGATTGGTATGTTTCCCATATGACCTTGTTCGAAGATTTGAATAAGGCAATCAAGGAACGTTATGAGATGATTGAGCGAGCCGTTGAAGCAGAGCGTAAATCCCAGCACATGGCAAGAGCATTCGAAGAACGAGTCGATGAGATGGTTGATGCTCGGGCTGCCGAGATGACTGTTGAGGAAGCTGAAGAGATTAATTCCAAACCAATTGATGGTGCAGAAGAAACCGCTGACTCAGAGCAAGTCGATGAAGCGATTGACAATGCGGCAGCACAACCGACAGAAACCGAGAATTCCGAAGCAGCAGATTCTGAAGAACCAGCAGAAGAAGCGCCTACAGAGGAAGCGCCAGCGGAAGCGGCGCCAGCATCTGCTCCAGCGCCAACATGGGGCGATGATGAAGATCCTTGGGCTGACAATTAGGTGATACCATGGGCGGCCTTGCTAGGGGCGGCCATGCCCCAGTGTTGATTACCTTCATGATGGGCTCTAGCGCCATCATCATTGGAGTAATGATCGATTCACTCAACGGTCTAATGCACCTCTTCGGAGTATTGTGCTGGATGACTTCAGCGTTTTTCGTCAATTTTTGGCGTGACCCTGATCGTAAGATTCCTAATGACGATGATGTTCTAGTTTCTCCTGCTGATGGACATGTTATGTTTGTTCGACGTGAGCGAGCCACTGGCAGAAGGCCGAACTCAGAAGAGGCCAAATCAGATTTAATCGAAGTGGATGAATTAACCGGGCCTTGGTATCCCGAACCGTTGGTAAATCCGCAAGTGTTCGCAACAGAGCAAAGATTTGAGGCTGTAAAGCCCGGACAGGAATCTCAAACAGATGTATTCAGAGTTGCTATATTCATGTCTCCACTTGATGTCCATGTCAATCGTTCGCCTTGCGCTGCAACAATTGAACGAATGGAACATCGCACTGGACACGGTCGAAAAAGAGGACCATTTCTACCTGCGATGAAAAAAGAAAGTGAGCATAATGAGCGAGTGAGAACGGTATTTTTGTCAGGTGACGACTTACGTATCGAGGTATGTCAAATATCAGGGGCTCTTGCTCGAACAATCGTTCCTTGGGTGGGCGTTGGTGATGAATTACGCAGAGGTCAGAGATACGGTATGATAAGACTTGGTTCAAGGGTCGATATTAGGGTGCCAGCTAATCTGTTTGAACCGGTTGTTGAATCTGCGGAGTCTGGTAACCCAGAATTGCCCAAAGGACAGTTNGTCCAGGCTGGNTCCTCCATATTGTTCAGAAGTAAATAGGTGATTGTCATGGATAAGAAGATCTCACTAACCCTTGTTGGTAATAACCCCAAGCCAGCAAAAATCCATCACTTAGTTAAGGCTCCAGCAAATACTCCATGGGCAAAAGAAAAGCAACAATCTTGGGATGCCAATAAACCAGCAACGGTTTATGTCACGCCAGAGACCTTGCCAGACGGAACCCCATGTAGTGCAGTAACCGTTATTCTACGCACCAAAGGATGTCACTGGTGGTGGTCAAGTGGCTGCACATTTTGTGGATATTTCAATGATACCCGCGATGATGTAACCAATGAAAACCTCCATTCGCAATGGGAATTAGCAAAGCAGCAACATGATAATTTTGCTGACCAATCAATGGTAAAAATCTACACTTCCGGTTCTTTGCTTGAAGACCGAGAAATACCTATTCAATTTCAGGAAACAGTATTGCGAGAATGCCATGAATTAGGCAAAGAACTGATTGTTGAAAGCCGTTGCGAGCAGCTGACAGAGGAAAAACTATCTTGGGCGACATCAATTAATCCATCATTCACCGTAGCAATTGGTTTAGAAGCATATGATGATGAGGTTCTTCGCTTCCATGTTAACAAGGGATTCACCACAAAATCATGGGATAGAGCAGTGGAAAACCTCAGAAAATTCAATTTGCGGATTAAGACATACCTGATGTTCAAACCGCCATTTATGTCTGAAAAAGATGCTCTCGACCACGGCGTAAGATGGATCAAAGATGTAGCAGGCCGAAGCGATGAGATTTCAGTGAATCCAATGAATATTCAGCGTGGGACGGTTATAGACAGATTACACAGACACAACGAGTATCGCCCACCATGGCTTTGGTCCCTGGTTGAAATGATTAAGCAAGCACATCCACATATCTATCCTGATGGCGGTGTTAACGGCTCTCCCGACCAGGTTTGCCGCCTAATTGTTCATCCGACCGCTGGAGGAAAAATTCGTGGCGCTCACAATTGTGGCAGTTGCGATAAATTTGTGGCTGCGGCCATCGAACGCTATGCAGTAAGCGGGGATTTGCGAGAATTTGACGGGCTATCTTGTGAATGCGAGTCTGTTTGGCGAGAAGAGTTAGCGCTCGAATCTGCCCTTCCTTTGCCGTTGGGCATCTCGCAGCCTAGACGAGGTAATCGGATCGAGAATCTCCGCTCGCTATGACCGGATTTGACATTATCTGCTACTGAATGTTTATCATCACTCTGCTAGTGGGTTGGATTGACCCCTACGGGGTCAAACGGGGGAAATAGGATGAACAACACAATATTGCCAGATGTAACAGTCGGCTCAGGACAACCATCGATGGGAAGAGTCGCCCTCACCCTCATGTTCGTTGGAATGTTTGGGCTATTCGCCTTATTTGCCAACGTTTTCGGTTGGGACTCGATGCCAATTCTTGGCGATGTAGTTCCGTTTATTGGCAACCTTGGTGGTAGCGGGATTTGGTATTACTTAGTCGGACTATTAATTGGCATTGGCGTCATAGTAGCGACCCTAATCGGTGAGGTCGTCGTCGAATAGACGGAGGGATGATATGGAGCCAGTATTCATTGCCTCAGGGATTTTGCTTGTCGTATTAGTGATTGTGTCTTACTATGTGACTAACGGTATAGGAACAATGGGCGCACCTATGCGTCAGTTTGCTTTGTTTCTCATGAACAAGGCTCCAGTCGGCTTAGTTGATTTATTCAAAGACGAACCAGGAAGCGGTAGTCGGACATGGATGAAATATGGAACCGGCTGGTTTTTGCTGGCGGTAATATGTGGATTTATTGGCATCTGGCACAAATATGATCCTACAGCATTAGATTCTCTTGCCAGTATTGGTTGGTCTTATGACGATGGTTCAGCATTGGCTGATTTCACAAATTCAGTAATGGGTATCGCATTCACATATCTATTAGTCGGAGGTTGTTTAGTCGCCGTCTCGAGAGTAGGCGAGAAGCGTTTAGCTAGCGAAGCCAATGCTTCGATGGTTGCAGTGCTATACACCGCTTCAATGTCATTTAGCCTAATCTTAATACCGATAATCTTCAGATTTATCGAATTGACTGATGAACAAAGCATTAGGGATTTGATTACCTTGATGACCACTTATGTTGTATCGAGTCTGTTGTTTATTGCTCTGCTTATGAATGTCTTAGCAACCTATTCGACTAGGGGCGAGGGCACTTCATCTGTCACAGCCTGGTTCCTCATAATGGCGATAGTTGCTCGCCTTATTGGCTCTCTTTACCACGTGCTTGGAGAAGTCACTGACAATACACAAATGGTTTGGCTATCCGAGCGAGTTCTCGACGGATGGGTTCCTTTGGCGCTGATGTTTGCTCTTGCTTATCACGTGATTCCTCATTCAGCCAAGGCGCCGGTGTGGTCTGCTTCGCTACTTAACGCCAACATGGTCTTGCTATTTGTGACCGTACCACCGTTCTTCATGACCGAAGCAAATGCAGGCGAATTATTACAAAATGTGGGAGCGCTCCTGTTGACGTTCTCGATGTTGCCAATATTTGCTGGCTCCATTAATCTGCTAATTACAGCTTCAGCCAACTCAGGTAATGTGTTGAAGAATCCGGGCTCACTAGCGGCAACCTTAGCCATGTTCTTGTTACCGATTTTTGCTGTGGGAGGTTACTTTACTGGTATGGATACACTGACTGGAACGGATAAGATGTTAACCATGTCAACCACTATTGACGATGGCTTCATGTTCACAGTCGGCGGTTTGATGATGCTCTCAGCGATATTTTCCTCATACCCCCTTGCTGCAGGTAAAAAACTAGCAGATTCGTCAAGAGGTAGTATGGCAGCGTGGTTCATGATGTTTGGCGGTTTAGCAGCAACAATCACTATGCTAATCGGTGATTTCACTGAGAAGGCAGTAATAGATTCAGGTATTGAAGATGCAGTAGCCTCTACCTCAGGATTCTATCTCACCGCCGCAGCGTTGTTTTACCTAGTGGCTATTGCTGTAGTGCTATCGACCTTGGTGCTAATTAGAACCGGCACCTCCTCACAGAAATTAACAGAAGTCGCATCAGCCGAATCTGATGTCGAGACCTACACTCTTGTTGAAGGTACAACAACAACTATCCAACAATTGATTGGCAGAGGTGTTGGTGTCAACACAACTCTAGTTGTTGGCGATACGGTTGACGATGAAGGGGGCTCGACAGTTATCGCAGTATCCGCTTCACTATACAACGACGAGGTAACTGAATTCCCTGAGGAAGCAACTGAAGATGCCGTAGAAGTCGATGATAAAGGGCCCGATAAGCAACTTGTCATGCTAGTTGATTACCTAAAGAAAACCAATCAATCAGTGTTTGAATTCTTCAAGTCAATTGACCTCGACGATTCGGGTAATATCGATGGTTTCGAGTTTCAACAAGCACTGAAAACCAGCGACGTGGGTGATTATCCTCCATGGGAACTAGATGGGCTACTATCGGCCATAGATTTGGACAATGATGGTAAGATTAACCTTCCTGAATTAGATATAGCACTAGCACAAATTGCTGCAAAATATGCTCCTTCGGAACAAGATGAGTCTCCTGAAGAAGCACCCCATGAAGAAGCTGATTCGGAGGACTCAGATGCTACTAGCCATACTGAAGCATCGCTTGCTAAATTGAAGAAAGCTGAATTAATTGAAATTGCCAAAGATCTCGGAGTTTCTACTTCTGGAACAAAAAGCGATTTAACCTCCGCAATTTTAAACGCTTGATGGGAGGCGGGGCATGAAAATTGGTTTAGTCGGCAAACCCAATGTCGGCAAGTCAACGTTTTTTTCTTCGGCTACTCT
>FUFK010040918.1_pt1 | contig 19035 bp, 24 predicted proteins | sample 1021851 | NCBI WGS metagenome assembly FUFK01 (sample SAMEA51879418, study PRJEB19060) | metagenome
TATTACTGGTCGTGGTGCCGATTTACTTATTATTGACGATCCTCATTCTGAGCAGGATGCGCTCTCCCCAACCGTTCTAGAATCACATTACGAGTGGTACACATCCGGTCCACGTCAACGTTTACAACCTGGCGGCTCGATCGTTATAGTCATGACTCGTTGGTCAATAAAAGATCTCACTGGTAAGCTGCTCGAGGCCCAGGCTAAAGATCCAATGGCTGACCAATGGGAAGTAGTAGAGTTTCCTGCAATCATAAATGATAAACCTATGTGGGGTAACTTTTGGTCCATGGAAGGTTTATTAGGTGTCAAGGCATCTATACCTACAGCCAAGTGGAATGCACAATGGATGCAAAATCCCGTGGCCGAGGAGGGTGCACTTATAAAACGTGAGTGGTGGCAAGATTGGGACAAGGAAAANATACCAGAATTACAGTACGTAATACAATCGTACGATACAGCATTTACAGCAAAGACAACATCAGATTACTCGGCTATCACAACGTGGGGTGTATTTACACCTGAAGAAGGTGGTAGACCGTGTATAATTCTTCTTGATGCAAAACGCGGAAGGTGGAACTTCCCAGAATTAAAAGCGAAGGCACAAGAAGAGTATTCTTACTGGGAACCAGAATTAATCCTAGTAGAAGCAAAAGCAAGTGGTCTCCCATTGACGCATGAGTTACAAAAAGCAGGTATACCTGTAATTAACTTTACACCGTCAAAAGGGAATGATAAACACTCTAGAGTAAATAGTGTCGCACCTATATTTGAATCAGGAGCAGTCTATGCACCTGTAGGTAGACGTTGGGCAGAAGAAGTTATCGAGGAGTGTGCAGCTTTCCCTTTTGGAGATCACGACGATTATGTCGATAGTATGACGCAAGCATTAATGCGTTATCGACAAGGTTATTACGTGGAGCTAGAGGATGATTTTGCGGATGAACCAATAGAGGTTAACTCTAGGAGGAATTATTATTAATGGCACGAGTAAACTACGATCTAACGCCAGTTGTCGATAGAGGAGTTGCAAAGGACTATGGTGATGTTCTTATGGAAACAAAACCAGAGGTCCTAGAAGAGTTTTTACCAGAAACTAGCACACCTGAAGAACCAGAAGAATATTCTGTAAGCAGTGCTGATAATGCAAACATAGACGAACAGTTTATTCCTGACAATGAGGGTGATAATTATAACTTTGCACAAGATGCAGGGATTGGTGTNTATAANACAGCAAAACTTGTTACAGAAGNTGCTCTAACAACANTNCCANCTNNNGAAAGAGTTTTNGGATTTAATNCATANAATGANGGTAGNAAGTATAGTGGCTTTATAGATTTCTTTTCTACACTAGGTAGTTCTGAACTTAGTAGAGATGATTTCATGACAATATCTAAAACACAGAANGATCAAGAGTTTGCAAACGCAATGNCTGACTATGCAAANAACTATGTGTTAACACAAGATAAGATAGTNGATCATNTAAACAACACTTTAAATTTAGANATAACTAACGTAAATGATTTTGTAGAAAAATACAAAGGCAACCAAGAAGTAGCAGATGCTGTTACAGAACAAATAAAATATTTAGAACAATTATATAAAGATGAAGGATTTTTAGTAGGTCAAGATTTTTACGAAGACGANGAAAANTATTANNTAAAAAATTTTAAAGAATTACCNTTTNNAGTTAACACTGCATTTACAGAGTATGGTGATATACAAATACCTGGNCTAGGTNTTTACAAAATAGACGAAGATGGNNNAGGCGCAATGATTGCTAACTCACCTTTTAANATTGGTGGATNNGGAANTGTTGGTGGAGGNGGNGATGACTACGAATANTTAAATAGAAAATCAATTGGTACTTTTCTCGANGNCCAAGGATTTACAGGNGACCCAATGANNACACCTCTTTACGGTGATNAAGNATCAAAAACATTTGCTCACATATGCNTCAATACCTGCAGCNGGTTTTGCATTAAACCCAGGATCAATTTCTAAAATTGCACAAGCAAAAGGTGTTCTTCCAAAAATAGGAGCATTCTTACAAGGTGCTAGTGGCAATCTTTTTAGTAAGCAAGGTGCTGCAGCTGTGGGCATAGGTTCACTTCCTGTTGCAGGATCTTATTACGGTTTTTTTGACTAATGGTTGTTGGCATTTTACGACTAGCAGCTAACGCTCCTAAAGCAGCAAAAAGAATATCAAGTATTGCTAAAGATGGATCAAAAATAAATAGATTAGATTACGAAAGAACTATTTTTACTGATCCCGAACTTTATAAAACTAAAATGCGTGGTCAACTTGGTAGTAATGCACCTGGTGGATCAAATGTTAAATATGATCCAAATTTTGTAGGACCTAAAAAAAGTTTAGAATCAATTATAAAAAAGAATTACGAAGGACCCGTTAAAACATCTAGATCAAAAGGAGAGCAAGAAGCAGGCATAAAAGCGTTAATAACGGATAGAGCGCATACAGCGCAAGACTATGTAAGAGGATATAATAAAGATCAAATAAAAGTACTTAATGATTCTCTTGCAGATAATGGTTTAGTAGATGCAAATAAACAGTTTAATGTTTACAAAAGAGGAACTGGTAGATTTGCAAACACTAATGATTTATTAGATTATGTTAAACGTGGTGTGCAAAGACACGGATCTGTATATGAAAATCCTGGATTAGCAATTCATCCTGATTTTGTAGTTCCGCCAGAATTAAATTACATGGTAGATTTTAGAACTAAATTTGCCGAGGGTAACGTTCCTGGTTTTGTAACTAACATGGTAAGAAATGTTTCTTACCATAAACATTACGAAAATAATTTGTATCGTTATCTTACAGAAAAAAAATTAATTAACCAAGCTTACAAAGATGGAATGATTAGTAAAANAAGAAGAGATGAGGATTTANAAAAAGTTAATAAGTTTATTAGTAAAATAAAAANAGATATGACTAANCTTGGATTAGAAAGTAAAGTTTACAATAAAAAAACAATGGGATTTAATACTTATGGTAAAAGATATGATGGTGAATATTCTGGTTTATATAAAGATCAAATGAAAAATTATAGATTAGAATTACCACCTGCTATGGCAAAAGGTGTAGGACAAAGACAAACTATAGAAGATACGTACAACATGGTCCCAGGCCTTAAACCATATGGACACAAAGAAGGTGGCTTGATAGACGATGACTTAACTGATACAGTGCCACCAAAAAAAGGACCTATGTCAGAAGGATTACCATTGTTAGACCCACAAGAAAGTATTGATAGACAAAAATTTGCTATTGGTGGTATTGCTGGTGCAGCAAAGCTATTTGGACAAATGAAAAACGTGCCGAGGGCCGTGGCGCGTGTTGGTGATATACTTAAACAAAAAGGTACACCAGGAAAAGCAACAGACGTTGCAATATCACAAGCACCTGAAGATAAACCTGCAATGTTTCTTTCTACTGTAGATGCAATAGAAGATATGCCAGAAACAAGTTTACCTGCAAAGCAGTGGCTTGGCACAATAAAAAACAAACAAGGTGTTAGTGATGTAGAGTTAGACGAATTTGGTTTAGGACCACTATTAGAAAACATTGCAAAAACAGACGCTAAAAGAAAACTATCTAAAACAGAATTACTAGAACTGTACAACAAAGAGATGCCTAAAATTGATATGGATATTGCAATGGCAGAACCTGTATCACGTGGCGTAAAAGATTTAACTAATACTTTACTTAGAACTAGAGATCTAAGAGGTAATCGAGCTTACACTGAAGATAACTTAGATGTATTTTCTGATAACCCTGCATTGTTAAACAGACTTCATCAACCACCACAAGATGCTACAGGCATGAAGATAAGAAGATTATTAATTGACAGTATGCAAGGAGCACAAATCCAAGAAGGTGATAACATGATACCATTATTGAAAAAAAGTTATGGTGGTAGAAGTTTTGAATTATATACAGGTAGTAAATTTAATGACATGTGGGGCAACACTTTTCCAAAATTATATCACGGCACAAATAAAATTGTAAAACAAGATCATTTTAATGTTTTAAAAAATTTAGTGCCTGCAAGAGATGTTACAAAATTAGCACAAGCTAAAAACATACCAGAAGATCAAGCATTTAATGAATTATACCAAGCGTTAAATATATTTGATAGAGAAGTTATGACTGCAGATGTGCCAATTCCTTTTTGGACAAAGAAAATGTTGTACAGAATGGGTGATATGGCTGACGGTAGAGGATTTTTTTACAAAAGTAAAAAGTCACCAGCTCATGATGGTGCACAATTTATACCTGGTGGGTCAGGATATGGTGAATTAAAGTTTTATCACAACTTTGATACGGGTGCTGTAAGAGCTAGAGAGAAGCCATATGCCTCTGGACACTTTTCTAACGAAGGTTTTGAAGGAAAAGGTGGTAATGCACCGTTTGGATGGGGTAGATTTAGTGAAAGAATTGACGAAAGTGGTCGAAAAATACTACTTATGGAAGAAGTACAGTCAGATTTACACCAAAATGTTGCACAAAAGGGCTATATTTACGCTCCAAGGCTTGATAAAGGNGATGTTTTGGCCGAAATGGGNGATTTTGCGTCACAATTAGACAAAAAAAGACAAACTTTAGAGTCAACAAGGCTTAGAAAAGACAATATTCTTGCTTTACCACGTGCAGAACGTGAAGCACCAGAAAATGTAGCTGAATTAGCTAATATTGAGCGTGCAATGAAGAAATTAGTAGAAGATGTTAAAAAATTACAGAAAAAAGTACAAGAACAAGCAAGAACTACAGGTTCTAGTGGNCAAATGCACCAAGAAGCACCATTTAAAAAATCAGAAAACTATGCAAAAGTGTTTTTACAAGGACTAATGAAGATGGCAGATGATTCTGGTTACGATGGTATTGCATTGTCCACAGGTAAGATGAAAAAAGCACATGGTAACATACCTAAAGGTGGAGATAAATTTTATGATGAGATAGGAGTAAAAGCGATGAAAAGAATTGCTAAAAAGAGTGGTTTTAAATTTACAGACACAACAATAGTTGACGGAAATGGATTTACATGGGAAAAGATTCCATTAATTGAATTAAGAGACTTTAACACAGGTGTTAAGTATCCTGGAAGTTCTACCATACCAGTTTATAGTAAGGGTGGATTTGTCAAGCAAAATGTGGTAAGGGGATAAAATGGCTATAAAATCAAGAATGCCTTCTGCAGGATCTATTGAGAAGGCAATAGAACAATTAAGTGGTGGATTAGATATAGAAGGCGGTNAAGGCGCAGATATACAAATGCCTGGCGCACAAAATCCTAATATTAACGAATTAGAAGATGGAAGTGTTGAAATAATAGAAGATGGTGCACAACAAATAGATCAACAAAACATTCCCTTTGATGCAAACCTAGCAGACTACATAGAAGAAGATGAATTAAGAAAATTATCAGATGATTGTGTTGGTGCGTACGAATCTGACAAAGATTCAAGAAAAGATTGGGAAGATACGTATGTAAAAGGATTAGACATGCTAGGGTTTAAATATGAAGATAGAACACAGCCTTTTGAGGGTGCTAGTGGTGTTATACATCCACTATTAGCAGAATCAGTTACACAATTCCAAGCACAAGCATATAAAGAATTATTACCACCATCTGGACCTGTAAATACAGAAATAGTTGGTGAAATTACACCACCAATAGAAGAACAAGCTAAACGTGTAAAAGATTACATGAATTACATGATTACACACGTCATGAAAGAATATGATCCAGATATGGATCAATTATTATTTTATTTACCATTGTCAGGGTCTGCATTTAAGAAAACATACTATGATGGAACACTAATGCGTCCTGTATCTAAATTTGTGTCTAGTGAAGATTGTGTTGTTAATTACAATGCGTCATCTTTAGAAGATGCAATTAGAATTACACACGTAACAAAAGTAGATGGAAACACTTTACGTAAACAACAAGTAAATGGTTTTTATAGAGACATACCAATTACAACTGGTAGTGTATCTACTAACAATGAAGTAACAGATAAAATAAATGAATTAGATGGTGTGTCAGATGAAACAGCAAGTGGAGAAGACACACATACATTATTAGAAATGCACGTCGACATGGACGTACCAGGTTTTGAAGATGCAAACGGTATTAAGTTACCATACATAATTACAATTGATCAATACAGTAATGAAGTTTTATCTATTCGAAGAAATTACAAGGAACAAGATCCGGCTAAAAGAAGAATAGATTATTTCACTCATTACAAATTCCTCCCAGGACTAGGCTTTTATGGATTTGGCCTAATCCACATGTTAGGTGGGTTGTCAAGAACTGCAACAAGTGTTTTGCGACAGTTAATTGATGCAGGTACTCTTGCCAATCTACCAGCAGGTTTTAAAGCACGTGGTATGCGTATACGTGATCACGATCAACCTTTACAACCAGGAGAATTTAGAGACGTAGATGTAACAGGACAATCTATAAAAGAATCTTTGTTACCGTTACCATACAGAGAACCATCACAAACTTTGTTTGCACTATTAGGTTTCTGTGTTGATGCTGGTAAATCATTTGCTGCAATTGCAGATATGAAAATGGGTGAAGGTAACGAACAAAACCCTGTTGGCACAACACTAGCATTATTGGAACGTGGCACAAAAGTTATGAGTGCGATTCACAAAAGATTACACTACGCTCAAGCAACAGAATTTAATTTACTTGCTAGATGCATACAATTGTTCTTACCACCAGAATATCCTTACGCAGTAAGAGGTGGTAACAGAATGATTAAAGCTACAGATTTTGATGATCGTGTAGACATACTACCTGTATCTAATCCAAATATATTTTCTATGTCACAACGTGTTATGTTGGCACAACAACAATTACAATTAGCAATTGCTAATCCTGCATTACACAATTTACGTGAGGCATATAGAAGAGTATACCAAGCATTAGATGTAGATAATATTGATGCATTGTTAAAACCAGATCCAGGTAACCCACCACCAAAAAGCCCTGCAATAGAAAACTCAGAAGCTATGCGTGGTATGCAACCAAAAGCTTTTCCACAACAAAATCACAAAGCACACGTGGAAGCACATGCAGAATTTATGTTTACTAGACCTGTGCAAATTAATCCACAATTGTACGCAATGATGGAAGCACATGTTTTACAACACATAGCAATCATGGCTGCAGAGCAGATAGAACAACAGATGATGCAAGAAACACAAAAGTTTCAACAACAGATGCAAGCTATGCAACAACAAGCACAGCAAAATCCACAGATACAACAACAGATGCAAATGATGCAAAAGCAATATATGGATAAAAAAGAATCTGCGATTGCAACTCTTGAAGCACAATTAATTAAACAGATGGCTGCAGAAGAACAGCAAAGAAGTGGATTAGAAGAAAAAGATCCACTTGTTAAACTAAAACAACAAGAGATAGATTTAAAAGCTGCAGAGTTAATGCAAAAAGCACAACAAGCAGAAACAGATACAGTTATGAGAACTGCTGTTGAATCTGAAAAGCTTGACTTACAGAGAGAAAAGATGCAAAGTGATCAGGACATGGGAATCATGAAAGAATCTTTTGGCATGTTGAAAGAACANGGTAAAGAAACTGCTGGAGAGATAAAAGAGAGTATGGCTGTTTTAAGAGAAGATAATAGAAACAAAGCTAACGAAAGAATAGCCAACAATAGGAACAGGATAAATGGCAACAAAACTAGACAAAATAGCTAAAGTAATGCAAAAAGCAGAAGAATTTGCTATGAGAGAAATAAATGGCAATTCTGATGATCAATTATTAGTTGCAGCTGGATTAGCTGCTGTAACCAGAAATTTGTATATAAACGCTTTGGGTCCGGAGGAGGCACAAAAAGTCTTTGAAGTTATGCTTGAATCGTTTATAGTAGCCGACGAAATTATTGATGGGGTTTATACTCATCAAAAACCAACTATACATTAGGAGGTAAATATGAAGTTATTATCAGATCTTTGGGCACATCTCAAAGAATGGAGTGACTGGGGAATGAAAGACTGGATTAAAGCCGGTATCGTTGCTATAGTCGTTCTTTTTGTGCTTCAATCATTAATCTAGGGCTAGATTAAAAGAGGAAAAAAAATGGCGTCGTTAATAGATTTTTTAAGTAATCAAAAGTTAGAACCTGGTGGTTATAGGTTTAATCAAGGAACATCATCAACAGGACCATATCTATCAAAAATAAATGATAGTAGTCAGTATTCTAGCTACAGAGACAGAGCTGTACCAAATTATGCTGGTTCAAGCAGTGCCATGAATCAAACAGGTTCTGGAAGATCATATCTTGACGCTGATAGAGGATATTCTACACAAGGTATTGCTGGTATAGCATCTAACAGACAACCTGCTTTCGAGTTAGGGTTAGGTGCTGCACCAAATCAATATCCACTAATGGACGATTCTGATGACGTAAGAGCATCTGCTATTAGAGGTTCAACTCCTAGCGGTGGTGGTTTTACTGATGAAGGTCTAGTTAGAAATATTGCAAACGACGCAACGACAATGGCTAGAGATTTAACTCCTAACGTTAATTTTAATTTTCCAGGTCTTGGCGGCGGGGTAATGAACCTTGTAAATAGCATTGCTCAAAATCAACAACAACATAAATTTATAAATGACCTTTTAGGTAGAGCATCACCTGCAAAGAATGAAGCTTTTTATGGAACAGCTCTTGAAAATATGAAAAAACCTAGCGCAATGAGTGACGCAACAACAATGGCATTAGGAGATACAAGTAAAGGAACAAGTTTAGGTCAAGCTACAAAATATTTTAAAATGGCAGGTTTAACTGACAATCAAATAAAAGATTTTTTTGACGCTAATAACGACAAAGGTCGTTATATGAATGAAAACTATTTAAGATCTATGTCTGAAGATAAAGACATGTTTGATACAGGTGTATCATTTATTAAAAACGCAAAAGCTACTGCTAAGTTAGCAGAAAATTTAGCAGCTGCGCAAAATCAAATGGCAATGGAAGATGCTGTAGGTTCTGACAGACAACCAGCTTTTGAGTTAGGTCTAGGTCAAGCACCAGATCAATATACAATACAAGCTTCTGACAGACAACCAGCTTTTGATTTAGGTTTAGGTGGAGCACCAGATCAATATTCATTAGAGGATATAGTTCCTTCTGATAGACAACCAGCTTTTGATTTAGGTTTAGGTGGAGCACCAGATCAATATCCACTTAATCCGTTAGGTCCTGAATATGATCCAGTAATGGATATTATGCCAAACGAACAAGAATACATTGATATTAACCCAGAATTTTATAGAGTAACTAGTAGACAAAGTAATAGCCCACTTGCAGGATTATTTGGAAACAATTTAACAAGTCAATTAGTGTATGGTAATTTTGATGATGACAATCTTCCTCCAGGAGTAGAACCATTTGTAGACGCAAATGATGCAGCATCATTTATTACTGAACAATTAAATGAGGGTAATCCAAACAGCGTAAGATCTAGAAGATTTTATGAGAGCTTAATACCACAAGCAATTTATTAAACATGGTTGGTCCTCATCAAGATAATGGGGTTCCATACAGTGATCCTAATGCAACTACAGTTCCAGGAACTACTTATGGCTATGCAGGAATGGGCACACCCACTCCTCCAGTTAACACTACCAATACAGTAACAAATACACAAAACAATCAAGGTGTTTCTATACACACTGATCAACCATACAATCCTCCAGTTGTTCAACAAACTTATGATTTAACAGATTTTTTTCAAGATTTAGCTACTACAGAACGTACAAATCCTAAATATGATAAAAGTTATGCGTATGGACCTGACGGTGATGGATCTGGAATGCCTTTGGGCGGTAAATTTTATGCTCAAGATTCTAGTGGTAGACCAATTTATGATTCTACAGGTAATTTAGTATTAACTGGTACAGGTGGAATGTTATATGACCAACTGCAAGACGCTGGTATTGCAGGATCTAACCAAAATATTTTAAGTGCTGATACTTTAAAAGCTTTTGCTGATCAATTAACATTTGAAGATTTAACAGATGTTTATGATCAATATTATCGTAATTATACAGCACCGGGTGGAGAAGGTGGTTATACTAGATATGGATTTGGACCAAGTGAAAGAGATAGAAAGTTAGATCTTTTACGTTTTTTAAATAGAGGTGCACCAATAAGAGGTTTGTCAGAACAAGGATTTTTTGATAGTATGAAAGACGCATATTCAGAAGATTTAGCTAANGCATCTGATGAAGGAATATTTTCTGGNATATTAAAAGCAGGTGTATTTGATTCTGANGCACTAAAAAGATTAATAAGAAGTTATGGATCTGGTGTAGCAAAACCACGCTATACAAATGTAGCAAGAGGTGGTATAATAAGTTTATTAGGAGCATAGTATGTGGCATTTATTAGCAAAACCATTGTTAGGTGTAGTTGCAGACGGAGTTAAAGGTTTCGTAGAGACTAAGAAATTAAATGGCGAAGTCAAGATTGCAAAAATTAAGGCAGAAAAAAAGAAACAAGAAGACATAGCAGCAGGTAAAATAAAATGGGAAGCATCAGCTGTAGATCAAATGAAAGGGTCGTGGAAAGACGAGCTAATTTTAATTTGCNTACTGGCGCCTGCAATTGCAGTCTTCGTGCCTGGTTGGACACCACACATAAAAGCAGGTTTTGAGGCCTTGCATTCTTTNCCAGATTACTATAAACATTTATTATATTTAGCTTGCTCAGTTTCTTTCGGTGTGAAAGCAGGACCTGCAGCAATGAACTTATTTAAAAAGGGGAAATAAATATGGCTCTAAAAGGTAAACAAGCATAAGTTAGACAAAAATAAAGATGGTAAAATCAGTGGCGAAGATTTTAAAATGATGAAAAAAGGCGGTAGAGTTGCTAAGAAAAAAGGTGGCAGAATCGCAAAGAAAGTTGGNGGTAGAGTCAAAAAAATGGGCGGCGGAATGATGAAAGAAAATCCGATGGCTAAAAAAAGCATGTATAAAAGAGGAGGCAGAGTAAGATAATGGGTGAGAAAAAAGTACCTAAAGGTTATCACAGAACAAAAGATGGCAGAATTGCTAAAAAAGGTTTGTACTATTACATGAACAAAGCTAAAAAATCTGGTAAAAGTAAACCAGGTAAAGGTAGTGTAACAGACAAAGCATTAAAAGAATCTGCTAAAACTGCTAAAAAGCCTAAGAAAAAGAAAAAAGATTAATGCGAGATGAAACAGCGATCTATCTAATCCTTAAAAAGATTAGAGAACGCAAAGAGGAGTTGAAAGAAGTCATCGCAGCTGGATTACCTAGTTGGGATGAATATAATAAAACCGTAGGTGAGTTTAAAGCCTATGCAATAATGGAACAGGAGATTCAAGACCTGCAGAAAGACGAGGAAAATTATGACGGAGAAGGAACTACCCAAACGTAGATTTGCGTTAGAGGAGAAAGATTTGTCAGTGGAAGCTGATGAAAACAACAAGGTAGCAGAAGAAAAAGAAAATAAATTTCTTAAAAAAATACAAGAAGATGCTACAAAAGATATAGAGCATTTACCCACAGATAAAGTATTAGAACGTTTACCAGAACCAACTGGTTGGCGTATGCTAATTTTACCATACAAAGGACAAGGTAAAACAAAAGGTGGTGTAATATTAACGGATGAAACAATGCAAGAACGTGGCTATACAACGGTCACAGGTTTGGTTCTTAAACAAGGACCAGAGTGTTATACAGACAAAGAAAGGTTTCCTAATGGACCTTGGTGTAAAGTAAATGACTGGGTTATATTTGGTCGTTATGCAGGATCTAGGTTTGGGATAGAAGGTGGTGAAGTGAGAATACTTAACGAGGACGAGGTAATTGCTGTGGTAAAAGACCCAGAGGATATCTTGCAATTTAGATAAACAGGAGTAAAAAATGCCTGCAGAAGCGCAAACGAAAGTAGAAGCACAATCTGAAGCTGAATCAAAGATGGTTGATTTACCATCTGATGGACCTTCGGTGGATGTAGAACTTCCTACCAGTAAAGAAAAAACTATTAATCCTGAACCAGAAACACCAGAACAAGAAGTAGTTGTAGAAGAAAAAACTGATACAGCATCTGAAGAAGAGATGGGTGATTATGGTAAAAAAGTACAATCAAGGATTGATAAATTAACTAAAAGATTGAGAGAGTCTGAAAGACGCGAACAAGCTGCAATACAATTTGCACAAGGTGTACAATCAGAATCTCAACAATTAAAACAAAAAACAACTAATTTAGATCGTGGTTATATTGCAGAATATGAACAACGTGTAAAAGCTGAAACAGAAGATACCAAAGCAAAGTTAAAAACTGCTATGGATGCTGGTGATGCTGACGCTGTAATAGCTGCACAACAAGATTTAGCTAGATTAGCTGTGGAATCAGAAAGAGCTAAATTAACAATAGCTCAAAGGGAAAGAATGGCGAGAGCTGCTCAAAGCCCAGCTGCACAGCAATATCAACAGCAACAACAACAATTTGTGCAACAACCTGCACAACAACAACCAGCTCCACCCCCTGATCCGCAGGCTGAGGAATGGGCTGAACAAAATGAGTGGTTTGGCAAAGATGAGCCTATGACTTTGACAGCATTTTCTATACACCGTAATTTGGTTGACGAAGGTGTTGACCCATCGTCAAAATCATACTATAATGAATTAGATAAACGAATGAAGGATAATTTCCCTCATAAGTTTCAAGAGTCAACGCCATCGCAGACTGTAGCTTCTGTTAACAGAGGTTCTGCACCTGCAAAAGCGCGCAAAGGTACTGTGAGACTCACACCATCACAGGTAGCCATAGCAAAAAAACTAGGTGTGCCACTAAGCGAATATGCGAAATACGTGAAGGAGTAGGCATATGGAAAAAACTAAAAATACAAAACTACCGTCACGCGAGTCAGAAACTAGGGCTAAGAGAGAACGTCCTAAAGTATGGACTCCACCGTCACAACTAGATGCACCACCTGCACCTAACGGATTTAAACACCGTTGGATAAGGGCCGAAGCAGTAGGGCAGATGGACCAAAAAAATGTGTCCGCTAAACTACGAGAAGGATGGGAATTTGTGAGAGCAGATGAATATCCGGAAATGGAATGGCCATCAATTGATTCAGGTAGATACGAAGGTGTTATAGCTGTTGGAGGTTTAATGCTAGCAAGGATCCCTAACGAGATTGTTGCACAACGTAAAGCTTATTTTGAGCAATTAACTCAAGACAAAGACGAAGCTGTTGCAAATGATCCAATGAAGGACCAACATCCTAGCATGCCTATCTCAAAAGAGAGAAGTTCTCGCGTAACATTTGGTGGCAAAAGAAACACTTAGTTTCTCCCACAGAGTTACAAAATTTAACACACTCGGGGTGAGTGTGTTATAACAATTTATGTAAGGAGATAATCATGGCTAATAATAATGCGCCATTTGGCATGAGACCAGTGGGTAGATTAGGAAGCGCTCCGATGACACAAGGTACGTCAAAGTACAAAATTGCTGATGGCTACGGCACTGCAATTTTCAAAGGCGATATCGTAAAGTTAGTTGCTGCAGGAACAATACAATTAAGTTCTGTTACTGATGTTGCTAACGTTGGTGTTTTCAACGGTTGTTTCTATAATGATCCTACTACTAAAAAGCCGACATTTTCTAACTATTACCCTGGTAGCATTACGCCATCTAGCGGTGATATTGAGGCATTTGTCTATGATGATCCAAACATGCTTTTCGAAATTCAAGACAATGGAACTTTAGGCCAAACTGCTATCGGCGATAACGCTGATCACGTAGCTGGTACAGGTTCTACTGTTGANGGACAATCTAGAAACACGCTTGGTTCTGCTGCTGGCGGAACTGCGCAACTTAGAATAATCCGANTTTCNGAAGANCCNGATAATAGTGATNTTGCTTCTGCAAACGCTAACTTTATTGTTAAGTTTAACGAGCATCTTTACTATAATAACGGGGCAGGCGTATAAACCTAAGGAGATATTGAACAATGGTAATTTCAAGAATGCAATTGGTCAAAGAACTCGAGCCAGGTTTGAATGCCTTGTTTGGGTTAGAGTACGACCGATACGAAAACCAGCACACAGAAATCTTTGATACAGAGAATTCTGATCGTGCTTTTGAAGAAGAAGTAATGCTTGGTGGGTTCGCCAATGCAGCTGTAAAGCCTGAGGGTCAAGGGGTAACCTATGAAGACGCTCAAGAAACTTTCACTGCAAGGTACACTCACGAGACTGTTGCTTTAGCTTTCTCACTAACTGAAGAAGCTGTAGAGGATAACCTCTATGACAAAATCAGCACTAGATATACAAAAGCGTTAGCAAGATCTATGGCTAACACTAAGCAAATCAAAGCAGCAAACATATTGAACAATGCGTTCAATGCTAGTTTTGCTGGTGGTGATGGTAAGGAGCTTTGTGCTACTGACCACCCAACGCTAAGTGGAGACCAAAAGAACGAGCTATCTACTGCAGCTGACTTAAACGAAACTTCGCTTGAGCAGATGTTAATTGATATCGCTGATATGAAAGACGAGAGAGGTTTAAAAATCGCTCTTCGTGGAATGAAAATGATCATTCCAGTTCAACTTCAGTTTGTTGCAGAAAGATTAATGAAATCTGATGGCAGAGTTGGCACAGCTGACAATGACGTCAACGCATTAAAAAACATGGGAATGGTTCCACAAGGTTATGTGGTAAACAACTTCCTAACTGACACTGATGCGTTCTTCATTAAAACTGATTCACCTAACGGATTAAAACATTTCGTTAGAGCGCCAATCAGAACTGCAATGGAAGGCGACTTCGATACTGGTAACGTTAGATACAAAGCTAGAGAGAGATATTCATTTGGATTCTCTGACTGGAGAGGTATCTTCGCTTCACCAGGAGCGTAAATCTTTAAGAGTGGGCGAAATTAGTTCGCCCACTCTACCTAGTAAACAGTTACCGAGGCTGGCTAGGCAGTACAGTATAGTGACGAGGTAACGAAAGCCCTATACAGGCAAAGGAGTATAACATGGCTACACATTTTAAAGGCCCAGTACTATTCTCAAATGCATCTGCATTTGAAAACTTAAAAATGTCTATGTGGCCTGATCAATTCACATATTTTGATGATTTTAATCAGGGTGCCTTAGACGCAACACACAATTGGACTATCGTAAAAGACTCAGGAGCGAGCGCAGCAGTTGTTGCAGACTCTCTATCTGGTGAAGTAAACTTAACTTCAGCAAATACTACTGATAACGATGGTGCATCAATACAAGCAAAACAAGAATCTTTTGCATTACCTACATCAGCTGGTAAAAAATTATATTTTGAAACCAGAGTAAAAATTTCTGACGCTACACAAACTGACTTCTTAGTTGGTTTCACAGAAACTTTTGCTACAAATCCAGAAGCTGCATTATCATCTAGTAATGTTATTGGATTTGTAAAAGTTGATGGTAGTGCTATTGTAAAAGGAACTACTGAATCTGGCGATACTCAAACTTTAGTAGAGTTCGCTGATACTACAAAATCAACAATGGAAAATGACACTTATGTAACTTTAGGTCTTGTTGCTACAAAAGGAACAAACTTAGACAAAGTTGAGTTTTACATTAACAGAAACAAAGTTGGTCAATCTACTACAAACATTCCAACAGCTAACATGAAAGTGATGGCTATGAGTGTTTCAGGTGATGCTACTGGACAGAAGATCACTACAATTGACTATATTATGGCTGCGCAAGATAGAAACGTAAGCTATAGCTAAACAATATAACCGTGGGTGGGGAGTAATGGCCCCACCCTTTTACAAGGGGAATTAAATGGCACAATATGTAAAAAAATTATTTGACGGAGACAAGAAAGCAATATTTTCATTTACTGCTAAAATAGCTTCTACCACAGCTGAAACATTTAATGTTGATGCATCTGGTTTAAATGCAAGAAATGATGGTACAGCTTGTACTTTTATCAACATTAATAAATTATGGTGGAGTGTTAATAACACTGCAACAACTAAACCACTTTTATTAGAGTGGGTTAACAGTGGGACTAATCCAATTGCATGGTCTTGTAATTTTGCTGATGATATGGATTTCAGCACAATAGGTGGTTTGCAAAACACAAAAGCCACTAATTACACAGGCGATGTTTTAATTAACTTTTCTTCTGTTACTAATGATGATACTGCAAGTTTAGTTGTTGAGTTTTTAAAAGAATATTCATCTATATCATAGAGGTTTAAATGGCTTACTCAGGTACGAGAACATTTAACCTCTCAATAGAGGAAATAATTGAAGAGGCATTTGAAAGATGCGGTCTTGAAGTGCGTAGTGGATACGATTTAAAAACAGCAAGACGATCTTTAAATCTTATGTTTGCTGATTGGGCAAATCGTGGTCTTAATTTATGGACCATAGATTATGCTACACAAACAATGACACCTGGTACTAATTTTTATTCTGTAAATAAAAAATTAGTNGACATTGTAGATGCTGCAATAACAACAACTGCAGGTGCAACAGCAAATTTAGAAGGTGATNGTAATACTACAGANGTAACTATTACAAAAATATCTAGAACTGAATACCTTAANTTAAGTAGAAAACAAGAAGACGGCACTAATGGTGATGCTAGACCAACNCANTTTTGTCTAATTAACGGACAAGTAACTGTAAACGGTGGNAGTAATACTGGTAGACCAGAACACAATATGACTTTGTTTGTGTATCCTAGCCCTGATAAAGCATACATATTAAAATACTTTTTNATAAACAGAATTATGGATGCAGGAGCTTACACAAATGAAGCTGACGTTCCCTTCTATTTTCTTCCTTGTTTAGTTTCAGGATTAGCTTATTATGTGTCATTAAAAAGAGCACCGATGTTAACATCGGGACTAAAAGCGGTATANGATGAAGAATTTGAGAGAACCGCTGATGCTAACCGAGAAAGAGTCTCGTTTAGAGTTAAACCGGCGCAAGCATACATACCATAGGAGGTAATATGCCAAAATGTGAAACATGTGGTCATACATGTCATTGTATAGTGGATGGTTCATGCACTATTGATAGATGTGATTGTGGCAATTGTATTTGTAAAAAGGAGGACTAATGAGTAACAGACTTTATAATAAACAAACTGCTAATTGCAGAATGGGGTCTACTGCTAAAATAGGTTCTTACGGCAGAGGTCAAAATGATGCACCAAAAGCTGTAGAAGCTGGAGCAATAACCACAAAAGGTATTGCACCTGCAGCAGGTAAAGCACAAGAAATTTCTATTTCTAAAGGAAAAGTAACTGGAAAATCTTTAGGAATGGGTGCTGCTACTAAGGGTGGCAATTACACTTGGAGCTAAATGGCTAAGACACCTGCTTGGCAAAGAAAAGAAGGTAAAAGTAAATCCGGTGGATTAAATGCCAAAGGAGTTGCATCTTATCGTAGAGCNAATCCTGGTTCTAAACTTAAGACTGCAGTTACTACAAAACCTTCTAAGTTAAAGAAAGGGTCTAAAGCTGCAAAACGACGTAAATCGTTTTGTGCTAGAATGGAAGGGATGAAGAAGAGAAGAACAAGTGCAAAGACAGCCAGAGATCCTAATTCAAGGATTAACAAGTCTTTGCGTAAATGGAATTGTTAATGACATACGCAAAAGGAAAATACGCTAAATTTATTTCTGATCGTAGTGGATTAGAATTTCCATATACAGAAATGGTTACAGAATGGAATGGCATGAAAGTTCATACAAGTGAATATGAACCTAAAGCACCACAATTAATGCCACATGAACATCAACCAGATCCTATTGCATTAAAAGATCCAAGACCTGCAAGAACAGAACCAGAAACAGAACAATTATTAAGTTTAAATCCTTTTGTGTTTACTAGTGGCAGCACCACAGTAACTGTAAGGCAACCAGGTCATGGTTTTACTACAAGTGACACTGTTAGATTTAGAGGTGTAGGCACACCTTTATTAGGTGCATCAGAATCTGAATTAGAAACAGCTTCTGGTTTTTCTTTATCAACTAGCACAATAACTGATGATAATTTTACAGTAACAATTACAACAGCACCTAGTTCTACAGGCGTAGGTGGTGGAGGAATGGCTTCTGTAGGACCTGTAACGATAAGCACATGACAACATATACTGAATTAAAACAACAAATAAGAGATTACACAGAAACAGATTCTAGTGTTTTAACTGATTCCATTATTAATGATTTTATAGAACACACAGAAAACAGGATATTAAAAGAGTTAGATTTACCTGTATTTAGATCATACCAATTTTCTAATTTTACAACAGGTAACGGATTTATAACATTACCTGGCGGTTCATCTACAATACCNACACAGTTTTCTGTAATAAGAAGTGTCATGATATATCCAGCATCTGGCACTGGAGATAGAATATATTTACAACAAAAAGACGTTACTTTTATGGANGAATACCANCCAGATAGAACNTCTACAGGAACACCAAAGTATTATTGTCAATGGGACTATAATACTATATACGTAGTACCAACGCCAAGTGCTGATTTTAAGGTAGAGGTTGGTTTGATAAAATTACCAGACAGATTAACTTCTACAAACAGTAATACTTGGTTAGGGGATAACGCACCAACACTTATGTTGTATGGCTGCCTTATCGAAGCTTTCAAGTTCTTGAAAGGCCCAGCAGAAATGCTGCAACTTTATATGCAATCGTACGAAACCGCTTTACAAGAGGTTGCTGCGCAACAAATGGGTAGAGGTAGAAGAGACGAATGGGCAAACGGTGTCCTACGTGTACCTCGACCATCAATTTTACCTGGTTATAGTAAACCAATAGAAGGAGGACAATAAAATGGCAATATCATCATCGACTGTAACAACCAGTTTTAAAACTCAAGTGTTACAAGGAACGCACAATTTCACTGCATCATCTGGTGATACTTTTAAAATTGCATTGTACACTAACTCA
>FUFK010045007.1_pt1 | contig 19035 bp, 14 predicted proteins | sample 1021851 | NCBI WGS metagenome assembly FUFK01 (sample SAMEA51879418, study PRJEB19060) | metagenome
TTCCGTCACTGGCTGAAAAGTAAAGTTCATTGTCGAAGACTGTTAGATATTGGGGATGACTGTTGTCACTTCCGCTGTTTATGTCCTTGACCATCACCGTGCCTGAGGCAGTTCCATCACTCTTCCACAATTCGATTCCGTTGGTTCCATCGGAGGCTGAGAAATAGAATGTATTGTCCAACGCTTTAGTTAACCCTACTCCTGAGGATTCCCCTATAGAACTACCACTTCCGCTGTTTATGTCCTTGACCATTACAGTGCCTGCTTCGGTACCGTCGCTCTTCCACAATTCTCGTCCGTTGGTTCCGTCATCGGCTGAAAAATAGAGGGTGTTACCAATGGCTATTAGGTCCTCAGGAGAACTGCTATCACTTCCGCTGTTGATATCCTTGACCAGCACCGTGCCTGAGGCAGTTCCATCGCTTTTCCATAATTCCCTGTTGCCATTATTATCGCCGATGAATGCAGAAAAGAAAAACATGTTGCCCACAGCAGTCACATCTTTATGGTGTGAAGAATAACTTCCTGGCTTAACGTCCTTAACCATCCATGCGGTTCCGTTACCGTTGTAAAAGTAAGAACCTGTTTCTGGATTTGAAGCTGTAAGAGTTACTGTATAATCAGTCCAATCAATTACTTCTATTGGAATTCCAGTAATTTTTCCCGTGTTTGAGTCTAAGCTCAAACCTTCTGGTAAACTAGGTGAAATTGACCAATGCATACCTTCATTTGAATGATACAAAATATCTGTAGGATCATAAGATATGAGACGCTGAGTGCCTAGATGCGCTGCAAAAACGATGAGATTGCCAAGCTTCACATACTCTACAGGGTTTGAGCTATGCTCATTTTGATTGACATTGGCTACCAGTGCTGTGCCAGATTCAGTTCCATCACTTATCCAGACCTCGTCGCCNGTTTCATCGTCATCTGCTGTGAAAAATAAACGATCTCCAATTGGAGTCATTTGTTTTGGATAACTAGATCTGCCAACCAGGAGCAATGTCTTTAACGAGATAGGTTCCGTCTTCAGTTCCATCACTTCTCCATAATTCATTTCCATTACTGCCATCATGTGCTCCGAAATAGACTATGTTACCAAAACTAGCCATATCAAGAATTTGAGAATGAGCTCCTCCTGATCGGATATCCTTAACTAAGACCGTGCCATCTTCTGTACCATCACTTTTCCATAATTCTCCTCCGTGAGTTCCGTCATCAGCATTGAAAAACAAAGTACCTCCGGCTGCAGTTAATGTCTGTGGAGTGCTAGAGTCACTGCCTGGATTAATGTCCTTAACACAAACAGTTCCATCACTTGTACCATCTGTTTTCCATAATTCTTTACCTCCACATCCTGAACCTGATGCTTTGAAATACAAAGCATCTCCCATCACTGTTAATTCGCTTATTCTACTTACACCTGAGACTCGTATTGTTCCTTCATCAGTTCCGTCTGTTTTCCATAGTTGTGATGATAAGTCTTGATCACCCACTACAAAAAAGACCTCATCTCCAAACAAAGTTAACTGGGATGGGTAAGAACTTCCATCTGAAACAATGTCCTTAACTCGAACTGTTCCATCGGTAGTTCCATCTGTCTTCCAAAGTTCTCTATCCTCAGAATCATCAGAACCTGAGAAGTAAGCAAAGTCACCTGCATCTAAGAAACTATGAGGGTCACTGTCGCTGTCTTCGCCACCCTCATCCATATCCTTAAGCATAAAAGTACCATTTTCAGTTCCGTCACTAATCCATAATTCTTCTCCGTGCGTACCGTCATTGGCACTAAACAATATTGAATCCTTGAATCTTGTAAGGCCGTGGTATATCTCGGCGTTGGAACCTGGATTTATGTCTTTGACTAATTCTACTCCATCCGCAGTACCATCAGTTTTCCACAATGCATTACCATACTCATTAGTGATTGCATGGAAAAAGATAATATCATTAACTACAACATGATCCTCAGATGATGTGAAAGTAGATTGTGTAATTACAGAAATGTTTCCTGAACCTTTGTAGGCAGCTTCTTCTCTGTAAGCTTCTAAATAGTCGAAAGTAATAGGTTCTATAGCTTCATTTTCGTTTACAGAGTAGGCTGGTGGGTAGGGAGATGGTAACGATTGAATTCTGATTTCGTATGTTTCTTTAAATCTATAACTAGTAAATTGATCAAACAAAGCTGCAACTTCTGAACTATCTAATGCATCTTCCAAAATCCTGTGGACTGCAATATCTCCTCTAAATGTTGTATCTCCGCCAAAGTGCTCCGTTTGTTCACTGTTAGTATATCCACCTACATTATCATTCTCGCCGCCAATACCTGCTTTGTTATTACCGCCCCAATCAAAATCTCCTGAGAATGACGCACTGGCCTCTAACTCACCGTCATAGTAAAGATAAGCCATCTCTGCATCTTCATCTAGGACTACTACTGCATTATGGAATTCTGAATCCAGGGAAATTGTTGTTGATATGTCAACGTAAGCATTATTGTCACCACTAGTCTTGAGACGATAAGTTAGCTCATTACCCATAAGTACCAATGAATTACCATCGCTCGAGCCTCCAATCTCCCACAAAACTTTGTTACCAGATAACGCAGAGGGCTTGAACCAAATCTCAATCGAAATTGAGTCATCAGTCAAATCACCTGACCAATCTTGGAAATTATCTCCCATGACTGCTGTATCACTGGAAGAATCAAAGCGGTAAGCATGTGTAAAATCAGTTATTCCTGTTACCTCTACTCTATCTAGATTGGAAATTATGATGTCATAATCCTCATTGCCACGTAAGTCCTCCCAATACTCGTCGCCATCATCATCATCTCCTACATTGTAATAAAGAATTGAATCCGGTGGCGTAGTTGGAATACTACTTGCATTGGCATAAATTGTATAGTTGGTAAAATCAAATAATTCATCTGGAGTTCCTGTGATTGTTCCATTTTCTGAATTGAAAGACAAACTAGCTGGCAAATCTGGATAGATTTCCCAATCTGCATCTACTCCATCATAATCAAAAGTAATTGGATTCATCTCCACATCCTTGTACAATGTGTAGTTTTCAACAGTACCTGATCTAGCTCCGTTTTGCTCAGACAATTCTTCTAAAATTGAGGAATCTTCAACTACTGCTGATGAGTAGGAATCTGTGTCAACTACGACAAGCGCTTGAGATATGAAACTCAATACGACTAACATTGAAATTATGCGTTTAGAAAACATAACTCTTTTGGCAGAGAAAGCGCCTATAAAATGCTAATCATTATTCTCTAATCTAGATATTAACTTTTTCTTAGTTCCTGAAATTGCTAAACCACGCTTTTTCGCCAATTCAACCAGCTCTGCTTTAGTCATAGAAACATAATCGTATTCATCATCTTCAGATTCTTCTTCAGGCTCATCTTCAAGCGCCTCGTCATTAGAATCAGATGAATCGGTCTCATTTTCTACACTCGCTTCAGGTGATTCGGTATTTTCGTCGATTTCACGCTCTAAAAGTTCAGACGCTGAATCAATATCTACACTTATTCTATCATCTAAGTCTTCTTCTTCATGACTACCGTCTACAGTTTTTTCAGGCTTACTCTCTTCCTCCTCTCCTTCTGTTGGATTTTCTGTGGCGAGAGCATCCATCATATCTACGTATTGTTCTTCGATATTAGCTGCAGCAGAACCAGTTTCAAGAGCAAGGGTTTCTAATTCATCAATCTTCTCTTTGCTCTTATCTAAATTAGATTCAAAAACAGCTAATTCTTGCTCATATTCATTTTTATTTTGTTCGAGCCTACGATCAAAATCTTTTTTCAATTCCACTAATTGTTTATCTTTATTATCTAAAATTTTCTCATATTCTTCCTTAGTTTTTTCCAAGGTTTCATTAAAAGTTGCTCGTATCAATACTTCAAACTGCTGTTCCAAAGAAATTTGCTTGGAGACAAATTCCTCCTCCATATCCATTCTCTTAGTTTGTAACCTGTAGTCAATTTCTTGCTCCCTCTTTTTCAAATCTTCCTCACGAAGGAGAAGCTGGGCTACTGTTCTTGGTGCTGCAAATGGGCTTCCTTCAACTCTCTCTTTCAGGACCGCTGTTTCAATGACCTCAACTCTTACTGTTGTAGAATATTCGCCTCCTAAAAATTTCATCTTAACTTCCGAGGTGTGATTTCCTAATTCAAGAGGATAACCAGAAATTACACCAGTGTTAGGATCAAAATCAAGACCTAAGTCCAACTCAGGATATACTACGTATCTAACATTGACAAAATCTTTGGGCTTAATTAATCCTAAAGCTGTGATTAAAGGGTCGATTTTAGGTTCCATTTTGACTAAAGCATCGTTCCTATCCTTAACGAATAGAACATATCTTGGGTAGTAAGAAAGTGGATTTCTGTACTTGACAAAAACAACTAAGGAAAATAAAAGGGCAACTCCTGTAAGAACAAGATATAACATCTCATCTTCTTCAAAATAATCATAGTAATCAATAACATTGACAATCACAAAAATTGAAATTAGCCCTAGGAAATTACTGCGGACAAAACTCAACAAAATATCTTTACTTAACGAATATCGAAGATATAACTGTAAATCACGAACTTTCATCCTCATCTTCCTCAGGCTGCATACCTTCTTTCAAGCCTTCGTCGAAAGCAGCTTTAGATTGACCCATGCTTTTGGCAAGTTCTGGTAATTTCTTTGCTCCAAAAAGAAGTAAAACTACTCCGCCAATAATTATAGCCTCAGTGGTACCAATCATACTGTTCAATCAATAGAGAGGTACATTAACCTTACGGGGGAATAAACAAAACCCCCTTCCGAATAAAGTATTGTGGAAAACGTACCTGCTTACGATGAAATTTCAGCAAATTTGCGAAAGCGAGCATGGCTGTATCTGATATTAGCTGCAGCTGTTTTCATCTCGGCATTTAATTACTCAGAAAATTTAACCGAATGGCTGGGCGACAAACTATTACCTAACGATGCTACTCTTGTTTACCTCTCTCCAGCTGAATTCTTAATTCTGAAAATGAGGATCGCAGCCTACGCAGCACTATCTGTTTCTTTCATTTTACTTATGATTGATTGCTGGACTACTATGAGGAAAAGAACTGACTTGCCTGAGATTGGATACTCTAAAATTATCGGAACATTGTTAATCTCCTTAACTCTTTTCTCAGCAGGTGTCCTGTATTCACTAGAACTAATGCTTCCTCTGGTCTTAGATTTCTTACAAACTGACGCTGCTGATGCAGGATTGGAGACTACATACCGATTAACATCTTTCTATCACTTTGTGTTTTTGTTAACCTTTGCACTTGGAGTTAGTTTCCAGTTACCTCTAATCATTATGCTATTACTCAGACTCGAATTAGCTACAACAGAGCAATTATCTGAATTTAGAAGCCATTTGATTGTAACTTTTTTTGTACTGGCTGCATTGATTACACCTCCTGATGTAATATCTCAATTTTTACTTGCTGTACCTCTTATTATTCTGTACGAACTTTCATTAATCCTAGGAAAAATCTGGTAGCATGAAATCACGGCTTTTTTCACTATTGGCTATAGGTCTAGCCACTTTTTCATCAGGAATGGCTTCAGCCGATGGCGGTGGTCACAAACAAGTAATGCCTGATGAGAACATCATTGGAATCAGTCTACTAGCTTCAATGGTAGCTTACTTCATGATTCCAAAAGTAAATAAGTTTAGTCTAAATAACGAGGATAAGCTTGCATTTTCTCTAATTGTTTTCACAATTGTAGTCCATGCCATACTGGGAATTGATGATCTAAAATTATTAGCTGGAGCTGCCGGGTTCCTCGCATTTGGAGTTGCATTTTATGTATTAGAAATACCATTTGTTGAAAAAAGTAAAACAATGTTTTCATATTTGCTTATCATTTACACGATAGCCATAGTCATATTCTACCTATATCTGCATCCAGATTTAACTAAAGATGGAAGTTACGATTCGGTAGGAATTCTTACGAAAATATCTGAAATGGGAATAATTGCTTTGACTCTGAGAAAATTAAATTAAATGGAAATAGGAATACATACTTTCGCATCTGCGAATTTTAAGGATGGAAAGGGAAAACAAATTCCCAATAATCAAGCCATAAATGAACTGCTGGACCGAATAGAGTATGCAGACAAAGTTGGTATTGATGAAGTAGGAATAGGTGAACACCACAGAAAAGAATATTTGGATTCTGCAGCCCACATAACACTCGCTGCTGCTGCTGCAAGAACTAAAAATATCAAATTAACCAGTTCAGTAACTGTACTTAGCGCTGCTGATCCTGTCAGAGTCTTTCAGAATTTTGCTACACTGGACCTTGTTTCCAATGGAAGGGCTGAAATCGTAGCTGGAAGAGGTTCTTTCACTGAAGCTTATCCATTATTTGGATTGAAAATGCAAGATTATAACGCTCTTTACGCAGAAAAATTAGAGCTATTGCTAAAGATAAGAGATAATGAGATAGTAAACTGGTCAGGAAGATTCAGACCTGATTTAGTTAATCAAGCCATTTATCCAAGACCTATCCAAAATCCTCTACCAATATGGGTTGGCGTAGGGGGAACTCCTGAATCCTTTATTCGCGCAGGAATGTTGGGATTGCCACTAATGATTGCAATAATTGGAGGAGAAACTCATAGGTTTGCTCCGCTAGTGGAATTGTACAAAAAGGCAGGAATTAAGGCAGGTCATGACCCTGAGCAATTGAAAGTGGGAGTTCATGCACTAGGATATGTTGCTGAAACTAGGCAACAAGCTATCGATGATTTCTTTCCTGGATATGCAGAATCGTTTACTCGCATAGGTCGCGAGAGAGGATGGCCTCCAGTCACTATGGACCACTTTGAATCTCAAATTACACCCGCAGGGGCTCTAGTCGTCGGAAGCGTTGAGGAAGTTGCTGAAAAAGTTCTCAGACATAGCGAAGCACTTGGCGGACTTTCAAGGTTTAGTTTTCAACTCGATGTAGCTGGATTAACACATGACCAATTAATGAACGCTATTGACTTGCTAGGAAACAAGGTAGCTCCTATTGTTAGGGAAAGTTAGCGAAGGCGTCTAGAAACTAAAATAATTAGAACGAGAGCAGGTATAAACAAAAATCCGCTTAGAGAGCTAGATGTAGACATATCATCTTGTTCAGAACCGACCGAACTTGTTGAGTTAGATCCAGTAGAGTTGTCGTCATTATATGGATTTACAGTAATAGTCCCTACCATTTCTAATAATTCGTGAGGTTCACAAATAAAATTGTAAGTGTCATTTGTTCCTTTATCAAAAGTAAAGGAATAATCTACTTCTTTTTCAGGCTCTCCAGAATTGAAAATACCGTTAATTGCAACTGCGTTGTGATCTAAAAATTCCCCACTCCAGAAAAATCTAACCGTTTGACCTTCGTTTATTATAACTTCATTTGGTGAAAATTTAAGATTAGTACTATCAACCGTAATGACTACAACGTCGTCGTTAAGTTCAGCGGAAACTTCTACTGATGAAAATTGAAAACTGAGAAGACAAAATGCTACTATCAAAGTTAATAAAAATCTGTCTTCCAATGCTTTGTTCATACTATTACTTCGATTGTTTGCATATAAAGCTTCATAACTAGTGCCAACTTTTTATCACTAGTGTCTAAAATTTATTTTAGTTGATCTTCTAAGGTCTTATCGTCGGTAATTGGCTCTCTACATGCATAATTTTTGCAAATGTAGGCAGTAGATTTACCCCCTAGTGGCCCTTTGTCTTTTAGCAAAGGAATATCTAAATCTGACGATGTTTCTGCTATTATTTTACATGGTAAATATTTTTCTCGTATGACTTTCAGTAATGAAATATCTCCATCAACTGTTGACAAGGCAATTTCATGAGGGCCTTCTGACAAATATCTGTTGACAAAAATAGCTGTAGAATGAGCGTGTGGATATTTGTTGATGTAAACTCCAGCTTTCTCCATGGATGCTTCGACTATTTCTCTATAATTCTCATCTCCATAGTAGTAATGAAGTCTAATGAGTAATAGACTGCTGGTGAAATTGTAAGAAGGTGTAGCATTATCCATGCTATTCACACTGTTAATGACCATATTCTTCGAAAGTGATTGTTTGAAATATCCGTCACTAAAAAATTTATCTACTAGAATATCAGCGTATTTTTTAGACAATTCAAGATATTTTGAATCAAAGCTAGCTTCATACATATCAATCAAAGCATTACCAAAATAGGAATAATCTTCGGCAAAAGCATCTATGTGACTTAAATTATCTCTGTAAACTCTGTTCAATGATCCGTCTTCTTTAGACATTTTATCTACAATAAATGAAACTGCTCTGTCAGCGATTTCAAAATATTCCTTATCGTCTAAAAAGACGGAAACTTTGGCCAACGAACTAATCATTAAGCCATTCCATGATACTATAATTTTATCGTCTGTACCTGGAGCAATTCTAGATTTTCTATGCTCTTTAACCGCTAGCCTTGACTTCTCTAAAGAAGAAGAAATTTCATTTTCTGGAATTTTTAATAACGTTGAAAGAGAAGACTTCTTCATTATGATATTTGGAATTGAATTTCCTTCCCAATTTCCGGTTTTACTAATATCATAATATTGATTGAAAATCTTAGCATCGTTTTCCGATAACACAGCTTCTATTTCTTCTGGCTTCCAAACATAATATTTGCCTTCAACACCCTCTGAATCTGCATCCATCGATGAATAGAATCCACCATTTTCATCTATCATTTCATCTTTTAGCCATTCTAAAATCTGTGAAATTACTGTCAAATAGTCTTCATTCTTGGTGAGTTGATAGCCAACAAGGTATGCTTCCATTAATTGTGCATTATCGTATAGCATCTTTTCAAAATGTGGAACTAACCATTTTTCATCTACTGAATACCTTGCAAAACCCCCGCCAACGTGATCGTATATTCCACCATGGAACATGGAATCTAGAGTCTTTACAGCTGAATACAATGAGGTTTGATTATCATTAACATTGTAATCATTAAGCAAGTGCAAAATTGCTCCTGAATTTGGAAATTTAGGAGCCTGTCCAAAACCACCCCATCTCTTGTCAAAATTAGAGTTCCAATGTGATATTGCATTATCTGAAATATTACTATTCACTTTAGAATTTTCATTGTTGGCTGAATTCAGATGATTAACTATTGTCTCGGCCTGAGACACTAACTTTTCTTGATCTTTATGCCACATTTCAGCAAGACTAGAAAGTAAAGTTGGAAAGCCAGGTCTTCCATACGCATCTTTTGGAGGAAAGTACGTCCCCGCAAAGAATGGCTTCAAATCGGGCGTCAAAAAAACTGTCATTGGCCAACCACCTTGGCCTTGATTCATGACTTGAGTCGCTGACATGTAGGCTTCATCAACATCAGGTCTTTCCTCTCTATCTACCTTAATATTAACATAAAACTCATTCATTAGCTTAGCAATTTCTTCGTTCTCAAAAGACTCTTTTTCCATCACATGACACCAATGACATGCAGAATATCCTACGCTCAAAAGAATGGGTTTGTTCAGCTTCTTAGAAAGGTCTAAGGCCTCTTGAGACCAAGGGTACCAATCTACCGGATTGTGAGCGTGCTGTAACAAATATGGGCTCGTGGAATTAATCAGTAAATTAGTATGCTTCTTTGAAGCTGACATAGCTAAAAGGTGTCAAACTGTTTAATTAAATTAATCCTGTACTTGCCAAAACGTCTAAAATAACCATGCTATTCCCTACTTCTTGTCAACTCCCATGATGCGTCAGTATCACGCCATAAAACGAGAAAATCCAGACTCGATTCTACTGTTTAGAATGGGTGATTTTTACGAAACCTTTGGCGATGACGCTAAAATTGTTGCAAAAGACGTTGGGATTTCTCTTACTGCTCGTGATAAAAATTCAGACAATCCTATACCATTAGCTGGAGTACCTTACCATTCTTTAGATACTTATCTAAGTAAATTAATCAAAAAAGGACACCGAGTTGCAATTTGTGAACAGCTAGAAGATCCAAAGAGTACCAAAGGCCTAGTCAGAAGAGGAGTAACTAGAGTAGTTAGCCCTGGAACTGTTGTTGAGGGTTCTATGTTGAGCAAATCTAACAATTTCTTAGCAGCAATCAACGAAACTGATGATGGACTAGGATTTTCTATAATGGATATATCTACTGGTGAATTTTCAACGGCTCAGTTCAAAGATAGAGAGTCTTTGGAATCTGAAATGGCTCGTTATTCGCCTACTGAAGTCATCATTCCTAGTGAAAATGAAAATATTTCAAATTGGATGATGGCAATGGGTGTCAACACTACACCTAGAGAATCTGATTCATGGGCTTACCCAGTAGCTAAAAAAATTCTTGAAGAAAGATTTGGAAGTGTCTCTGAATTGAATACTTATCCAATGGCAATAACTTCTGCCGGTGCAATATTATCGTACGTGAAAGATACGCAGTTTAGTGATTTACCACATCTAAGACCTCCATCATTGCTAATTAAAGCAAAAACCATGACACTGGATGCTGTAACTCTAAGAAATTTAGAAATTGTCAAGACCGTTGGAGATTCTTCCAAAGACACTCTATTCGCAACTCTAAACAGAACTTCAACTGCTGGAGGATCTAGAAAGTTGAAAGATTGGCTGCTTAGACCTTTGCATGATTTAGACAAACTAAACCAAAGACATGATGCCGTTCAAGAATTGTTTGATAATACTTTAAGTCGCCGAGAAATAAAAGATATTTTGAAAGGATTTCAAGACGTGGAAAGATTGTTATCTCGTTTAGGTCACGGATCTATTTCACCGAGAGATTTAGACAGTCTAAGAACTAGTCTTAATACGTTAAAAGACTTGAAACAATTTCTAAGTGAAGAACCACTAAAATCAAAACTGATGAAACGCTTAGTTAAGTCGATAGATGTACATAAGCAAGTTTCAGAAAAATTAGATGAAGCATTGGTTGAAGAACCACCTTTGGTACTCCGAGATGGTGGAATTTTCAAGAAGGGTTATTCTGAGGAATTAGACGATTTAAGATCTAGAGCAAGTAGTGGAAGAGAGTGGGTTGTTGCCCTAGAAAGTGAGGAAAAAACTAAAACTGGAATACCTAAAATTAAAGTTGGATACAATCGTGTTTTTGGATATTATTTAGAAGTTCCAAAGGCATATGCAAGTAAAGTTCCTGAACATTACCACCGAAAGCAGACCGTTGCTGCTGGCGACAGATACATTACTCCTGAATTAAAGGAAAAAGAAACCTCCATTCTAAGAGCTGACGAAAGATCACAGGCATTAGAAACTGAACTTTTCAAAGAATTAAGAGAATGGATTATGGATTTCCTAGGTTCTTTGCAGGCCACAACTATGGCTGTCTCAAAGATTGATGCTATTTGCTCAATGGCTGAAGTAAGTCAATCTAACAATTATGTAAGGCCTGAAATGTCAGATGATGGTGCATTGTCAATATCTGATGGAAGACATCCTGTAATTGAAGTTTTAAGAGAAGGGAGCTACATTCCAAATAGTTTACAGTTAGATAATAAACAAAGACAATTGATGATTTTGACAGGACCAAATATGGGTGGAAAATCGACCTACATGCGTCAAACTGCTCTAGTATCTGTAATGGCTCAATCAGGATGCTTTGTTCCTGCTTCCTCCGCAAGATTGGGGATGGTTGATCGAGTATTCACAAGAGTTGGTGCTCACGATGATTTGGTACACGGACACTCCACATTTATGGTTGAAATGTTGGAATTAGCGAATATTTTACGAAATGCTACTCCCAACAGCTTAGTTTTGCTAGATGAAATAGGAAGAGGAACTTCCACTTTTGACGGATTAGCGCTTGCTTGGGCAGTTGCTGAGCAATTACATGCCGGAAAAGGTGTGAAAACTTTGTTTGCTACACACTACCACCAACTTACTGATGTTTCGAAAATTCTAGATAAGTCTGTGAATTGTCATATGCAAGCAAAAGAAGATGGACACGAATTAACGCTCATGCACCGCGTTGCTGAGGGGCCTACTGATGCATCATTCGGAATTCATGTTGCAAAAATGGCTGGAGTTCCTGAGGAAGTACTTGAAAGAGCACGTAAAGTACTTAACAACTTAGAAGAAGGATCAACAATTGAAGTTTCTAAAGCTGGACCTGTTCAATCTGTTTTCTCTACTGACTTCGGAGGTAGAACTGAAACTAAAGAAAACCCGGTAATTGATGAAATTAAAAAAATGGATTTGATGAATCTAACTCCATTACAAGCTCTGGAAAAGTTGCACGAAATTCAACAAAAATTACTCTAAACTACGGAAATACTAGTTTTTCTGACAGAGTTGTTTCCTTCTTCATCTTCTGCTACAAACGTGAAAAGATAAGCTTCAGCATCTAATCCATCCTCAAAATGGAAAAAATATCTATGCTCCCCTGTAATATTGAACGAATTATCAGATTCTAATTTAGTCATAGGAGTAGCCATCATAAATCCACTACCTCCTTTGTTAGCACTAATCTGAACATTATCAACCTTCCAATTATCCTTAACTGAAACAATAAAAATGAATGGTTCTCCTGAATTGATTTCTGTTGTTAAATTCCAATTTCCATCTTCTTCGACATAGATCTCATTAACTCCAAATTCAGGATTTGATATATCGTTAAAAGGCGGATTTGAGAACAATATGAATAAACCCAACCAAGCTAAAAATGACATGAACATTGGACCAAACCAATTCTTTCTTTCGAAATCACTGGTATCGAAAAGAAGTGGTAAAATCTTGATCAACCCAAAAGGTGCAATAAATCCAAAAATCATTACTGACCTTTCCAAACTTGTCATTCTAACAAGGTAATAGGAAATCACTGCCATAGTAAATGCATAAAAAACTGCGAACAAAATGACCTTAGAATCTTTTAATTCTTTCTGACGAAACTCCTCTTTATCGAATTCTGGAAATGTGAAGCCTTCCTCACGTTTACCTTTCTTCTTGGCCATTGTGCTCCATAATGGAGGTTAAATAAAGCCCCGTGTGGAATACAATACGTGGCTGAGGAAGAAGAGAAAATTGAACCTACATTAACTGGAATGCCTATCGAAACGCTATATTCGTAGACATAGTCAGTTTTTGCTAGTACTGGCTTTCTGTTTCTTTCTGGGTTGGTATACCTTTGCTTTGTTCCTGATAGCTTGGATAACTGGAGCTAGATGGGCTGATAACGAAGGATATTTGGAAAAATACAATATGGAACTGGTTTGGGGTCGCTCATTCCTAATGTGGAGAACAGATTGGGGTAAAGATTTCATAGAAAAAGTTTCTCAGAAAACTGTCTTTTGGCAAAGAGTTGGCGATGTTTGGGTAGTAACTGTTTTCCTTATTATGATTTTTATGTTTCTACTGCTATTATGGCAGGCAACATTAGCTTGGCAGATTCCAAAAAGTGCATCTGTCTCCCCTAAAATGATGATTGGGTTACCTGGATTAAACCCAGTGATTCCTTTGTGGTATGGTATTTTAGCATTAGTAATTGCGATGGTGGTACATGAATTCAGTCACGGAATTTTGAGCAGAGTTGCAAATGTCAAAGTTAAAGCATTAGGATTATTGATGTTCTTTTTCCCTGTAGGTGCTTTCGTAGAACCTGATGAAGAAGAAATGAAAAGCATGAAAAAATGGGAACGTATGAGACTCTACGCTGCAGGACCTGGAAGTAATATGGTCATTGCAATAATTTTCTCTTTCCTATTCTCATCTGTCATGGTTGCATCTCTAGAACCATCTAGTGATGGAGTACTTTCCGCTAGTGTTGTTTTAGATTATGGAGGAGAGGAAGCCGGGCTTGAACCTTGGATGCTGATAACGGAAGTTAACGATCAGACAATCTTGAATTCTGAAGATTTTACAAATGTAATGAATGAGACTTACGCGGGTCAAGTGATTAATGTCTCTGTGCTTAACAAAGGAACTCCCGAAACTTATCAAGTGACTTTATCGGATAAAGGTAGTTATTATCTCAAATATTATCCAGATAATTANGAAACATGGATGTCNGGAAAAGGATTCATGGGGATTGCTGTAGTTAATCCTGAAGTTGTCGCTGATAGTCTAGCTAATCCCGGAAGTTCTGCTGGAGGTATGTTACAATACATCACTCTACCTTTCCAAAANTTACANCCATTCCCTGAACACTTTACTGCNCTNTTTGCACCTACTGGCATTGTCGGAATTATTCCAGATAGTGTCTTTTGGATTCTAGCCAATTCTTTCTATTGGATTTTCTGGTTGAATTTGATGGTCGGATTAACAAATGCACTTCCTGCAGTTCCTCTAGACGGTGGATTCATTTTTGCTGATGGTGTAACAGGAATGCTAGACAAAGTTCGAAGTAGCATGACTGCAGAAAGAAAAGAAGAAATTGTTGATAGACTTGTCAGTCTTTTAGCAATTACTGTTCTGTTCCTGATTGTCTGGCAGATTGTCGGGCCAAGGATAGTAGGAACTGAACCTGTAACATTGAATGCAGACATAAACGCCTCTATCACAAAAGGCTGGAGTGACGAAGTTTTCGAATTTGACGCTTCAAACTCAGAAGGTGCTTTCGTTTCATATGAATGGGACTTTGGAGATGGAAACACTGCTACAGGTGAAAAAGTACAGCATAATTGGTCTCAAGGTGGACTTTATTTTGTTGTTTTAACTGCAAAGGATGCTGAAAATCGGCAAAGTGTAGCTTTCCAAGAAATTAGTATTGATCATGAAGAAAGTGGAGATGGGGATGTCGGAGGCGGAGGAGACGAAAGCGTTGGATCTTCTGTAAACCCATATGTTGAAAGCGTGAACATTTACATTAATTTGACTGGAGAGAGTGCATTGCCATTACAAGAAGATGTAACAGTAACAATTACATCTCCTTCTGGTGTAGTCTTCGAAGAAGATTATCTTCTGGGTGCCCAACCTCAATATGTAGAATACAAAACAAGTGAAGGTGAAATGATAGGAGATTGGGAAGTAACATTTGAATCGAACGATCCAACTTCTGATTTTTCTTACACTTACAATTGGGTAACTTATTTTCAAGATAATTCTTGAAGAAGACTTTAATAATGCGCACTTTTTTTGCTCATAGTTAACAAAGGAAAATTGTTCCTGAGATGTGAAAATAATGAGTAAAGACCCAGTTCCACTTAAAGCTGTACATCACGTTGAGTTTTATGTGGGTAATGCAAAGCAAGCTGCCTACTATTATAGGAAAGCATTTGGATATGACCAAATTGCCTATTCAGGATTAGAAACTGGAGATAGGGAAAAAGCCAGCTACGTCCTAGCCCAAGGTAGAATAAGAATGGTATTTTCTACTCCACTAAACGGAAATAATGAATTAGCTGAACATATTCGAAAGCATGGAGACGGTGTTAAGGATATTGCATTTCATGTAGATGATGCAAAGGCATGCTACGAAGCCTGTATAGCTCGAGGTGCTAAAAGTGCTAAAGAACCTGAAACTATCAATGATGAACACGGAAGCATAACTAAGGCATCAATATTTACCTACGGTGAAACCGTGCACTCTTTTATTTCACATAATGATTACGACGGTCCTTTCCTTCCTGGATTTGTAGAAAGCAAAATTGAAGGAAATAATGTTGGATTAAAATTTATAGATCATATTGTTGGCAATGTTGAATTAGGTAAGATGGAATATTGGGTTAATTTTTATGCAGATACAATGGGATTCTCACAGATTCAAGAATTTAGTGATGATGATATCTCCACTGAATACTCTGCATTAATGTCTAAGGTGATGGAAAGCGATAATGGCAGAATTAAATTTCCAATTAACGAACCTGCCGAAGGCAAAAGAAAATCGCAAATTGACGAATACTTAGAATTTTACGAAGGTGCTGGAGTTCAACATCTTGCACTTCTGACGAGCGATATCATAAAAACTATTGGTAAACTAAAAGAAAATGGAGTAGAATTTTTAGAAGTTCCAGATACGTACTATGAAGATTTAACTGATAGAGTAGGTGCTATCGATGAAGATATCGAGGTTCTTCGCAAATTGAAGATATTAGTTGATCGCGACGATGAAGGATATTTACTTCAGTTATTCACTAAACCTGTAGAAGATAGGCCAACTGTATTCTACGAAGTTATACAAAGAAAAGGATCTAAAGGCTTTGGAGTTGGAAACTTTAAGGCATTATTTGAAGCAATTGAAAGACATCAAGCCGAAAGAGGTAATCTGTAATGCACAGATATCACAAACTAGGAAAAGTAGCTAAGAAAAGACACACCGTNTTTAGAGATGATAATGGGAATATATACCATGAAGAATTGAANGGAAACAAAGGATTTGTTGGTCCTTCTTCACTTCTGTATCACATATATCCGCCCACGGAAGTTTTGTCTACTAAGGAAATTGGAAGTTTTACACTTGAAGAAGACGACGATAAGAGTCTCAGAATGAGACATTTTTACACCAATAGAGCTGATAAGGGTGGAAGCGCAATTATGGACAGAAAACCTTTCTTGTTCAACAACGATGTTGTGATGATGATGTGCTATCCTGACAAAAATGATGATTATTACTATCGCAACGCTCAGGGCGACGAAATAATTTACGTAAGTCAAGGAAGTGGAACTTTAGAAACTGCTTTTGGAAATATGAAATATTCTTCTGGAGATTACCTAGTAATTCCAAGAGGCATTTTGCACAGATATGTAATGGATGACAAAGAGCACTCCCTTTTGATTGTAGAATCACCTGGTGAAGTTCGAACTCCTCGAAGATATAGAAATGAATACGGCCAAATCATTGAAAGAAGTCCATATTCTGAACGTGATTTCAGAGGACCTGATGAATTAATTCCTCACGATGAAAAAGGTGAATTCAAGATTATTGTAAAACAAAGAAACAGATTCACAGAAGTAACTCTAGGACACCATCCTTGTGATGTTGTTGGATGGGATGGATATTACTATCCATTTGCGTTCAGCATACATGACTTTGAGCCTATTGTTGGTAGAATCCATGAACCACCACCCGTTCATCAAACATTTGCTAGTGACAGGTTTGTAGTTTGCTCATTCTGCCCTAGGCCGTTTGATTTTGACAAAAATGCAATTCCTGCACCATATAATCATGCAAATATTATGTCTGATGAAGTTATCTATTACGATTCAAAAGAATTTATGTCTAGAAAAGGTGTAGAATTTGGATCAATGACTTTGCATCCTGATGGCTTGACACATGGCCCTCATCCTGGAAAATATGAGGCATCTATAGGAGCAAAATGGACCGATGAGTTAGCCGTGATGGTAGATACTCACTATCCACTAAAAGTTGCTAAATATGCTCTTAAAGTTGAAGATCCTGATTATTCAAAATCTTGGCTTGATGGTGAAGATTACAAAGACGCTCTAGGCGAATAAATTAGATGAAAAATAGTCTTCAAACACTCATGAATGGGTTGATAGACTATGCTGGCCTATTTCCTCCTGCCAAGTTACCTTTGAATGAAGCTGTAGCTGAGTATATTTCTCATTTCAAAGATAATAAAAAATGGATTCTGGGAAGATTCATCATACCTGTATCCCAACTAAAAGATTTAGAAGAATTCATTCCAATGTTTGAGGAGATTGGAACATTAAAATTGTCTGTTTTGGGTGAACAAACTAGTTCAGATAAAGAATTTCTTCACCAAACCAAAAAAGAAATGGATATAATTAATGATTACAGAGAAAAACATAAGGGAAAAGTTTCAATTGAAGTTATAGAAACTAAACTACCTTCTACATCACCATCAAAGAATACAATGGTAAGTGTTATTGAAATTCTAAATTCAAACAATCTTGAACATTACCATGAATTTCCTGAGCTACCGTATGTTGGGATAAATTATGCTACGAATGAAGATGAGGGAGAATGGGATGAAAAAATTACACCAACAATTAAAATGATTTCAACTCTGGATAATACGGGAATCAAAATCAGGTGTGGAGGGATTGTGAAAGAGGCTTTTCCCTCTGTTGAACAGGTCGCTGCGATGATACAAAATTGTAGCATCTACAATGTTCCTCTCAAATTTACGGCCGGATTACATCATCCATTGAGACATCATTCAAACGAATATGACACTGAAATGCATGGATTCATAAATATGTTTNGTGCTAGTGCATTNGCTACGACATTTCCTAAACCTGAAAATGAACAAGAAAAATTCCGAATGTTTATTTTATTATCACATATGATTGATTGCCAAAACGAAGACGATTTTGAATTTTTAGAGGATAAAATGGTATGGAAGGTAGGAGATGATCGTGATTCCAGATTTGAAATTGGAAACGAAACGATTGAAAAAAGCAGACAAAATAATGGGATTTCATTTGGCAGTTGCTCTTTTCAAGAGCCCATGGATGACTTAAAACAATTAGGATGGATGTAATGGACAAAACACACGATTCAAATCTAAAATCTTGGATAAATGTAGACGAGAATTCTGATTTTCCTATTCAGAATATACCTTTTGGAGTCTGTAGCCCAAAAGAAGGCGGAGACTTGCATATTGTAACTGCAATTGGTGATTTCATAATTGATTTAGCCCATTTGGATGACGCTGGAATNTTTGAAGGTACTGAGGTAGAAGGTGCTGAAATTTTCCATGAACCTACATTAAACGCATTTATGTCAATGGGAAGAAAAGCATGGAAAGAGACTCGAATGAAAATTAGTGAAGCCTTAAGTGAAGATAATCCTATGTTACGTGACAACGAAGAATTGAGAAAAATCGCCGTAATTCCAAAGGAAAACGTCAATATGGAATTGCCAGTAGATATTGGAGATTACACTGATTTTTATTCATCTAGAGAACACGCCACAAACGTTGGAACCATGTTCAGAGGGCCTGACGCTGCTTTGATGCCGAATTGGCTCCATCTTCCTGTAGGATATCATGGTCGTGCTTCGTCTGTTGTGCCAAGTGGAACAGACGTTGTTAGGCC
>FUFK010039021.1_pt1 | contig 19028 bp, 21 predicted proteins | sample 1021851 | NCBI WGS metagenome assembly FUFK01 (sample SAMEA51879418, study PRJEB19060) | metagenome
TTAAATGGATACCCAAAAACATTTACCGAAATATTTAATTCTCCATTGGTAATATCTCCACCAACGAGGTCAATACTAAACTCATCTAAAGCTTCCTTGATCCCATTAGAGAATTTTTCATACCAAGAGATTTCCTTAATATCGCAAGTCAGTGCAATAGAAATAAAAGAGGGAAAAGAGCACATTCCTGCTAAATCACTCAGCGCTGTAGTTATAGACCTATAAGCGATATCTTCGGGTCTCATGCTTTCATGGAAGTGNACNCCNATTNTTGANATATCAACNGAGTGNACTANCTNTCTGCCTTNNGTATCTATNACAGCAGCATCATCTCCTGAACCTAANAGAATAGANTCNTTGTGATAAGNNCTGTCAACNAGGTGTTGAAAGCATTTAAGAATGTCAGATTCAGATATCAAGAAGGATATCTTTCAAACAATCCACTTGCTCCCATACCGCCGCCAATACACATAGTTACAACACCAAATTGCTTATCATGAGAATGAAGCTGNCTAACTATATGCCCNACTTGTCTTGAGCCGGTCATACCGAATGGATGGCCTATAGATATAGATCCTCCATCCAGATTAAGTTTTTCCATTGGAATACCTAGCTTATCTCTGCAATACACTACCTGCACTGCAAAGGCCTCATTAAGCTCCCAAATATCTATATCATCCATTGAAAGATTGTAGTTATTTAAAAGTTTTGGAACAGAAAAAACAGGGCCTATACCCATTTCATCTGGCTCACATCCCATGGTTGTAAACCCTCTAAAATATGCTAATGGCTTAAGACCAAGCTCAAGAGCTTTATCTTCTGACATGACCAAGGTTACAGACGCGCCATCAGATAGTTGAGAAGAATTTCCAGCAGTAACTGATCCATTTTCTGGATCAAATACTGGTTTTAAAGAAGCCAATCCATCAAGAGTTGTCTCTGGTCTATTGCACTCATCTTTTTCTACACAATAATCAATTTCTTTTGAGTCGCCAGTTTCTTTATTCATAAGAAGCATTTTTGTTTCCATTGGAATAATTTCATCATCGTATGCTCCAGCTTGCTGAGCTGCTGCTGTTCTCATTTGACTTTCTAAAGCATACTCNTCTTGAGCTTCCCTAGATACGTTATATCTTTTTGCAACCACTTCAGCTGTCATNCCCATTGGGTAGTATATTCCTGGAGACTTTTCAGCAAGTCTTTCATTAACAAAATTATCCATATTTTGCTTACCTTGCATCATAGAAATTGTTTCTGCTCCTCCAGCAATAACAGTGTCATAACAACCAGCCATAATTTGAGATGCCGCCATAGATATTGACTGCATTCCAGAAGAACAATACCTATTTATTGTTGTTCCTCCAGTTGTTATGGGCAGATTAGAGAGAACTGCAGCATTTCTACCAACATTATGCCCCTGAGCACCCTCAGGATTTCCGCACCCCATTATGATATCTTCGACAGCCTCTGGAGGTAAATTGGGATTTCTCTCCAATGTTGCGTTTATGATATGTGCCAACATTTCATCGGGCCTTGTCATATTAAATCCGCCTCTAAATGACTTAGCTAGTCCNGTTCTAACACTATCTACAATTACAGCTGTTTTCATAATTTACTCCAAAATTTACTCTATTATTCTAATCTATCATCCTGTTCTCTTAAAGCTTTATACCANTTGGGAATTATATCGATATTATTTTCTTTGGCTTTTTTAACAAGATAAGGAATGCTAACGGGGCTAAAAGGTAAAACCACAAGTACGCCCATACCTAAGCTTTTAAGTATCTCTGCAAGCTGTTTGTTAGCATTTTCTAGATCTTGCTCCGAAGCCTCGCCCTCAAGATATTTCAGATATAAATCNAACATCTTTGTGTTTTGTACATTTTCTTCTAAAAANGCATCTTTAAGCTTAAGTAGATATTTCCTATACTTGATCATTTAGAATTNATTTAAATATTTATTATATGACAAGAAAAGAGAGAGCATTAATAGTTAAAAAGATTTTAGGTAAAAAATATCCTAATCCACCTATACCACTCAATCATTTCAATAATTTTTCTTTTTTGATAGCCGTTTTACTATCAGCCCAGTGCACTGATGAAAGAGTAAACCAGGTAACTCCCAAGTTATTTAAGTTAGCAAAAAGCCCTCTCGAGATGTCAAAACTATCTGAAAAGAAAATATATTCTATTATTAAGCCTTGTGGTCTGGGTCCTAAAAAATCAAAAGCTATAAAACAGTTGTCAAAAATATTAGTTAAAGAACATAACNGCAAAGTTCCTGAAAGCTTTCATGAGTTAGAAAAATTACCAGGAGTTGGCCACAAAACTGCATCTGTTTTGATGAGTCAGGCTTTTGGTGAACCCGCTTTTCCTGTAGACACTCATGTTCACAGGTTAGCTCAAAGATGGGGACTTACTTCAGGAAAGAATGTAGTGCAAACAGAAAAAGATTTAAAGAAAGTATTCCCACCTGAAGACTGGAATGATTTACATTTGCAATTTATTTTTTGGGGAAGAGAATATTGCCAAGCTAGAGAATGCTTTGGACTGGAGTGTAAAATTTGTAAACAAACATCACCTAAAAGAAAAAAAACTTTTATCCACAAAAAACCATAGTTCATTTAAAATATACTTAATATTTACAAATTGTAATCCTCGATCTTGGAGAAACTTTAAAAATGTCTATGCTTGATAATAAATCTAATCTCAAAACTGATGCAATCTTTTCAAATAAAAAAGATATAGAACTTTATGATGCTGAGCTTTGGGAATCCTTTGAAAAGGAAATGGTTAGACAAGAAGAACATATTGAACTTATAGCTTCAGAAAATTATGCAAGTCAAAGAGTGCTTCAAGCTCAAGGCTCTGTATTAACAAATAAATATGCTGAGGGATACCCTGACAAAAGATATTATGGCGGCTGTGAGTTTGTTGATATTGCTGAGAAGTTGGCAATAGATAGAGCTAAGGAGCTTTTTAATGCTGATTATGCCAATGTTCAGCCTCATTCTGGTTCCTCTGCAAATGCTGCTGCATATTTAGCATTACTTGAGCCAAATGACGCAATACTCGGAATGAGTCTTGATCATGGAGGACACCTTACACATGGATCGAAAGTAAATTTTTCAGGAAGAAACTATAAATCTTTTCAATACGGTTTAAATCCTGAAACACATGATATTGATTATGACCAAGTTCGTGATTTAGCAAAAAAACATAACCCAAAACTNATAATTGCTGGGTTTTCAGCTTTCTCTGGTTTAGTNGANTGGAGNATATTTAGAGAAATTGCNGATGANNTTAATGCTTATTTCTTNGTAGATATGGCCCACATATCNGGACTTGTAGCGGCAGGNATGTATCCATCACCTGTTCCGTATGCAGATGTTGTGACATCTACGACTCACAAAACACTAAGAGGTCCAAGGTCTGGGATTATTCTTGCAAGAGAGAATGAAGATATACAAAAAAAATTAAACTCCGCAGTTTTTCCAGGATCACAAGGAGGCCCTTTGATGCATGTTGTTGCTGCTAAAGCAGTTTGTTTTAAAGAAGCTCTTGAACCTGAATTTAAAACCTATATGTCTCAAGTTATTAGTAATGCTAAAACTATGGCGAAGACTATTATTGGAAGAGGAGTCGATATAGTAAAAGGTGGCACTGAAAATCATATGATTCTTGTCGACCTTAGGAATAAAGGGATAACAGGAAAGGACTCTGAATATAAACTTGGTTTAGCTAATATCACAGTAAACAAGAATGCTGTTCCTAATGACCCACAGTCTCCCTTTGTAACATCAGGAATAAGACTTGGAACTCCTGCAGTTACAACAAGAGGCTTTAAAGAGGATGAAATTATTCAAATTTCAAATTGGATCTGCGACATAGTCCTTGATTTAGATAATGAGAAAAAAATTGAGGGAATTAAAAATAAAGCTTTGTCTTTATGCAAAGAATTCCCAGTATATAAGTAATGTATTGTCCTTTTTGCCAAGCAGAAGATACAAAAGTTGTTGATTCAAGAATATTTGCAGATGGCTCTCAAATCAGAAGAAGAAGAAAATGCGATGTTTGCAACGCAAGATTTACAACATTTGAGGTTGCTGATCTAGCTCTTCCAAAGATTATTAAGAATGATGGGAAGCGACAAGAGTTTAATGGTTCGAAGTTAAAAAAAGGGATGCTTAGAGCCCTTGAAAAAAGACCTCTTTCGGCTGAGAAAACAGATGCCCTCTTTTCAAAGATCTTAAGTGATATAAGAGTGCTTGGAGAAAGAGAGATTCACTCTGAAAAAATAGGAGAGATTATGATGAATGCTCTTAAAGATGTTGATCAAGTTGCATATGTCAGATTTGCGTCTGTCTATAGAGATTTCCAGGATATCAGTGATTTTTCAGATGAAATAAAGTCGCTAAGCAAAGAAGACAAGAAAAAGTCTAAAAAGAAATAATGCATGAAATTTTTTTAAAAAGGGCTATTGATCTAGCCCGTAAAGGAAAATATTTAACTAAACCTAACCCTATGGTTGGNTGCGTTATAGTCAAAGACAGCGAAGTAATTGCAGAGGGNNACCATATGAAATATGGCTCTAATCATGCAGAAATAAATGCGCTTGANGATCTNNATAAAAATAATAATATTTCCGAAGCAGAATTTAGACAGCTCACTTTATACTGCACGCTAGAACCNTGCTGNCATCATGGTAAAACTGGACCTTGNACAGATGCAATAATNAAGTCTGGTATTAANAAGGTTGTAATCGGNATCAAAGATCCAAACCCAAANGTTTCTGGATCTGGTATTAAGCAATTGGAGGATAATGGTATTGAAGTCTTATCTGGTTTTTTTGAAGAAGAATTGATTGAACTTAATAAACATTTCTTTTTCAAAAATACTTATAACAGGCCCTACATAGCTGTAAAAATTGCTTCCTCAGCAGATGGAATGTCTCACAGAAAAGATAATACATTTACTTGGATTACCTCTGAACAATCCAGAGATGATGTGCAAATTGTAAGAGCAGGATTTGATGCAATTCTCACTGGCGGCAATACACTCAGGAATGATAATCCTAGGATGAATGCTAGAGTTGATTTCGAAGTTAATCAGCCTCAAAAAGTACTTTTAACTTCTCAAGAAATTAATAAAGAATCAAATTTCTTTAAAAGTGGAGATGTAATAATTAACCGATCATCTGATTTAAATAAAGTAATTACAGACCTATCAAATACAGAAATAAATTCAATTTTAGTTGAAGCGGGTCCAAATTTGGTAAATGCTTTTCTGGATAACGATTTAGTTGATGAAATAATTATATATAAGTCTAATATTACATTGGGAGATGAAGGGGTTTCTTGGTTTGAAAATAAAACTATAGAAAGCTTAGGTTTTGATTTAAAATCCTCTTTTAAAATTAATGATGATAGTAAAGAAACTTATTTAAAAACACCATGAATACAACAAAAGAAATCATTGATGACCTTAAAGAAGGGAAAATGGTTATTATCGTCGATGATGAAGATAGGGAGAATGAGGGCGACCTAGTTTGTGCAGCAGATAAAGTTGATTCAGATATTGTTAACTTTATGGCAAAGCATGGAAGAGGCTTAATTTGTCTAACGCTTACCAAAGAAAAGTGCTCTGTTCTGGGCTTAAAACAAATGACTGATTCTAATGAATCCAGTAATAAAACCGCTTTTACTGTATCCATAGAGGCAAAAGAAGGTATAACTACAGGAATTTCTGCTCAAGATAGAGCTACAACTATTCTTGCAGCTGTTAACCCAGATGCAACTAAAAAAGACATTGCTCAACCTGGCCATGTTTTTCCACTGCAAGCAATGGACGGCGGTGTTCTAGCAAGAGCCGGTCATACCGAAGCTTCTTGCGATCTTGCAGAACTTGCAGGATATTCTCCATCAGGTGTCATTTGCGAAATCATGAATGATGACGGCTCAATGGCAAGAAGAGATGATCTTATTGAGTTCGCTAAAAAACATAGTTTAAAGATTGGTACTATTGCTGATTTAATTGATTTTAGACTGACAACTGAAGCAACTGTAAANGAGGTTGAAAAAAAATCTGTNAAAACAGACTTTGGAGAATTTGAGTTAAGGATTTGGGAAGATATGCTAGAAAAAAACTTCCATTTTTCTTTATCGAAGGGTGATATCCAAAATGTAGATNCCCCATTAGTCAGAGTTCANACGCANAGCGTTCTGCAAGATACNTTAGCAATNAATGATCTTGGAAAGAAGTGGTCANTTAGGAANTCTCTAGAAAAGATATCAAAATCAGAAGCTGGTGTNTTTGTTTTAATAAATCATAGAGATGCCAGCAGTTATTGGCTCTCTTTACTTGAAGGCAAAGAGCTAACTAAAAAAAGCAGAAGAGTTATTGGGGCCGGATCTCAGATTTTAAGAGATCTGGGGCTCACAAAAATAAAAGTTTTAGGNACNCCAACTCAATATAATAATATTTCNGGATTTAANATTGAAATAGTAGGTTTTGAAAATGACTAAAAATGATGAAATCTTAATTATTTATACCAGCTGGTACACAGACTTTATTAATGAAATGACCGATGCGGCTCTTGAAAGATTAGAATCTGAGGATTGTATGATTAAATCCTTTAAAGCACCTGGGTCACTTGAAATTCCAGCCTTAGCCAAAGCAAAAATTACTTCTAAAACAAAAGGAATTCTTGCCATAGGAATTATCATTAGAGGTGAAACATCTCATTATGACTTGGTAAGTAATGAAACTTTTAGATCACTGGGGCAGCTAGCTCTTGATTATCCTGATATTTCAATAATAAATGGCGTAATTTGTGTAGATAATAAAGATCAACTTGAAAAAAGATATATCACTACAACGACAAATAATGCCAATGCATTAATAGCTCTCATTAATGAAAAATCTAGCAAAACATAAAATTGCTGTTAAAACTAGAGAAGTCCTAGTTCAAGCAATTTATCAGNATTTNTTTGANAAAACTNCTTCTNAAGAAATATTAGAACAATTTAGAAAAGANCATCGGTCTGGAAAAGTAGACTTCAAAAGATTTAAACTTTGTGTAGATGCACTNATTNAAGACAANGAGGTTATTGAGAAAACTATTTCAAAAAAAATGAAAATTAAAGAAAATGAAATTGAACTTATTGATAAAGCAATCTTGTGTCTTGGCATAATAGAAATGAATAATGAAATGGCACCAAGAACTGTTGTCATTGATGAATGTATAAGGTTAACAAAAAAATTCTCTAATCCTGAATCATATAAATTTATAAATGCGAGTTTAGATAAAATTTAGCTGAGATAAATTTATAAATGTATGCTTTGTTCTCTAGAAGGGCCAACAGAGATTATGCTTACTTTGCATTCAACAGTTTCCTCAATGAATTTTACATAATCTTTTAATTTTTGTGGAAGTTCGTCATATGAACTGCATTGACTAGTATCCTCTTGCCATCCTTCGAATCTCTTATAGATNGGTAAGTTGTTGTCATCATAAGCTACGCAAACACNTANATTTTCAAAAGTATCGAGCACATCNGCTTTGGTCATACATAAACTGTCAACAGAATTTATAAAAATAGCCTTTTTTAAAGCAACAAGATCGAGCCATCCACATCTTCTTGGCCTACCCGTAGTTGCTCCAAATTCATTTCCACGTTTAGCTATTTCTTCTCCATCTTCATCAAAAAGCTCAGTTATAAATGGGCCTTCTCCAACTCTTGTTGCATATGCTTTAACAATTCCGATTACATTATTAATATGCTTTGGCCCTATTCCAAGACCTGATGAAACTCCACCAATTGTAGTGCTTGATGAAGTAACATAGGGATAGGTTCCATGATCAATATCAAGGAAAGTCCCCTGCGCACCCTCAAATAAAACCTCTTTACCCTCTTCAGACCAATTCATTAATAAGTCTGTTGTATTAACTGAGAAAGCTTCAGCAAAGTTTTTAAAAGAAAGTAGATTATTTAGGATTTCTTCCTCAGAAAAGGGTTCTGCATCATAAAAATGCTCCAACAATTTATTATGAATCTTAATTAACCTTGAAACTTTTTTTCTTAATAAAGTCTCATCTTTTAAGTCACCGAATCTTATTGCTCTTCGTCCAACCTTATCTTCATAGGCTGGTCCAATGCCTCTTCCTGTTGTNCCAATAAATTCATCTTTATCTCTGACTTGATCAATCTTTATATGACTTGGGAGAATTAATGGGCAGTTTTCACTAATATATAATCGGTCACGTATTTCAACACCAAATTCCTCCAATCCTTCAATTTCTTTTTTAATTGCTTCAAGAGATAGGACTACTCCATTTCCTATAAGGCACTTAACATTTTTATGAAGGACTCCTGATGGTATTAAGTGAAGAACAGTTTGAACCCCATCTACTTTTATTGTGTGGCCAGCGTTATGACCACCTTGGAATCTGCATACTGCATAAATGCTTTCGCTTAAGGCATCAACAATTTTTCCTTTTCCTTCGTCTCCCCATTGCAGACCAAGGATAAGGGTATTGTTAGACATTTTACTTTTCTTCGCCGGAAGAATCTTTGAAATATTTCAGAATNTCTTGATCTGAATCGATCAACATAACATCTGACTTATTGCTGAATGCATCTGGAAGAAGTTCCATAGTTCTAATGAACTCATACCATTCTGGATCCTGATTATGAGCCTCAGCATAAATTGCAGCTGCAGTAGCCTCGCCCTCTCCTCTTAATTGTTGTGATAGCTTATTTGCTTCAGCCAGAATTATTATTCTATCTTTGTCAGCAGATGCAGTGATTTCTCTTGAGAGCTCCTTACCTTCTGATCTTAACTCCTCTGCGAGTCTATTTCTTTCAGTTCTCATTCTTTCGTATACAGAATTACTTAACTCAGGGGGAAGATCTATTCTTTTAACCCTAAAATCAATAACCTCAATGCCAAGGTCAACAACAGACGCAGCTAGATTATCTCTCATTATTCTCATTAGCTCATCACGCTCACCCGAAACAACTTCAGTGACACTTCTCTTACCAAACTGGTTCTTTAATTCGAATTCAGTTCTTTGTCCAAGCAAGTTATTTAAGTTATTAAAGCTTCCACCGGTAGCTTTGTAAAAAAGTAGAACATTACTAATCTTATATTTAACAAATGAATCAACTAACAAATATTTACTTTCATTTGTGAGAATTCTATCTGGATCCTCATCTAGCGATCTAAGCCTAGCATCGAACTTTTTTACTTCTTGAATAATAGGTACTTTAAAATGGAAACCTACGCCTACATCTTCTCTAACTGTTTCTCCAAACTGAAGAACAATTGCTTTTTCACGCTCATCAACAATAAAAAAGCTATTAAATAAAATTAATACAGCAAGGAGAGAAAATAAAACTGTTGAATTCTTAAAAGACATACTTAATCCTCATCCTCATCTTGTGTTTGTTGCAAAATATCACCTAAGGGAAGAAGTGTTATATTGCTTCCGTCGTTGACATCAATCATTATTTTGGTTGAATCTGAATAAACTTTTTTCATAGCATCAAGATGGATTCTCTTTCTAACTACTTCAGGATTCTTTTTATACTCATCATAAACTTCATTAAATCTGACAACTTCACCTTCGGCAGTAAGTATTACTTGTTCTTTATATGCTTCAGCAGCTTTAATAGTTGCCTCAGCNTGACCNCTTGCTTCAGGNACAATNGTCAAGAGCATANCTTTCAGCNTCATTTTGNAGCCTAATNTTGTCTTCTCTTGCAGCAACCACATCATCAAAAGCAGCTTTTACAGCAACCGGCGGATCAGTTTTTTCAATGTTAACTTGTTGAACAATTAATCCAGCTTGATAAATATCAAGGTATTCTTGAAGCCTGTCTCCAACATCTTGAGCTATCTTCTCTCTTCCTACTGTTAATGTTTGTTCCAATGAATTATCACCTACAACAAATCTCAATGCACTCTCCGTAGCCTTTCTAAGGCTTGCTTCCGGATCTCTAACATTGAGAACAAAGTCTTTGATATTGCTTATTCTGTATTGAACTGAAACTGTAACATCGACTAAATTCTCGTCTTGTGTAAGCATATTTGCTGTTTGAGAATATCTTCTCGTAAGGGCTACATCCTCTTTAAATCTTTGATCAATTCCAAATAACATAAAGTTAAGACCTTCTGTTGTCTCTTTGTGATACTCGCCAAGTCTTAAGATAACTACCCTTTCACCAGGCTGAACTGTATAGATGGATGCAGATAGATAGACGACTGCTAATATAAAAAATCCATAACCAAGAAATCTACTAGGTGAAAAATTAAAACCGCCGCCTGATGATGAGCCTTTTCCTCCACCAGACTTGCTGCCTAAGATAGAAGAAAATCTCTTTAGAAGATCATCAAAGTCTTGATCATTTCCATTGGAGCGATTGCCCCAAGGGTCTTTGTTATCCTGATTATCCCAATTCATAACGCTTATTATATATGTTTAACATTAATATATGGATGAAAGAAGATAATTAAACAAATTATTTTAAAAAATTTGCTCTTCTAAATATTTCTCAATTTCAATAGCTGAGTTGATATCAAAAGTTTTTGAGAAATTAAAACNCCTCATCCAAGTAAGCTGTCTTTTTACCAATTGTCTAGTAGAAATGACGCACTTCTCCTCAAGCTCATTGGCATCTAATTCTCCATTAATTACTTGAATTGCTTCTTTGTAATTAATTGAATTAAGAGCTGGATGATTTTTTGCGATATTGTCTAATTTAATTATTTCTTGAGCTTCTTTAATTAAGCCCATGTTTATCATTTCTACTATTCTTTCTCGTATCCTTGCTTGAAGAATCTCTCTATCGCTTGGAAAAATTCCTAAATTTATAAACTCAAATTCTTCAAAGATATTTTCAGTATCTTCTTTTTTGAAATCAGAAATCTTCTTACCTGATATTTTGAAGACCTCTAGAGCCCTCATTATTCTCTGTTTATCATTTTGCTTTATAGTTTTAGCTGACTCTGGATCTATTTCTTTCATTTCATTAAATAGTTTATCCACTCCTCGATTATCAAGCTCTCGCTGAAGCTCCTCNCTGATAGCTTCATTTGCTTCAGGTATATCATTTATTCCCTTAAATAGTGCATTGAAGTACATCATTGTTCCCCCAACAAGCAAAGGAATCCTATTATTTGAATGCGCTTGCATGACAATTCTGTAGGCCTGATCATAAAAATCTTTAACTGAAAAAATATTTTCTGGATCAGCACTATCAACTAAGTGATGCTTGTATTTTTCAAGGATTTTTTTGGGAGGCTTAGCAGATCCAATATTAAATCTTTTATAAATTTGAACTGAGTCTACGCCTATGATTGAAATTGGAAATTTTTTTATTAAATGAACTGCAGTAGAAGTTTTATTGCATGCAGTTGGTCCAATCAGAGTAATTATTTTCTTTTTAATCTTGCTATTCTGCAATTTACAAACTAGCTCTAATCAATGAAAGTTGGCGCATGGTTGCTCCGATATTCTTTTCAACAACTGTGTTTGCATTACTAATCATACCTTCTCTAAAGTCTTCTTGATTCTTATAGGTTTTGCAAAAAAGTTCAAATATATCCAATGGAGTTCTCACAATGTGTGTTGCATTAGCATTTATGAAAGATTCAACAATATTTTTAAAATTAAAATAGTGTTCTCCCAATATAAATGGGCACTGAGCTATTGCAGGCTCAATAATATTATGGCCTCCTCTGTTTACTAAGCTTCCTCCGACAAAAGCTAGCTGAGCATCTGCATAAAGTGTGGGAAGAATTCCAAGNGATTTAACTATTAAAATATCTGATGAAGTCTCCTCTTCATTTTCATAAATTGAATTTGATCCCATATTAAGAAAAAGGGCTTTAATTTTATTTGCCCGCTCTGGATGACGAGGCACAACAACTAACTTAACTGATGGAAAATCTCTTTTTATCAGGTTAAAAGATTCCAAAATAATTTTATCCTCTCCCTCATGGGTGGATGCAGCGAGAAAATATGGGTGCTCTAAAAACTTTTTAAAACTTAGTGATTTTGATTTACTAAAATTAGATCCTTGGTCAAATTTAACTGAGCCTGTGACGTGAATATTTTTGCAGCCAAGCTGATGATAGTAATTCTTATCTTCATCTCCTTGAGCCATGACAAGATCAAGATTAGAGAAAACTTTTTTTAAAAAGATATTAAGCTTCATATATTTTTTAAAACTCTTTTTAGATAGTCTTCCATTGCTAATAATAGATGGTATCTCCAGTGCCTTGCATAAATGGATAGAGTTTGGCCAAATTTCTGTCTCAAAAAAGATAGCTGCCTTAGGTTTTACTTTATTTAGAAAGAGCAAAGTAAAAAAATAAAAATCAAATGGCGCATATGCAATATCAACTCGCTTATTATCAAAAAAAAGTTNGTTTGCTTTTTTAAATCCTGTTCCAGTTGTTGTAGTAAGAATGACTTTATGATCCTTTGATAGCTTTCTAACTAAATCACTCGAAGAAATTACTTCTCCTAAACTTACTGAATGAAACCATATTGATTCAAGACCAGGTTCCATAGAAGTTGATAAAACGCCAAATCTATTTTTTAGATTCCTTAAATAACTTGGATCTCCAATTGCTTTTAAAAAGATCCTAATAATAAATACTGGGGTTAAAACCAGAAAAATGAGATTATAGATAAAGATAAGCATAGTTTATTACTCTGGTTAGTATAATAACTGCGCAACAGGATTTAAATGAAATTTATCAATCAAAAGATAGGCGTATTTTTTTGGAAGCTAATTGTTGCTCTTCCGATAAGCTTTCAAAATGTTTTAACAAATATTTTATTTTTCCTTCTAAAAAATCCCAATCTTAAAAGAAATATTTTTAGTAGAAAAAATATTGATGCTGCTTTTCCTAACTTGAATAAACAAGAAAAAAGAGATCTTTTTAATAAAAATCTCAAGTCGATGATTCATGGAATATTTGATACTGGTAAAGCNTGGTTTTGGAATGATTCAAAGATAAATTCTTTAATTAAATATGAGATATTTGGTTTAAATAAGCTTATTCCAACAAAAGGTAACCTTCTCATTTTTAAACACTCTCATCATTTAGAGCTGGACTCAAGAATACTTGGAATGCATTGCGAGCTTTACGGGGTAGAAAGAGCACATAACTCACCCTTCATGCAGAGAGTACAAAGCATGGGAAGATTGAAAGGGCTTAATGCTCTCGCCGATAAGAAATCACCAATTACATTCATTAAATGGCTCAAGAAAAATAAAACTGTTCTTTATGCCATTGATCAAGATTATGGCTTAAAGAATAGTTCGAATGTAGATTTTTTTGGCATTAAAACAGCTACTACAAATGCTCCTGTCAAAATTGTAGATGCAACTCAATGCAACGTTTTGTTTTTAAATTCATATTATGACTCAGACAAATTAATTCTTTCTGTTGAAGAGATAAGCATCTCAGATTCAAAATTGATGATTCAAGATATCTCGTCACATATCGAGGCTAGAATTAGAGAGAAGCCGTCAGAATATTTATGGCAACACAGAAGATTCAAATCAACTTTGGGAAAGGAAAGTTTTTATGAGCGCTAAGTTAGATCGGTTTAAGAACATAAAAGGTTTTCTTCACCCAGATGAAGGAAAATTCCTTTATGAGCTCTCTTCAAGAGAATGTAGAGAGAGATTTGCTGTCGAGATTGGCTCCTATTGCGGTAAATCTGCCTGCTATATTGGTTTAGCTTGTAAAGAAAATGATACAAAGTTATTTTCTATTGATCATCATAGAGGATCGGAAGAGCAGCAATTTGGTGAAGAGTATTTTGATGAAGAGATCTACGATTATGAAAAGAAAAGAGTTGATACCTATCCTCTTTTTATAAGCAATATAAAAAAATTTGGTCTCATTGATACTGTTATTCCAGTTATTGATAATTCTGTGGAAGCATCAAAAAAAATTGAAGATAACTTAGACCTTGTTTTTATTGATGGAAGTCACACCTTTGAGTCAGCAAGAAATGATTATTTTTCATGGAGAGATAAAATAAGAATTGGCGGTATCCTAGCTATTCATGATATTTATGACTCAGAATTAGAGGGAGGCCAAGCTCCTAAAGAAATTTATGAAAAAGCATTAGTTGAAAACTTTGAGCTAATAGACAGAGTTCACAGCTTGGTTGCTCTCAGAAAGCTAGACTAAGAATACATTTCTTTTTTGTGAGATCCCAAATACACAATCTGCAGCAATGATAACTGCAGCATTTGTCCAAGTTGAGAACTCATCAGGCCATAAAATATCCAATTTATATTGATAGCCAGTTGGGAATATTCCTCTGTTATCTTGGAATCTCATTATTTCTTCTAAAATTTTCCTAGCATCCTCTTTTCTGTTCATTTTTACTAAGCTAATTATAAATTCTGATGATTCCGCAAAAGTTACCCACGGCTCTTCAATAACACATTTAATTCCTAATCCTTCATGGTAAAAATTACTCATAGTCTTATTAATGAGATCATCGCTTCCAATACCACATAAAAAAGGATAATAATTATCCATAGAGAACCTTTTCCTGCTTACACCATCACGATCAAATTTCTTTGAATTAATTTTTTCTTGATTCAATAGNATTTTTTCATGGCTAGAATCCAAATCTAAAATATCAGCAATGTTTTCATATATTTTTAATGAGATATGAACTGAGCATGAAGCTGTTATTAGAGAGTTATCAGAAAATCCATCTTTATCTTTTGCCCAAAACAAGAATCCATCTGAATCTGCAAAAGCTAAAGTCGAATTATATATATCCTGTATTTCTTTTTTATACTTAAGTAAGTAATCAATATCATTATCAATTAAAAATTTTTGGTATAGGGGAAGAAAAATATAAGGCGAATGATGGCTTTCGAAATGGTTCTTAGTAACTTTTTCATTGATAAATTCTGGAGCGATTTCTCCATCAGCATTTAGATTTTTAAAAAACCATTCAATGCCCTTATTAAAGGCATCCCATTCTTCATATATTGCAAGGGCTATTAAGCACTCACAGTGATCCCAGGGATCACATTTTCCTCTGTGGTCCCAGTTTATTGATCCACTCTTATTTTGATTCTCAATTATCCAATTCTTAGCAGGAACTAATTGATATTTAATCATTTTCACAACTTCTTAAAATAAAAAGAAGTACTTTTTCCTAAAAATGGATTAAGAAGATTGTCTAAGACCCTCAAAATCATAGGATTTCTTAAAATTTGTATCTCTAATATATTTTTATAAACTTTAACAAGAAAATTGCTGTCTTGAGATGACCAAAATAGACATCTAAGCCACCAATAAGGACTGTGCAAGGCATGATACTTTTCAGTTCTCTCTAAGCTATATCCCTTTTCTTCAACTTTTTCTTGAAGCGCGCTTTTTCTGAATATTCTTACATGACCACCTGGCATATTTTGATAATCCTTAGAGAGCAACCAGCAAATTTTTTCTGGGAAATAAGATGGCACGCTTATGAGCAAATTACCACCAGGCTTAAGCAGTCTTGTTAACTCCTTAAGAGTTGCATCGACATCTGCAACATGCTCTAAAACCTCAGAACAAATTATTGTCTCAAATGCATTATCGCTAAAGGGTAAGTTATAAACAGAGCCTTGGAGAAATGTTGATTCTTTATTAGAAATTGAACTNAATAAAGTTAAATTTGTTTTCCCTTCTTGGAGCGAATCAGAGTCTAAATCAACTCCAACACAAGTTATATCAGGAAACTGATCCATGAAACCAAAAACATGCCTACCAGGACCACATCCAGCATCAAGCATAAAAGAATCTTTTTCTGGACTAATATTATTAAAATTAAACGTTAACATGAATTAAACTTTTCTATTGTCTCTAAAAATTGTTCTTCGTAATCTAATGCAATTTTCTCCCAATTAAAAGTTTCATTTGCATATAGAGATCCTTCTTGAGCAAGATTATTAAATGAAGGTCTNTTTAGATAAAAATTTTCTATGCACTCTTTCAGGGCATCTGAATTACCAGGTTCATATAACTGTCCAAAGTCTTGAACAATTTCAGGGAGTGCAGAGGAATTTGAAGAAATTATTGGTGTTCCGCATGCCATTGCCTCAGCTGCAGGAAAACCAAAACCTTCATACAAAGAACTAATAACTGCAAGAGAGCTAGACTGATATTCATATGCAACTTCTTCTTTAGAAAGATTTGTTTTAAAGGAAACATGGTTAGTAAGATTGAGTTGTCTAATAAGTCTTTCTGTATGACCATTCTCTCTGGGATTTCCAACAACTGAAAGTTTTGTATTTGGATATTTATCTAGAATTAATGAAATAGCTTTAAGTGTAGTATCTAGTCCTTTTAAAGGAACGTCAGCACTTGCCACAGTTACGATTTTAAAATTTTCTCTCTCTAATACATCATTTTTCTTAAAAACTTCTAGATCTAGTCCATTAGGAATAACGTGGATTCTCTTTGGATCAGTCTTAAAATCATTAGCAATGTCTTTCTTTGAATTTAAAGAGACTGTAATAATCTTTTTAAGTTTGGGTGCTACTTTTTTATTCATTTTAAGGAATGAATACCATCTTTTTTTAAAAAATCTTTGAATATAGCCATTTGAATAAATAAGATCATATTTAAAGTCTNTCGTTATAGGATGATGAATTATTTCAACAAAAGGATAATTTTTTTGAATTTCCAACATCCCTGAACTTAAAGACTGATTATCGATAACGATGTCATAGTCTTTTTTTTGTAAGAGATATTTCTTCACTCTTTCTCCGAAAGAGTACATCTCTGGGAAACCCCCTATCAAGGTCTTAAAAAAATCATAATAATCGAGAGAGTCTTTATCCTTTTTGTTCCAAAGCTTTAAAAGCCTGTCCCTAAAACTAAATGTTTCAAATAAATTCAATCCTTCCAATTTAATTAATTTAATTCCTGGATCGAGAATTGGCATCGGAGGCCCTGAAATAATATCTATCTCATGTCCCCTTCTTGAAAGGGCATTTGAAAGTTCTCTCACAAAAATACCTTGGCCACCTGAAAAAGGTGCGCTCCTATAACTTAAAAGAGCAATCTTTAATTTATGCAAAATATTATTCGATGTATGTCAGCCAGTTTCTTGAATTATTGTCAGTTCCAAGAACTGCATTCTCATAATTTGTTTGTATTTCTTTTGTAATTGGTCCAACAGTCCCATTAGAGATTATCTTTTCATCGATTTTTGTAATCGGGGTAACTTCTACTGCTGTACCAGTGAAAAATGCCTCATCGCATTCAATAATGTGTTCATATGACCAGTCTCCCTCTTCAACTTTATGGCCAAGATCTTTTGCGATATCTATAACCGATTGTCGAGTGATTCCATTTAAACAATTCTTTGTTGTTGGCGTCATAATTAGANCATCCTTTANAAAGAAAATATTTTCCCCGCTGCCCTCTGAAATATAGTCATCATTATCAAGAATTAATGCCTCATCAGCTCCTTTTGCAACCGCATCTTGCAAGGCAACAATTGAATTTACATAAGTCCCAGTAATTTTATAGTTTGACCAATTGGGGTTTTTATATTGTTTATATGGAGACTTGGCCACAGAAATTCCTTTCTGTTTTGATTCAGGGTCCATATATGAGGGCCATTCCCATGCCGCAATAATTACATTTACTGATAAATCTTCTGCTCTTAAGCCAAGTGATTCATTTCCTAAATAAATTATTGGTCTGATATATGCCTCATCAAAATTATTTTTAAGCAACACAGTCTTTTGAGCATCAATAATTTCTTCAATAGAATATGGAATATCTATATTTACTATTTTTGCCGCCTCAAAAAGTCTTTCTGTGTGGTCTTTTACCCTGAAAATTGCTGGCCCATTTTCTGTATTGTATGCGCGCACCCCTTCGAAAACACCAACACCATAATGCAGGGTATGCGTCAAAGAATGAACATTGCATTCATCCCATGAAACCAGGTCTCCATTTCTCCAAATCTTTTTATTTTTGTAAGTTAAATCAAACATTCAATTGCATTTTATAATTAATAAAATTGAAGGTATTATGACAAACAAGCTATCAAATCAAAAGCAAATGTCAGAACTTATAAAATCAATATTTAGGGAATATGACATAAGAGGTATTTTCCCAGATGAGCTTAATGAAGATTCGATTGCAAAAATTGCTAAATCTATAGCCCAGAAATGTTTTCAAGAATCAGTGACTGAAGTTGTAATTGCCCGAGATGGAAGATTATCAGGTCCATCTCTTTTGGAATCTCTCCAAGAATCTTTAAATAGGCATGGAATTAATACTATAAATATAGGACTTGCTACAAGTCCTCTTCTTTACTATGCAGCAAAAAAGCAAGCTTCTAAGTCTGGAATTATGATTACAGGAAGTCATAACCCTAAAGACTACAATGGAATTAAGCTTGTTATAGATGATAAACCAGTATCTGGTACTGAAATATTTGAACTCTCTAAAACAGATATTTTTTTGGAAAATGAAAATGGCGAGAATAGGTTTTTAGATATAAAAGATAACTACATAACTGAAGTTAAAAATAGCTTTAATTTTAAGAACCTCAAAGTAGTTGTTGATTGTGGAAATGGTGCAGCCGGAATTATTGCTCCAGACTTATTAAGNGCAGTTGGCTGCGAGGTCATCGAAATTTTCTGTGATGTTGATGGAAATTTCCCAAACCATCATCCGGATCCGGGAAAAGAAAAGAATTTAGTGGATCTTATNGAAAAAGTAAAAGAGGTCTCTGCAGATNTTGGTGTTGCCTTTGATGGTGATGGAGACAGGCTTGGAGCAGTAACTTCATCAGGAAGATTAATTTATCCCGATCAAATGATGATGTTATTCTCAAAAAAAATACTTTCAAATAANGNAGGCNAAACTATTATTTTTGATGTTAAGTGCTCAGACTTTCTTCCTCAAATAATTAAGGAAAATGATGGGATACCTTTCATGAGTCCTACTGGGCATTTTCATATTAAA
>FUFK010040137.1_pt1 | contig 19028 bp, 13 predicted proteins | sample 1021851 | NCBI WGS metagenome assembly FUFK01 (sample SAMEA51879418, study PRJEB19060) | metagenome
GGGTTTTGGATGAAAGAGTGAGTGCAAGGCGTGAAATGTTCGAATTTTATGTAAATTTATTCCGGGATGTTGAAGGTGTCAGTTTGTTTTCAGAACCATCTGATGATTATTTTAGTAATCACTGGTTAAGCGTTTTAACTATTGATAGTGAGATAACTGGGTTTTCCAGGGAAGACCTTAGAGAATCACTTGGAGCTTTAAATATTGAATGTCGACCACTTTGGAAACCTATGCATATGCAACCTGTTTTTGCGGATAGTCCGTTTTACGGCACGGGAGTTGCTGAGGAAATGTTCAATAATGGACTTTGTTTGCCAAGTGGTAGCAATTTGTCAAATAATGATAGGTCCAGAATTAGTAATGCAATTAAGAGTCATTTGAAAAAAGACCAATAGACTATGGGGAGCATAAAAAAAGCCCTTTCTAACATAATATCAGGTCCTGATAATTCTTTGGATATCCGAAATCTCAGATATCTTCCTAGATGGGCAATTTTGATGATTGATATAGGTCTGGTTACTATTTCAACGATATTAACCATATTAATACTTTTAGATCTATCTCCTTTTCAGTATACATTTTTAAATTTTTATGAGAAAGCACTTCTGGTAATTACTATGAACGTTGGTTTCTTCTTTGTTTTCAAGACTTATGCTGGTATTATACGTTATTCTTCTAACGTAGATGCTTTGAAGTTATTACTTTCAACTTGTAGTGCTTTCGTTGGTTTGGTTGTGATTAACTATGCATCCTATTTCCTAATAGGTCAAAAAATCTTTTTAATTGGCGGATTGTTAATTAATTTATGGATATCATTTTCATTATTATTTCTTTTCAGACTTAGTGTCAAGCAATTCTATGAGTATTTTAAAATTGTTCAGAAAAATGAGTCACTCATTAATGCCGTTATATTAGGAGTGGATGAAAATGCGATCTCTATAGCGGGGGCGCTTGAGATTGAACATCCACGTAGATTCCGGATTGTGGGATTTCTTACACAAGATTCACATAAGAGACTCCGAGTTTTGGATAAGCCAGTTTTAAAGCATACCCAAAAAATCCATGAAGAATTAAAATCCCTTGGAGCCGAGGCTATTATTTTTTCTGAACATACTCTCACCTCTGAAGAAAAATTTAAATTGGTAGAGGAGTGTCTGGAACATGATATAGCAATTTATAACGCTCCTTTAGTTTCAACCTGGGGCGGGGAGCCGATTGGCAATAAGGTAAAAACATTACAAATTGAAGATCTTCTGGATAGGGAACCTATTAACCTTGAGACTCAGAATAAAATAGAGCAATTAACAGACAGGACAATATTGGTTACTGGTGCTGCAGGTTCTATTGGTAGTGAGATTGTGAGACAGGTTGCTAAATATGATCCAAAACGTTTGATAATATTAGATCAGGCAGAAACACCTTTACATAATTTGCAATTAGAAGTGGAATCTAAGTTTCCAGACTTGAATTTCAAAGTAATAGTTTGTGATGTAGGGAACCAAAAGAGACTGGAAATTATGTTTCAGAATCAGAACATCGATGTGGTTTATCATGCAGCGGCATATAAGCATGTACCGTTAATGGAAAGTAATCCACATGAAGCGGTATTCGTTAATATCCATGGCACAAAAAATCTTGCAGATCTGGCAGTGAAGTACAACGTAGGACACTTTGTTATGGTTTCAACAGATAAAGCGGTTAACCCAAGTAATGTAATGGGAGCCTCTAAGAGAGCTGCTGAAATGTACGTTCAATCTTTATTTCATAACCAAATAAAAACAGGTATAGGAACTACGAAGTTTATAACTACACGTTTTGGAAATGTTCTAGGTTCTAACGGTTCGGTAGTGCCACTATTCAAGAAACAAATAGAGAAAGGTGGTCCTGTAACCATTACTCATCCTGATATCATCAGGTATTTCATGACCATCCCAGAAGCTTGTCAGCTTGTATTAGAAGCAGGCGCAATGGGTAAAGGTGGTGAAATCTTTGTTTTTGATATGGGTGAACCGGTGAAAATTATGGACTTAGCTATCAAGATGATAAAACTTGCGGGTTATCAACCGAACAAGCATATTAAAATTAGAATTACTGGACTAAGACCAGGCGAGAAATTATACGAAGAGTTGCTAAATGATGATAGTCAAACGCTTCCAACTCATCACAAGAAGATAATGATTGGACAGGAGGTAGTAAGGAATTATGATTTAATTAATGATAAGATTGGGAAGATAATAAAATCCGCAACTAAATTAAAAAATGACAAAGTCGTTGCAAAGTTAAAAGATTTAATTCCAGAGTTTAAAAGTAACAATTCATCATACGAGCGATTGGATAAAGTTACTGAACTCAAAAAAAACTAGAATTTTATTTATGAAGAAATTTTTATTTGTAGCACTTATTTGTAACTGCCTTTTTAGCTGTGCAACAAAAGATCAGGTTGTTTACTTTAATGATGTAAATTCATTAGAAGGACATAGAAACATATTAGATTACGAGACAAAAATAGAAAAAAATGATGTTTTAAGAATAAATGTATCCTCATCCTCCATAAACCCTGAAATTGTAGCTCCCTTTCAAATGAACCAACAAGGTGGTCAATCTTCTGGAGGCGCAAGAGGAGGGCAGAGTTTATCTTTAACGGGTTATTTAGTTAGTCCGGAAGGTACAATCAATTTTCCTGTACTAGGTTCTATAAATGTTTTGGGTTTAACTAGAACTGAAATACAGGAACAACTGGAAGATCAAATTTCCGATTATGTTAGAGACCCTGTAGTTGATGTAAGAATAGTAAATTTTAGTGTAACAGTTCTTGGAGAGGTGGGATCGCCAGGCCGAGTACAAGTTACAGACGGGAGGATAACGATGCCAGAACTTCTTGCTATGAGTGGTGACATTAGTTATACTGGGAAACGCCAAAATATTAGAGTTATTAGGGAAAGTAATGGAGTAAAATCTGTAGGATTGATCGATATGACTGAAATAGATTTATTTGATAGTCCATACTACTATCTGAAACAGAATGATATCGTATATGTAGAACCCACCTATGCTAGAATGAAATCGGCTGGTTTCTTTGGTAATCCCGGAGCAATAATAGGTCTTATTAGTTCAGTTATTGGATTAGTTTTTATATTCGCTAGATAAATGGAGGAATTGAACGATTTTACTGAAGAAAATAATAGTTCGAATTTTGATCTCAAGGCTGAGCTATATAAATATCTAGTATACTGGAAATGGATTCTACTTGGATTAATTCTAGGAGGCTTAATAGCTTTTTTGTACAATAGATATACAATACCGCAATACCAAACAACTTCTACGCTGATCATGGTTGATGACCAAGAGGCGAACGCAATGAGTGCACTTCCTTCTGGTGGAGGTACTATTTTATCCCTTGATGAGGATGGTCTGCAAAGTCAAATCGAGAAGTTGAAATCCAAACAACTAGTTTCAAGTGTTGTAAAAGAATTAGATCTAAATATAGCATATTATATTGAGGGTAATGTAATAACTGTTGAGGCATACAAGGCAAGTCCAATTATAATTGAGTTCATATCCGCTGATAGTATAGTAGATAATACTTACTTAAATTTTAATGTTACTCCTATATCCGATACAGATTTTACACTGGAAAGCGAAGATGAAAATTATAACGATACTCATAAGATAGGTGAAATTATAAGCTTAGGTAATCTAGAGTTTATTATTCTCCCAAAGTCAGGCGAGGAAGAAGGATCTTTTAAAAGATCTAGTACTGTAAATATTAAAATTACTCCCGTAAATGTAGTTACAAACAACCTCATTGCGAATCTATTTATAGCTCCAAAAGGTAAAGCTAAGGATATTTTAATATTGAGTACTGTAAACGAATCAAGCGCTAAATCAGAAGATTTTTTGAATAAATTAATGCTTAGGTTCAATGAAGAAGGTGTGGAAGATAAGCAGGAGGTTGCTGCTAATACGACTTCTTTTATTCAAGAGCGATTAGAAATGATCACTTCTGAATTAGATTCAGTAGAAGTTGGAATTGCAGAATTTAAGAGGGAAAACCAAATAATGAGCGTACAGGCTGGAGCAGCTCAATTTCAGTCAAAATTTTCGGCCGCTGAACAGCAAATCTTTGACTTTGAAACTCAAATAGAATTACTGCGATCTGTAGAAAATTTATTGAGGAAACGAAGTCAATACGAGTTCCTACCCGAGGTAGGGATAGCTAATGGTGGTATTTCTGGCTTAATAAGTTCATATAATACTCTAGTCATGGAAAGGAATGTGTACCTAGAGGAAGGTACAGCGAAAAACCCCGTGGTTAAAACTATAACAGAACAACTTGACTTATTACGTAACAATTTATTTGAAAGTATAGAAAGTACTAGGCAGGCGTTAAACATAGAGCTTAGAGAGGTTTCTCAAAGAGAAAATTTAGCCGAAGGAGAATTCAGTAATTTCCCAGGTTTAGAAAAAGGGATGCGTAACATAGAACGTCAGCAGCAAATTAAGGAGCAGTTGTATCTTTTTCTATTGCAGCGCAGGGAAGAAGCTGCTATCTCATTTGCCGCAACAGCTTCTGTGGCCAGAGTTGTTGATGAAGCTTTTACTTACGAAAATCCTGTAGATCCTGCTCCGAGATTGATATTGCTAGGAGGATTTTTAATTGGACTGTTGATTCCAATTGGAATAATATTTGTAAAAAATTTCCTAGATACTAAAATTCATCATCGAGGAGACTTAGATCCGGTGTTAAAAACCATTCCATTTTTAGGAGAGATACCTAGGATTAATTCCGGTCAAACTGATGTTATCCAGACGAATGATCGCTCTCCACTTGCCGAATCATTTAGAATACTTAGAACGAATCTGGCTTACTTAATTCAGAATAAGGATAAAAATATAGGCGATGTAATATTTGTAACCTCCACAGTTAAAGGAGAAGGAAAAACATTTATATCTTATAATCTATCGCGTACCCTGGCAAGTACCGGCAAGTCTGTAATTCTTATTGGGGCAGATGTTAGAAATCCAAAATTACATCGATATACCATGGCAACTGAAGGGACAGTAGAAAAGGGTCTTTCGGATTATTTATATGATCTTGACGTTAATTCATATGATATTATTTCTAGAACCAAAGAAGAAGGTATCAAAGTTGATGTGGTACTTTCAGGGCCAATTCCTCCTAACCCAGCAGAATTATTAATGAACGATAGAATGGAGGAATTATTAAAGCATTTTAAGACTCTTTACGACTATGTAGTTGTTGATACTGCTCCCACAATGATCGTAACGGATACTCTTTTAATAAGTCAGTTAGCAGATTATACTTTGTACGTAACTCGAGCGGACTATACTGAAAAGAAACTTTTAGATTTTCCAAAAGATTTAAAGAAACAAGGTAAATTGAAAGGCCTTGCTGTTGTTTTAAATGATGTAGATAATTCAAAGTTTTCTTATGGGGCCAAATATGGCTATTCCTACGGATATGGTTATGGTTATGGGCAGGATAGCGAATCGAGATGGCAACGTTTTAAGAAACGTATTTCAAACTCTAACTAAAATGTCGCTGCAGTAGAGCACGATTATTATCGCTTATTCGTCTGATGTTTTGAATATACTTACTTGGAACCTTGATTTCTTTGATCTTGTCAAGATGTGTAAGTTTGTGAACATCGCTACAGATATATTCAATAAAGCCGTTTTCAATTAATTGATATGCTATTTTCTGTATAGCTTTTCCATAATGATTTGATAGTGATAGCATATTAACCTGCATAAGGCATCCTCTTGTTCTTAGATCCTGAAATTTTATTAGATCTTTAGAGTGCATATATGTATATCTTTCGGGGTGTGCCAAGATCGGAACCTTTGAATTATTCTGAAGTTTAAAAAGAATCTGGTTCAGATTGATCGGGGCTTGGAAATAGGACATTTCCACCAGTACTTTATTATCTGTAATTGTTAGTATTTCATTCTTATTCAAAATATCAAGAAAATACTGGTCCATCATATATTCAGCAGCAAAGGTTAAATTGTCAGGACCTGCATTATTTTCAATTACTTTCTTATAAGCCTCTTCGATGCTATTTGGAGTATTAGGATAAAATTCACCTATAATATGCGGAGTTGCCACAATATGATTAATTCCTATCTCTGAGAACCCCTTAAATAATTCCCGTGATGTATCAATGCTATCAGAACCATCATCAATTCCTGGCAAGGTATGATTATGAAAATCTGGCATCCCTTCTATAAGGTCAACTAAATATTTACTTCTACTAAATATTGATAACATATAATCTATTTAACCGTTCAAAATTACAGATTTTAAATTCTAATTAGTAATATTTGCAACCCAAGTAGACGTATGAAGCATCCTTTTATTCTTTGCATATTTATAATTCTTGGCCTAAGCTCATATGGTCAGGATTATTTTAATCTTAATGCCACAGGAACTGCCGGGCTTTATAGTGGATCAGAATCTCCTTTTTGGATGCATTCTAACCGTAGAGGTAGGTTGGACGAAACGACTTTCTATAGTGGATTATTAACGAGTACGGCTATCTTTGAAATAGATAATACCAGGTCATTTCAGTTTGGGGGTGGAATTCTTTATAAAGATGGCTATGATGATGGCTTCAAAATTGACGAAGCTTATTTTAGTTACGTTTCTCCAAAGATTAGAGTCGATATTGGCAAAAGACAGCGAACCGATCTTTACCAGGGTCTAAGTGTTAGCAATGAAAGTATTCTGTGGTCTCTCAATGCTTCGCCATTTCCAGGAATCTCTATTGAAACAGTTGAACCAGTCTTTTTTAATTTTGAAGATTACGGGTTGGGATTTAAATTTTCCATTGGAGAATACCTATTAGATGATGAGCGATTTATTGATAATACAAGGTTGCATCATAAAAGTGGACATTTAGTTTATAGAACTCAGAAAGATTTCGAAGTGAGTCTCGGGTTACAACAATTCGTTCAATGGGCAGGAACATCAGAAGAATTTGGCAGATTACCACAAAGCCTCGAAGATTATGGTAGTGTAATCACAGGTAGTGCTGGAACGGATGATGTAGAAGGTGAGGAAGTTAATGCGCTTGGAAATCAAATTGGAAGTTATGAATTGAAGATAAGCTCGAGGATTAGTAATCTTGATTTTGAGTTCTTTTACAACCATATTTTTGAAGATGGCTCCGGTTTGAAAATGGGGAATTTACCAGATGGTCGCTATGGAATTTATGTGGAGGATAATAGAGATACTTTCTGGGGTGAGGATTGGATAAAAGCATTTATTTACGAATTCCACTATACCAAGAATCAAAGTAGAAGTAGAAAAAGCTCAACATCTGATGGAGCAGATAATTATTTCAACAATAATCTTTACAGATCTGGATGGACGTATCAAAATCTCATCATTGGGAATCCATTTATATTAACAACAGAAGAACGCTACAGAATCGGAGTAAATATTATAACTGCACATCATATCGGAATCTCCGGAGAAGCGTTCAATCTTCCTTATAAAGCTTTACTGTCTTATCGTAAAAACTATGGTAGGAAAGATACTTTCTTTGATATTACNAAAGAAGTATTTTCATCCTACCTGGAAGTTGAGTTAATGAAGGGCGATTATAACCTGTCTGCCTTTGTCGCTTCAGATATTAAAAACGTAGATCAATCTAATTTTGGTGCAGGTCTCAAATTCTCTAGATCTTTATTTTAGGTTAGGCTTCATATTTTTTGTATTTTCCTAAACCCAAACCTACTATAGTATCTTGAACTACGTTTCTATAAATTCTATTACAGAAACAGTGATCACCTTAAGTTATGCTAAGGGTGTCATTGCGTTTGATAATTTTGCAGCACAATTTTTTGAGGAAAACTTTTCCTCGGAAATCAGTCTGCGAAGCACGCTATTCGCCCTTTTTCCTTCAGAACTTGCCGCACAGGTTAATGAAAAAATGACCTTTTGCAAGAAAGGTCGCTTTCATACCCATACATACCAAAAAGATACCCATTCATCTGTCTATAGTTTTTATATAGCGCCGATTATGGGTGATGATAGGAAGATTAGTAGTGTTTCTTTATCAATAGAAAAGAATGACAAGACATATAGAAAGAAGGAAGACCTGTTATTGAGAGAATTAAATTACAGTTCACAATTCTATACAAATCTTTTTTATCACAATCCAGATGCGGTTTTTCTTTTTGATCAAGAGGGAAAGTTCATAAATGTAAATGCACGATCTGCACAATTAGCTGAAACTACCGAAGAAAAATTGTTGCAAATGCACTTTTTACCGTTCATTCCTGAAGCAGAGAAGGAGCAGGTATTAGATTACTTCGGAAGAGCTCTGAATGGTGAGTCTCTTGATTTTCAATGCAGTTTTATTACAGCTAATGGAAATCACAGAATACTGGAGGTCAAAAATTTTCCAATTGTATTTCAGCAAGAAATTATCGGGGTATATGGAATTGCCAAAGATATTACAGAAAAGCTTGAAATTGAGCGTAAACGACAAGCAGATAAGCAAATGCTGCGTGCTATCATCGATAATATTCCAGATTATATATTTGTAAAGAATCGGAAGAATCGTTCTATTCTTACCAACAAAAAATTCGCGAATAATATATTAGGTCTGGATGGTTTAAAAGCCAACTCAAATATAACTCCGCTAGACTATTTTGAGGAAACCAAAGCTAAAAAAGTCATTGCCGATAATGATTTAGTGATGAATTCCGGTAAGGCAGTTTACAATCGCCAGGATATTGTTGAAAAGGGTGATGGTAGTCAGGAAATGGTGCTATTAACCAAAGTTCCTTTGAAAGATGCTGAAGATAACGTAATTGGTTTAGTAGGGATAGCAAGAAACAACACAGATGCTTTCCTTCAGAATAAAAGAAAGGATCTGATTCTGAAAACATTGAAGGCTTTTGGGGATAAAAGAACATTCCAGGATGCAACGATCAAAACGCTTGAGATATTCAGTAATGAATTAGGCTTTGACTATGCAGAAGCCTATAAGCTAAGTGCAAACAATGTGGAATTGATTCGCACAGCCTACTGGCCTGAAAATCTGGATCTTCAGGAAGGAGATTCCGAGAGCGTTCGTTATAAAAAGGATGATGGTCTGCCAGGGAAAGTATGGTCCTCTATGAATATCGAAATTATTCATAAAGCGGATAATACTGGTCTGCTCAAAAATATGATGCTGAATGAATCTGAATCAATACAAACTGCCGTTGGAATACCCATAATATTGCAGGGACGTTTGATCAGTATTTTTTGTTTTGGTTCTAAAGTTCACCGCAAAAAAATAGAACAATCTTTATACTCAGATGTTAGCATTCAAATAGCCTCAGCTATGGAGAGAAAACTGAGTCAGAATCAGTTGTCAGATTTCTTTGAATATTCTCCAAATCTTGCAGCGGTGATTGGGCTGGATGGATTTATTAAAATGGCGAATCCTGCATTTGTGAAAACTTTTAATTATAGCACAGCTGAAATTTTATCACAACCATTTTCCATTTTTATACATCTTGATGATCTGGATAAAACTTTCGAAGCTATCAATCTAATTTCTGTTGGAGGAGAAGATTTCGAAATTCGCTGCAGGCAGAAGAATGGAGATTATATTTGGATATCCTGGCGTTTTTCAAGATTCTTTGAGAATGAAAATATCGTATATATCTATGGAACTAATGTCACGGCGATCAAAAATCATGAATCTTTACTAAGAAATAGTGAGAAGCGATTCAAAGCCCTGGTTCAGGAAGGTTCAGATCATATTGCAATTCTGGATCGTGATTTGAAATTCATATATAATAGCCCGGGTACAGAGCAACTCTATGGTTTTTCTATAGATCAATTATTTCATACTTCTTTCGAACGTAGAGTGTGCAAAGATGATTGGTCTCAAATTACCGGTATTCTGGAAGATCTCAGAGAAGGACAAAGAATTCAACTACCAAGTTATAGAGTTAAGGATCAGGATAATAATATCCATTGGATCGAAACTATTGCAACAAATCTTTCCAACGATGACGCAGTAGGAGGAATTGTACTTAATTCCAGAGACATTACAGAATTTATAGTTCAGGAACGCCAGCTCATTGAAAGTCTTAAGCGTTATGATATAGTNGCNAAAGCTACNAGTGATATTATTACCGANTATCATATAGCNACTGGAATTATGAAAGNNAGTGACACNCTGGAANNGGTTTTNGGTTGGACTTCTGAAGAGGGTACTTTTACTTCGGAATGGTGGAATGATAAAATTCATCCTGAAGATTATAAGGAGGTAAGAAACTCTGCACAAGATCTTATTGAAAAGAATATTCAGAATCTAACCATTGAATATAGATTTCGATGCGCGGATGGTTCTTATAAATATGTCTTGGATCGAAGTCATTTGATGTTCGATGCTGAACAGAGACCAATAAGGATCATCGGCTCACTGCAGGATATCACTGAGAGAAAGAGTCATTTAATTGCCATTCAAAATCATAATAAGCGATTAAAAGAAATTGCCTGGACTCAGTCACATGTAGTGCGTGCGCCACTCGCAAAGATCATGGGACTGGTAGATTTGATGATGAACTATCGAGAAGATTTAGATAACATCGATGAAATACTAGAAAATATATTAATTTCAGCGAATGAATTGGATGCTATCATCCGAGAAATTGCTGTGAAAACTGAAAACGAATTGTAGCAATCCCCAAAATTACCCTAAAATATGTTACGTACTATAATCATTGACGATGATGATATTGTCACCTTCCTACAAAAAAAGATTGTATCTAAAAGTGGACTGGATACTGATCCCTTAGTGTTTAAAGATGCGCATAAAGCTTTAGAATTTCTGGAATATGAAGCTAGTGAAGATCAGGAATACTTGATTATGCTTGATATAAATATGCCTGCTATGTCTGGATGGGAATTTTTAGACCACATCAAAAAATTGCCTTCAGGTGAACGCTTGCATGTAGTAATGGCAACTTCCTCTATAGATCGAAAGGACAAACGTGAAGCGGCAAATGATCCTCACGTAGTAGATTTCATTGAAAAACCACTTTCAGCCAGACACTGTGAAAAGTTAAAGGGAATCTCTAAGCTTGCACCCTATTTCCAATTGAGCTAAAGGGAATCTTCTCGACCAGAGGATTTGCAGTTTTAATTTTTTCTTCGGCCCAATCCTTTTCCTCTTCATCAGGTGCATCAGTATCCTCATTGATTGCGCCTGCAATAGGTTCATGATTTAGCTTAATATACATAGGGAAATGGTCTGAACCAATACTTTTCTCCCGTGCGATCTCAATAAGTGTAAAGTCTCTTGTGTGGAATACGTGGTCCAGGGGCCACCTTAATAATGGGTAATCTGCGTGAAAAGTATTGAAGAAGCCTCTACCAATCCTTGGATCCATGAGTCCGCTCAACTTCTGAAAAAGTCTTGTAGTTCTTGACCAGGCTACATCATTCAGATCACCAAATACTAAAGTAGTATGTTTTTCACTGTCGATGTCACGACCTAACATCAAAAGTTCAGCATCTCGGTTAGTACTGGTATCACTTTCCGTAGGACTTGGAGGCATTGGGTGTAAACAGTGAATATTCACTTTCTTGCCACTTCTAAGCACTACCATCCCATGTATTGATGGAATATCATGTTGTACCAAATATCTCACTTTAATATCCTCAAGTTTAAGTTTTGAGTACAGGTGCATTCCATATAGATTATCCATAGGAATCTTAACCGTATACTTATAATCTTTTTCGATAACCGACATTTCATCTTCCCAGCGTTGGTCAGATTCCAAGGTTAAAAGAATATCCGGATCACGATTTTTGACCAGTTCGATAAGTTTATCGCTGCGTTTATTGGGAGTAAGTACATTACTAACTAAAATTGAAATCGAGGCATCAGGATCACTGCCTTTAAATTTCATAACCTGTTTACTCGAAAGATATGTGTAGGGATAAATTTTTACGAATTGATAAAGCAAACTTATAAAGAGGACAGCAATAGCTATAAGATGCCAGTATTTATCGAAATCATAAACAACTATGGAAGCTATGATAACGCAGATAATTAAAAAGCTGATCTGTATTCTTGGAAAATCAAATCCACGAATCCACCATTGATCAAATCTGGTCGCTGATGCTATCGTTGGAATACACATAACTACTGAAAAAAAGATCACGATAATCTCTCCTATGCTCATATTGGTCGTTTATGGTTGGTTATTAAGTGCAGGTTAATTTCTATTGAATAATCATCCTATACCTTGTATGTAGCGTAAAATCGTACTACAGGCCTCTAAGATAGTATTTGCATCGCAATTGTAAAAGAGAGCCTGAGTAGCTATAGTTTTAGGATGCTTTGTTCTATTTCTAAGTGATATGGCTGAACCCTTATGAATACGAGCCTCCAAAGAATAATTTCAATTAACATACTTGTATACACCACATAATGGGCATTGGAATTTGTGACAAAAATAACATCCCAAGTTGGGAAAGTAGCTTATCTAAGTTAACATAACTTTAGTCTCTGTGCATCTTCAGGCGTTTTTAGATTCTTCTGAAAAGCATTAATTTTATTACTATGAAAAAGAAGGAGAAAGAAGTAAGGGGCTTTGTTTTCAATAAATTCGAAGAACCTGAAAAGTCTGTATTCGACAGGCTTTTCGATATCTTTAAAGAGATTATTACCCACACCTCAGGAGATCTCGAAGAGGCTTTAGACTGGCTTAGACAATTGGATGAAGAGTATCAACTTACAACTGATGATTATACGATCGATGATTTCGTTGAAGAGCTGAAGCAGAAAGGTTACATTAAGGAAGAGATAGAACCAGATGGAAGCGGAGGAATGAGCATTACTGCGAAAACCGAACGAGCTATACGACAGCAGGCGCTGGAGCAGATCTTCGGAAGATTAAAAAAAGGTGGCGCAGGAAATCACAGAACTAATAAAACAGGAAGAGGAGATGAACATACCGGCGACTTCCGTCAGTATCAGTTTGGAGACTCTTTAAGTAGAATTTCTGTGACAGAAAGTCTTCGGAATGCACAGATAAACAATGGAATTGGTGAATTCAGTATGTCTGAAGAAGATCTGGTGGTAGAGGAAACTCATTTCAAATCACAAATGAGCACCGTACTTATGATCGATATAAGTCACAGTATGATTCTATACGGCGAAGATCGTATCACTCCAGCAAAGAAGGTTGCGATGGCACTTTCAGAATTAATTACTACGCGGTATCCTAAAGATACACTGGATATCCTGGTTTTCGGAAATGATGCCTGGCCGATATCTATTGCTGAATTACCATATCTAAAGGTTGGTCCCTACCACACCAATACGGTGGCAGGACTTGAGTTAGCAATGGATCTGCTACGTCGAAAGAGAAATACCAACAAACAGATCTTTATGATCACTGATGGTAAGCCTAGTTGCATCAGGGAAAAGGATGGAACATACTACAAGAATAGTGTAGGACTGGATCCTTATGTAATCGATAAATGCTACAATAAAGCAAGGCAGGCTAGAAAGCTAAGAATTCCTATTACCACATTTATGATCGCCCAGGATCCATACCTTACCAGGTTTGTAGAGGAATTTACCGCAGCTAATCAAGGGAAGGCATTCTATACTGGATTAAAAGGATTGGGTGAAATGATCTTTGAAGATTATGAATCGAACAGAAAAAAAAGAATTAGAGGATAAAGCTATGAATACAAAAGATATCAAGACACTTGGAGCATTAAAATCTTCAGGTTACCAGACTAAGAGTATTAAAGACGAACTTAGAGATAACTTAAAAGTCAGAATAAAAGAAGGCAAAAAAGCTTTTGAAGGTATACATGGGTATGATTACACGGTGATTCCGGAGCTTGAACGAGCCATTCTATCAAAACATAATATAAATTTACTAGGATTACGCGGACAGGCAAAAACAAGGCTTGCCAGGCTCATGGTGAATCTATTGGACGAATGGATTCCGGTAGTCGCAGGTTCAGAGATCAACGATGATCCTTTAAAACCAATTAGTCGCTATGCGCAGGAAAAGATCTCGGAAGAAGGTGACGAAACACCAATAGAATGGATGCATCGAGACGATCGGTTCTTCGAGAAGCTGGCGACTCCAGATGTTACTGTAGCAGATCTTATAGGTGATGTAGANCCTATCAAAGCTGCGAATTTGAGACTGAGTTATGCTGACGACCGCGTAATTCACTACGGAATGATNCCCCGGGCCAACAGAAGTATTTTTGTAATTAATGAGCTGCCAGATCTGCAAGCCAGAATACAGGTTGCTCTTTTCAATATCCTTCAGGAAGGTGATATCCAGATTAGAGGGTTCAAATTGCGCTTACCATTAGATATGCAATTTGTATTTACAGCCAACCCTGAAGATTATACGAATAGAGGAAGTATTGTAACTCCGCTTAAAGATAGGATAGGATCTCAAATTCTAACCCATTACCCACAGAATATTGATATCGCCAAAACCATTACGGCACAGGAAGCCAAAAAAGATGGTAGACAGGAAGATACGATCAAAGTTCCCGAGCTTGCGAAAGATCTTTTAGAACAAATTAGTTTTGAAGCCAGGGACAGCGAATATATAGATCATAAAAGTGGTGTTAGTGCAAGGATGAGTATTACCGCATTTGAAAATTTACTGAGTACTGCCGAGAGGAGGATCTTAATGACAGGAAGTGAAGAAACTACTTTACGATTTGGTGATTTTCTTGGAGTAATTCCCGCGATTACAGGGAAAGTGGAACTCGTCTATGAAGGAGAACAGGAAGGTGCAGCTTTTGTAGCCATGGAACTTATTGGTGCAGCGGTAAAAACCTTGTTCCCGGAGTATTTTCCGAAGATCGAAAAACTTCAGAAGCCAGACGCAACTACTCCATATGATGATCTCGTAGAATGGTTTTTTGAAAGTTCAGGTTTTGAATTGCCAGATGATCTAAGTGATTCAGATTATAAAGAACAGCTAGATTCTATTGAACCTCTAAATGAACTCATTCAGAAATATCAACCGAATATTGAAACATCAGATAAGTACTTTATGAAAGAGTTCTTATTATGGGCTTTGGTCGAACATAAAAAGTTAAGTAAACAGCGTTTTTCTAAAGGTCTTAAGTTTAAGGATCTCTACGGGAGTTACATTAGCGGATTATAATCTGTATTTTTAAATAATTAATAATCAGCCTGATAATTTGAATTATCAGGCTTTTTTTTGTCCTATTTTGAGAATTCCATAAATCTTTAATTCATTAAGGTTTAAAATTTTGTCATTTAGAATTATTAAATACCTTTAAAATAAATAAGTCCAGAATCGTGAATTTTACAACTTCATTTACTAACATGATCCAGGAAGGAATCAATTCTTCTGCAGTGACTATGTTTATCACGATTACAGGTATTACCCCTTGTGGGGTCCTAGCTATATAATTCTCGTCCATACCTAATTTTATTTTAATCATTTAAATAATTTCAGCCATGCAAATCCTGAAATTTGGAGGATCGTCTGTATCCTCACCAGAGAGAATCAAGTCATTATCCAGGTTAGTTCAACAGTATAGTAAGAATGAAAAAGTCGTTGTTGTTTTTTCAGCATTTGGAGGTGTAACCAATGATCTTCTAAGTGTAGCTACACTTGCCCGGGACCGCGATGACTCTTATAAAGAACTTCTGACTTCTATAGAAAAAAGACATCTGGATGCGGTTCGGGAACTATTACCTGTCGACCAGCAGAGTGCTGTATTAAGCAAGGTAAAATCATTCATGAATCATTTGGAAACGCTCTGTGAAGGGGTTTTTCTGTTAAGTGAACTCTCAGATAAAACGACTCATGTGATCTCCGGTTTCGGAGAAATGCTTAGTACCGAAATCATTTCGGCTTATCTTAAGTTGAGCGAAAAGAATATTTTATTGGTAGATGCCCGAGAACTTATTGTTTGCCGCAACTTTAAGGAAAAAGTGCAGGTAAGCTACGAACCGTCGAACACAAAAATTCGTCAGTATTTTAATAATCATAATGCTCAGATCTATGTGGTTCCTGGTTTTATTTCGAAAAATTCTGAAGGCGTTCCCAGTACTCTAGGAAGAGGTGGCTCAGATTTTACTGCCGCGATCCTTGGTGCGGCTCTCAATCTCAAAAAGGTTTATATCTATACTGATGTGAATGGAATGTACACTGCAAATCCAAATTTGGTTTCACAGGCCTATCCACTGGAACATATCTCGTATGAAGAGGCCATGGAGCTTTCTCATTTTGGTGCCAAAGTGCTTTATCCTCCAACTTTACAACCGCTTATAAATCAGAACATTGAAATCCATATAAAATCTACGTTTGACCCGGAAAGTCATGGAACAATAATTTCCCGTTCCAGCAAAAAGAACTTTAGATGGGTAACTGGTATCACCCATATCGATGAGATCAGTCTGCTGAACGTGGAGGGTAGTGGCATGGTTGGTATTCCGGGGTTTTCTAAAAGACTTTTTGAAGCGCTCTATTTATCAGGGATCAATGTTGTGCTTATCACTCAGGCTTCTTCGGAACATAGTATTTGTATCGCAGTAAGGGATGACGAAGCTCTGGAAGCAAGAAATGTATTGAATGATGCATTTGAAGCTGAAGTTTCCTCAGGTAAGATCAAAGCCGTAAAAATTGAATATGACGTCGCGATCATTGCTTTAGTAGGTGATCGTATGAAAAGTCATCATGGTCTAAGTGGTAAAATGTTCAGCGCTTTAGGACATAATAATATCAACATCAGGGCGATTGCTCAGGGTGCTTCAGAAAGGAATATTTCAGCTGTCATCGCGAAAAAGGACGTAACCAAAGCTCTAAATCTATTGCATGAAGAGTTTTTTGAGGTGCCTTCCAAAGAGTTGAATCTATTCATTACCGGAGTAGGAAATGTGGGCGGTAAACTCTTACAGCAACTTCAGAAGCAGGAAGCATATTTACTTCAGAAATTAAGACTGAAAGTTCGGGTTCTGGGAATCTCAAATTCCCGCAAAATGCTCTTTTCTGAAAATGGAATTGACCTAAACACCTGGCAGGAAGATCTAGCTAAAGCTGACGAGTGCTCACCTGAAGCTTTTTTTGAATCTATTAAAAAATTAAACCTGCGAAACAGCATCTTTGTAGACAACACTGCGAGTGAAGTAATCGCCGGGTGGTACAAACATTACCTCAGAAACTCTATTTCGGTAGTCACCTGTAACAAGATCGCCTGCGCAGACTCTTTTGATAACTATCAGGAATTGCAGGATCTTGCCAGGGAATATGGAGCATCCTTTCTTTATGAGACTAATGTTGGTGCAGGGTTGCCAATTATAGATACACTACAAAATCTAATGGCTTCCGGAGATCAAATGAGGAAGATCCAGGCGGTACTCTCCGGGAGTTTGAATTTTGTCTTCAATAATTATAAAGCTGAAGAGCCTTTCCATAGTATTGTACGTCAGGCGATGGAAGAAGGGTTTACCGAGCCAGATCCAAGAATTGATCTTAGCGGAGTAGATGTAGCGCGAAAGATTTTAATTCTGGCCAGAGAATCGGGACTTAGCCTTGAACTGGAGGATATTGAAAAAGATAGTTTCTTATCTGAAGCCAGCCTGAATGCGGCAGATAAAGCTGAATTTTTTGAAATCATTGAGAAAGATGAAGCAAGCTTTCAGAAAATGTATCGTGAAGCAGAAGCTGAAGGTNCCGAACTCAAATATGTAGCTCAATTGGAGAACGGAAAGGCTAAAGTCGGGTTGCAAAAAGTTCATGCGCAGCATCCTTTCGCCAATTTGAGTGGGAGTGATAACATTGTACTGTTCTTTACAGAACGTTATCCTGAGCAGCCATTAATTGTGAAAGGGGCTGGTGCGGGAGCAGATGTAACTGCCTCTGGAATTTTTGCAGATGTGATTAGAATCGGTAAACGATAGTTATGGAAGAAATTAAAATATTTGCTCCGGCTACGGTCGCAAACTTATCCTGTGGTTTTGATGTACTTGGATGTTGTTTGCAGAACGTAGGTGACGAGATGCTGATAAAGAAGAATGATCTTAATGAGCTTCGTATTATTAAAATTACTGGCGCAGATCTTCCTATGGAAATTCATAGGAACGTTGCCGGGGTTGCTGTTCTTGCACTTCTCGAGAGACTTGGTTCGAAGCAGGGATTTGATATCGAAATCAATAAAAAGATTCGATCTGGAAGCGGAATTGGGAGTAGCGCTGCAAGTTCTGCCGGGGCGGTTTATGCAGTTAACAAACTTCTGGATGATCCATTTACTAACAATGAATTGATCGAGTTTGCAATGCAGGGTGAATTACTTGCTAGTGGAAATGCTCATGCAGATAACGTTGCTCCGGCTTTACTAGGTGGCTTCAGTCTGGTTAGAAGTTATGATCCACTGGAAATTCTTGGACTACCTGCACCTTCCGAGATAAGAATGGTCGTTCTTCATCCAATGATCGAAATTAAGACGCGGGATTCCCGTTCGATCATAAAACAGAATGTTACCCTGGCATCGGCCATTGCTCAATGGGGAAATCTGGGAGCTTTTGTCAGTGCGCTTTATACCTGTGACTATGAGCTTATGGGAAGAAGTCTGCACGACGCTATTGTAGAACCTGTTCGTTCCATTTTGATCCCATACTTCGATGACTTGAAAAAACATGCTTTAGATAAAGGAGCCCTGGGTTTTGGAATCTCGGGTTCAGGACCTTCAGTTTTTGCTATGTGTAAAGGTGATACTGCCGCAGAAGAAGTGAGGTCAGGTTTCATCGCTTTTCTTAGGGATAGGGAAATGGGATTCGAACTGCATGTTTCAGAAATTAATAAATCAGGAATCAGAATATTATGAAGTACTATAGTCTTAACAATAAAGAACATCATAGCGATTTTGAAAATGCGGTGGTACGCGGACTTGCACCCGACAAAGGACTTTATTTTCCAGAGAGGATTCCGCAGTTATCGAGCGAATTCATAAGCAACCTGAAGAG
>FUFK010046280.1_pt1 | contig 19024 bp, 23 predicted proteins | sample 1021851 | NCBI WGS metagenome assembly FUFK01 (sample SAMEA51879418, study PRJEB19060) | metagenome
TTTAACCGTAGACGTAGTAAATTCAGGTGTCAATATGCCAATTTCAACCGGCGATATACTCGGGCACTCCCAGGTTGGAGTTTACTTAAGTGTCGTCGGTGACGTTCTATTTATGCCCAGTACATTGGAAGACGAGATTGCAAATGAGATTGAGTCATCATTTGATATGGAATCTCATAGGATTACAATCGGCGGATCCGCCCTCCTAGGGAGCCTGATTCGGGGAAATAAGAAGGGAGTGGCAGTGGCAGATATTGCAACACAGGATGATTTGGACGAATTATCCAGTTTCGGAGATGTGGTAATTTTGGAAAGCGGAGTCAATGCCGCCGGGAATCTAATCGAATGTAATGACAAAGGAGCCATAGTAAGCCCGACAATCCCTATTGCTGGAGCGGAGATGATTTCTGACGTGTTATCCGTGACAGCAATTCGCTCCCAGGTTGCAGGTCATGGAACAGTTGGAAGCATGATGGTGGCTAACAACAACGGAGTCCTGATTCATCCAGACGTTAAGAGTGCAGAAGCCGAGGCGATAGAGCAAGCAATGCAGGCTCCTGTTATGGTCGGAACCGTGACCTTCGGCTCCCCGTTCGTCGGCGCTGGATGCTGTGCTAGCGATACACACGCGTTGGTTGGCTCAGGCTCAACCGGTCCGGAACTAAATCGGATTGAGGATGCACTGGGGCTCATTTAGAGAATACAGAGTAGTCAACATTATTCTTATCAATCGAAGAAACAACCTCTGGCATTGGGTATTTCAGACCAGTCGCCGTGTTGAAAAGGACTACAGAATCTTTCGTTGAGACTGAGCCAGTCTTGATACATTCCCTGTACGCGGCTATTACAGCAGCACCCTCTGGGCATAGTAGGAGTCCTTCCGTCCTCCCAACTTTCTCTTGTATTTCCAAAGTCTCTTCGTCAGACACCGCCATCGCTAATCCTCCTGATGATCTTACAGCGTCTAAGATCAGGAAGTCACCGAGAGCGGATGGTACTCTAATGCCAGAGGAGATCGTCTCCGCATTTTCCCAGAANNNTGCGAATTCACTNCCCTCTTCCCATGCCTTGACTATTGGCGCGCATCCTGTCGACTGTACTGATATCATCTTGGGCAATTTACAGTCGATCCACCCGAGCTCTTTCAACTCGTGAAAGCACTTCCACATTCCAATAATTCCAGTCCCCCCTCCCGTGGGGTAGAAGATTACATCAGGAAGATTCCAATTCATCTGCTCAGCGAGCTCAAGTCCCATGGTTTTCTTACCTTCAATCCTGTAAGGTTCTTTTAGAGTCGAGACTGCGAACCAGTCTATTTGGTCCATTCCATCAGAGATTATACTTCCACACTCTCCGATTAAACCATTAACAATATGGGTAGAGGCTCCTTGAATCTGTGTCTCCCTTATGTTGATCTCTGGAGTATTGTCCGGACAAAGAACTGTGCAACGTATTCCCGCCCTGGATGCGTAGGCTGCCAAGGCAGATCCCGCATTCCCATTGGTTGGAATTGAAAGATGCTTAATCCCCAGTTCTTTAGCCATTGAGACTGCCATACCAAGTCCTCTAGCCTTGAATGAGCCAGTAGGTAGCCTCGATTCATCTTTGATGAAAACTGATTCAGCCTCGAATCCTAAAATCATAGAGAGATTTTCAAGTCTGATCAGAGGAGTTATTACCTCTCCGAGAGAGACCATGTTCTCCTCAGATGTTACAGGTAGAAGTGGCGAATACCTCCAGAAACCGGGTTTTTTAGATTCTTTAATAGAACTTCTAGTGATCTCCCTAGATAGTCTCTCTAAATCATATTTTACGATTATCGGCTTCCCTATTGTGGATGTCGTGTGGACGATTCCACTAGCAAACCTCTCCCCCGAATATGCGCATTCTAGGTGACTTACGTAACTCCTCATGAANCCCAATGAGTAAGGTGTTCGATGAATATGCCGCTCTAAACCGCAGTCGGAGCAACGTGATCCTCATTTTTTGAACCAGAACTCCTCACTCTGTTCCAGGCTTCTTTCATTAGATTATCATGGCAGTCCCTGCAATAATTGAATCGTTCGTATGCCTCTCTGAAAGAATATGCCTTCTTTCCGCTCGAGACAAGATATCCATCTGGGGAAAGTCTGCTAACAAGTGTTGCTTTGGAAGAGCAATCATCGAAATCGCAACTAGCCATCATTCATCCTCTTTTTTGCTATCCACAATTTCCATCAGAGGTACATTCGCCTCAATTCTCTCTCCCGGTTCGCACATGATCTTCTCAACCTTCCCATCAATGCCGGCCTTAATTTCGTTTTGCATCTTCATCGCTTCGAGTACAATTACTACACTACCACTGTCTACTTTATCACCCTCGGAAACTAGTATTGACACTATTTTTCCTGGAATCGCTGAGGAGATAAGTCCTGAACTTGGCCTCCCTCCTCTGCTAGAATCTCGCTTCTTCCGCTGACCTCGCCTCGATGCTTGATCTATCTCGACTTCGTACAAATTTCCATCTATGGAAACCTCCCATTTCCCATCATCAAATTGAATTCCCACCTGGTACTCTATTCCATTAACACTCACTTTCCTCTTCTCAGACAAACTAGTCACCTCTTAGAGCTCCTGCTTGATTTGGAGTTTAGCAATGAGGAGTTTCCCGAAGCCATTTTTCTATGCGAAATCGACCAGTTACTTCCAGGTTCTCTCCCCTTAGAAGGAGCAATTGCCTCTCCCAATTCTCCGCTCAATAGTACTGCTGAGATAACCGCGACTATTTCCTCAGTCTCTAATTTCACAACACTCATGATCTCACAACGGGATATTTCCATGCTTCTTATCGGGCCTAGGCTCTTCTTTCTCCAGAATTGCTCCCAATGCCTTGACTAGGGCTAATCTAGTTTCAGAAGGCAGTATAACATCGTCTAGATAACCCAATGCAGCAGCCTTGTATGGGTTTGCAAATGACTCTTCATAATCGTCAACTAGCCTCTGTCTCTCCTGCTCCGGATTTTTCGAACTATCTATCCTCCTCCTATGGATAATTTGCACGGCCCCCTTTGCGCCCATCACTGCAAGTTCAGCAGTCGGCCAAGCAATGTTGTAATCTCCTCTTATGTGCTTCGATGACATCACATCATAGGCACCACCATACGCCTTCCTCGTGATAACCGTCATCTTGGGAACTGTTGCCTCTGCGAAGGCGTAGAGTAGTTTGGCACCGTGCCTGATTATACCCCCCCACTCCTGGCTAGCACCCGGTAGAAAACCTGGAACGTCAACAAAAGTCAACAACGGGATGTTGAATGCGTCGCAAAAACGCACAAATCTTGCTGCTTTAACTGATGCATCGATATCTAAACAACCTGCTAGATGCATTGGCTGGTTTGCCACAACCCCTATCGACTGCCCCCCAAGCCTGCCTAGTCCAATAATTATATTCGGAGCGAAGCCATCCTGAATTTCAAGAAAACTATCCAAGTCTAGGACCTCCTGAATTACCTCTCCCATGTCGTAGGGTCGACTGGGGTCCTCGGGAACAAGCGAGTCCAGAGAATCACAACTTCTCTCGAGTGGATCACTAGTCTCAACCGAAGGGGCAATGTCTAGGTTGTTGGATGGAATCAGTGATACTAGCTCCCTAACTATTTCCAGTGCTATATGATCATCCTTTGCGGTAAAGTGAGTTACTCCTGATTTTGTTGCATGTGTGGTTGCCCCTCCTAAATCTTCGAACCCTACTTCTTCATTCGTAACGGTCTTGATAACTTCTGGACCAGTAATGAACATGTGAGAGGTCTCTTCGACCATCACAACGAAATCAGTAATTGCAGGCGAATATACTGCCCCTCCAGCACATGGGCCCATGATGACAGAAATCTGCGGGATGACCCCGCTCGATCTGACGTTTCTGAAGAAAATCTCCGCGTAGGAACCCAAACTGGCGACCCCCTCCTGAATTCTCGCACCACCACTGTCATTCAGACCAATTACTGGGGCTCCTGTTTTCAGTGCCATATCCAGAATCTTGCATATTTTAAGCCCGTGCATCTCACCAAGGGATCCACCATATACAGTGAAATCTTGAGCAAAGCAGTAAACTAATCTTCCATCAATGGTACCATAACCACAAATTACCCCATCTCCAGGGATTACATTCCTATCCATATCAAAGTCTCTACACCTGTGCTCAACCAAAGCATCAACTTCAGTGAAAGAGTCCTCATCTAGTAATTCTTGGATCCTCTCTCTCGCCGTCATCTTCCCTTTAGCGTGTTGCGCCGAAATCCTCTTTTGGCCCCCTCCAGATTTTGACTTCGCCTTCCGACGTCTGAGCTCGTCGATCTTGTCGGAGTTTCCAGTCACGAAGGGTAATGGGAATAGGCCGCACATGAGCATTCCTGACAAAATAGAATTTCATATGCGGTTGCTTGAAGTCATAATGCCACTTGCAACTTTCATAAACATGCGAATTGTAATTGCTAAACCTGGACTAGATGGACACGACAGAGGAGCAAAAGTAGTCTCCAGAGCATTGAGAGATGGAGGGCATGACGTCATCTATACCGGCCTCAGAAAGACTCCAGAGGAGATTGTACGCATTGTGAACGACGAGGATGCGGAGGTTCTCGGGCTATCCACGCTCTCGGGAGCACATGATTCCCTAATTCCAAAGATTTGCGAGCAACTAGTAGANAATAGACTAGGAAGCGTAATTGTTTTCGCAGGAGGAATTATTCCGGAAAGAGATTTAGAAGCCCTATTTCAATCGGGCGTCAGAGCAGTCTTCGGGCCGGGAACTCCCACTTCGGATGTTTTAGATTTCTTGAATGAGGCTCTGATTCGAAAACAAAACGGTAATCCAGTTGGAGTCGGGGATGATTCGGGGTGGAATTGGAATGGCTGACATCAGTGACCTGTTTGAATCAGCAAAATTAGGCGATCGAAGAAGTCTATCAATGCTCATCTCTGTGATTTCTGAATCCGGGGACCAACCCAGTATCAACTCAACGACAAGCTGGATTCTCGGAGTCACAGGGCCTCCTGGATCGGGAAAATCAACCCTTATCGGACAGCTGGTGAGAACATGGGCTTCTTCAGGTGAACGTGTCGCTGTAATTGCCCTAGATCCCACATCTCCGTTATCCGGCGGCTCTTTGCTTGCTGATAGAATCAGAATGGAGGGGGACGACCTGAGAGAGAACGTGTTCGTGAGGTCTATACCGTCTGGAAAGACTCCAGGTGCCATTTCTCCTATCCTTTGGCCGATATGTAATGTGCTCTCCGAATGCGGATGGACTCGAATAATTGTTGAGACTGTAGGAACTGGACAGTCTGAGTTCAGAATAGCCGCCTTGGTAGATCGCCTACTTCTGGTCGACGGCCCAGATAGGGGAGACATCATCCAAGCGGAGAAAGCGGGGATTCTTGAGCTGGCAGATGTAATTGCCGTTAACAAATCAGACTTACCAGCTGCGTCTTCAGCAGCACAGCATATACGCTCCTCACTAAATCTCGCGAGCGATGACAATCGCGAGGTTGTTTTGGTTTCGGCGAAAGAAGGAAATGGCATCCAAGAGCTTGTTGAGATCATCGAAAGATGCGAACCTCAGAATACGAGAGGAAGCATGATGATGAGGGAGAGATTAATCTCCGAATGGGATTCGATCTTAGTTTCTCATCCCGAAATAGATAATATCGTTTCTGAACTATGTGACGGTTCTATAACCCTTAAGGAGGCCATTGAGATATTGGTTTCGTCCATTAGAGATGGTGGTTCGTAAGTGTCATCAGATGAAAACGACTTATTCGTAGATCATGTAAATCATTCGGTTGGAGGATTCGGAGGTCATGCCTTTAGGCGGATCACTCACATCTCAATGGCTTGTATACCCTATCTATACTATGTCCACGGAGAAGATATATCCTCAATTTTCTCTCTAGAGATGAGGGAGTTTGTTAGCGTTGTTTGTATTCTGATTATTGTTATTGAGGCTATACGACTTAGGACAGGAATTGTTATTGTGGGGCAGAGAGAATACGAGTCCAGACAGATTTCCGCGCTAGCATGGGGGGCTCTCGCAGTAGCATTGGCCTTGCTAATTTCTCCTGAAGGAGATGGAGACGGAATGGAGGCGGGATTGTATGGAGCCCCAATTGTCCTAGGCATGACTCTAGTCGACCCCACAATGGGCGAGGTAAAGAGGAAAATGAGAGACCTTAGATTAGCAATAATCTCTGGATTAGTTGTTTCTTATTGCGTGTGGCTTGGTTGTCATCTCTGGATTGGTACTGATTTAATTGTAGCAATCTTGCTAGCCCCTTTGACGGTGCTTGGTGAGTTGCCATCAACAAAGGTAATTGACGACAATGCGACAATGGTTCTTTTCCCCCTTACTGGTCTAGTGCTGCTATTGCCATTCCTGTGATTCTGCTCCCGTCATGTTTACATTCTAATTTCAAATCCNNNGGNCNTAATATGGGNGAACAAGATTCAGATTTGTGGGAATCTCCTCTGAAACAGAGTACATACATGTTTATTTGGGCAATAGCTTCTATAGCATCTTTTGCCGTTTTCATCAAGTATTTCTAGCCGCGATTTCCCTTTCCGATGAAATTAGCGCACTCTTACCGTAAGACCCTCCCGGCCCACTGTACCCTCCGTGTCTACCATCAGATCGAATTACCCTATGACATGGTACTCCGATCGGATTTGGGTTGGCAGCGCAAGCATTGGCAACAGCTCTCGATGATTTGGGATTTCCGATTGAAACTGCAATTTCTTTGTATGTCCTAGTTTGACCTGCGGGGATATTTTTGATTTCATTCCAGACCCTATTCTGAAATGGCGTCCCTGTCATTTATTCTTCTTCCCCCGCCAACCATCCTTCATCCATTTCCTCCATCCCTACTATCTCATAGTTCGAAGGGAAGAGTGCAATGGCTACTCCAATTACTATACATGTGATTCCGAACCAGAATGAGCCGGTTATCATCAACTCCATTCCAATTGCGAAAAGGAATAGGCCACCAAGATTAGAAACCCACACCAAGGTCTTGAAAGTAGATAATGAAACCCCACTCGCCCTCTTTGTTCTATGAGGGCCAAACTCTGCCCCGAATCTCACTGGATCGTCCTTCCCCATGCAATCACCTGTCAATCATAATTATCGCATCGGTCGGGCAAGCCAATACACAAATCTTGCATCCAGTACAAGGGTCTCTCAGAATTTTCGCCTTTTTATTTACATCCACATCCATTACAGGACTTAACAACGGTGTGTCGTACAATTCTATGGCATCATCCTCACATACTATCGTGCACTGATCGCAGCCAATGCACAGCTCTTCCTTTACCCAAGCAACTGTGTCCTCTCCACCTTTCAGGAGAGCCTCCTCCTCAGCCCTAACCGAGTTGAGCTGTATCCTAATTCTTGACTGTTCAACAGCCCTTCTTTTGAGCACATCCTCGATCTTGGTCATGTTCTACACGGTTTCCATTAAGTCCACACTTATGATAGTGAGTTTGATTGGCATCCCCTAAGTCGTCGTTACATGGTAGTCACAAACTCAAAGAAGTGGTGGGAGGAACCAATGGTTTGGCTGGGCGTTCTTCACGGTGCAACAATATGGGCCTTCATGGCGGTCTACCTCAGTATTCCTTCCGCTTGGATTTCCCTCACTTGTGGCTCCCTCATAGGGTTCTTCTTGTACTTGGTAGCATTGGGNTATCAGGACTACCGTTTTGCAAAGGCAATTCTTGTTGGCTTCATGATGAATGTTTTGCTTTCTTCGTTTTCCGCTATTCTCGCTTTCATTGATTAGTCCTAGTTTTTGGATTCCTCTATCTGCCTGGCTAGGAAGCTGACTACATCTAGAATCTCGAAGTCATGTCTTGGGTCACCCTCGAACTTCAGACACTCGAAGTGCGCTACGCATTTTGGGCATGAGGTTAGCATAATATCCGCTCCGGTTTCCCTGACTTCATCGAATCTCTGAACCCTTAGTGCCCTGCTGTTCTCGTTACAGGACATCATGCTTGAGACACCGCAGCATAGGGCATCTTCACCGGTATGTTCCATTTCCACTAGATTCACCCCTTCTACAGAGCCTACTAGGTCTCGTGGCTCATCATAGATGTTCATCTGCCTACCCAACCTGCACGGGTCGTGGTAAGTTACGGTGACTTCGTCGTTTGACTTCAGATTCATGTCGAATCCATTCTCAACTAGGAACTCTGTCGTGTGCATCACTTTCATGTCATCCAACTCATAGTCTAGAGCAAAGGTCCTGAAACACTCGGCGCAAGAAGTGACTAGTGTCTCGATTCCGCTCTCTCCGAGCTTTTTCTGGTTGTAAGCCTTCAACTTCTCAAAAACCTCACTCATCCCTTGCCACTTCTGGTCGTGCCCACAGCACTTCAAGAAATCTCGACCCAGGTATGTTACATCCTCTCCCATTTCTTCGAAAATCGTGAAAGCCGAGGTCGTCGCATCTCCAAGATCCATGGTTCCTTTATTCACATGACTGAAGACCATTTCTTGGTCAATATAGTCGACACATCCAGGATAGTATCCTATGCTAGAGTCCAACGGGTAATCCTCTACTGGGATGAAAGAGTCATCTGCATCTTCTTCCGCCTCAGCAGCTAGTACTGCCTGCAGCACCGTGTGCGGTATCTCCGTAGCAGGGGGTCCGCCTACCACAAGATTTCTTCTTATATCGATATATGAGTCGTAATCAACTAATTGTGGACATGCGTTGGTACATGCCGTGCAGGTCAGGCAAGAGTATAGTGGAACCCCATCGTCTTCGTTGTTCCACGTGTTGTAGATTATGTTCAGTTTATCCCCAGCGTTGAACAACCTCACAGGGCAAGCATCGTCGCACAAGTCGCATCCATAACACTTGTTCATTTCCCACTCGTAGCCGCGAGCCATGCTCCTGAGCAACATGAAAACTAGTGCCCCTACGCCCAGGCACGGTATGAACATCGAGTAAATTAGCTTGGCATCCAGGCTCTTTGGGTTTTTCTGGAAGGTCGGGTTTGTAACTGATAACGATGCCAGTTCCTCATCGCTAAGGCTAACTTCCGATCTTATCAGTGCCGTTCCGTCTTCCTTGAGTAGTAGAGGCTGATAGGAAACTGCTGAGAAGTCCGAAATCATGGTGACTGAGTCATTGACCTGCTCAGAGTTAGTTGTGAAGGAAATTGTGTATGATCTCCCAGAGTCTAGGTAGATTGTGCCAGACTCGCAAGTAGAACCCGAATTCGACCAAATCTCCTGCCCCGCATCATCAGTCAGAGTCAGACTTTGAGAGTGGTCACCTGCATTTCGAACGGTGGTTCTGAAATTGCACCCTATGTCTGTCTGAACTTTCGATATTCCAAGGTCCTCAACCTCGAATTGTATAGATTCAGAAATTGAGATAGGGCTACCATCATCCGCCCCTTGGTAGATGATTTCATTTGCCCCTATATTCCTGGATGTTTGAGTATCGGCGTGCCCATTGACTCCGCTGAAGTCTATTATTTGACTACGAGTAGGTTGGAAAATCCCCCAGTTCACAAAATGTTTCGCGGGCAAAACACACCATTCCGAGTGAGTTGTCCCCTCTTCCATGGTTTCCCAGACAGGTAGAGAGTTGGTTTGTTCGTACGCGAGGCACTCGTCCTCCCAGTCTTCCCACACGGGCCCCTTTTCTACGTGTATCAGGGTGTCCCCTGGCTGACCTCTTATCCCATCCAACTCTTCTAGCTTAGCATCATATTGGTACTCCCAGAATCCCATAGTCCCAAGTCCTCTTTGATTCCAGAAACCATTTTCGTAAACCGGCCAAGTAACCGTGCAGAGTAGAACGGTTGCAACCAAAGACCCGACCGCCACCTGTCTACCAAGAACAGGAGTTAGCCTGGACCCCATCGGACCAATCAGGAACTTCCTGACCGAGAAATATAGGACAACGAAGATGAAGACGCCGGTAAGAATCCACGGAACCGCATTGAACACTTCAGCAGTCCATGGTGATTGAGTTCCGCAGAAAAATGTTCCATGAGGGCCAGCCCAACAGTAATCGCTTCGATTCTGACCGTACATCTCGAGGAAGATGTTTATCGAGAATACGGAGATGAACCACACATGCGCCAGGTAAACTGCTCCCGCTGTAGCGAACCACGGATCCTCAACGCCCCTCTTCTCCCTTTTTCCGATGATGAATGGTGGCAGGGCGAGAATGGCTACTGGAATTCCGGTAATCAACGCCCCCCATACTCCCGCGTTCCAAGATACGATTGGCTGACCGAAGAACTCCCCTATCGGCCCAGCGGGAATGTCAAACTGTGGCAAATACTCTCCCCATCTGAGGTATCCGTAAGAGAACAGAACGTACCAGTCAGGGAAGACGAAACCAGCCTGTGCGTATGGATCCGCAGCATTGTGCAAGGGTGGTGGGATAATCCAAGAGTAGAATGCTATAACCATCACAATCGAAGCGAAAATTATCGTATCTCTGAGTACTTCAGTGGGCCAGAAACCGTGACCTGTGTGAACTCTCCTCCTTTCTTCTTCTGCTCCTAGCAATTGCTCTTTCTCACTAACATATGTGTCAGCAATCCTACCAAATCTCTCAATTAGACCGATTTAATCACCTCAGTGCGGCTCCGCAATTCCTTGAACCCAGACTATGAAAAGATGGGCCAGAATGAGAACTGTAACAATTAACGGTAGTACAAAAACGTGTAGGAAGTACATCCTGACTACTGTCTGCCCCGTCAGTGTTGTTCCGCCAAACATCGCATTGGCCACCCATTCCCCAATCAGGGGGGTGGCCATCGCCATGTTGATTCCGATGGTGGCGGCTCCGAATGCCAAGCTGTCCCACGGCAACAAATAACCAGAGTAACCGAAGAATATCGAGAAGAACATTAAAGCGACTCCAATCAACCAATTTAGCTCTCTCGGATTTCTGTATGCACCAGTGAAGTAGACTCTGCACATGTGCAGAAATACCGCTGCTACGAAGAAATGCGTTGTCCAATGGTGAATAGACCTGATGATATACCCAAATGGTAGCTCTAGCATGATGAACTCCATTGATGCGTAGGCTGGTGTAGGGTCTGAGTCTAAGTCCCCTCCGGGTACGTAATAAAACCCTAGAATGGTCCCGCTAATTACCAAGATTATGAATGCCAAGAATGAAATTCCTCCCAAGCAATAGAGAGGGTACCAATACCATATTATTCTCAGTTTGTACTTTTCGGCGTGTGTCAATGGCATCTGACGATGCATGCTGTAGTAGGAGTCCTTGCTCATACCCCAATAGTCTTGAATCCTAAATCTGGTGTCTAGCCAAGAAAAGGCCCACAGAAACAACTTCTCGGCCAATCCCATGCTACCTNCATTTGTCTCCACGGCCCTCAAGATGTCCTTCCTAGGCATGTCGTCCCTCTCTCTTCTTAGGGTGAAGGCTACAATCACGATTACGAAGGCGATGAAAATCCACAAGAACCAGAATTGAATCATATTTTTCACTCACCCGCAGAATGTGTACCAATCCATGAAATCTGGAAGAGCCTCTATCATTCCGCCATTCACTGTGAACGGAATCAGTGGCATTCCATAAGGAGCCGGACCACCGGTCTTCTTCACTCCTATGAAGTCAAATTCTTGTCCATTAGACCTGTTTCTAGCTGTATTTTTCTCAATCACGGTGTGGTCATACCTGCTGGAGTGGCAGATGCAGAATGATTTGTTTCCACTAGAGTCAGTCCCACCAGGTAACCAGCTATCCGCAGTGAAGTCGTTGCTAACGAGTTGCCATCCGGGAATACAACACAAGTGAGGACATCTCGCGAAGACTATGATCAGGTTGTCGTGAATATTCAATGACGCATACTCTTCTTTTTCCTCTATTTCGTAACCGGATCCTACATAAGCCCCGCCTGCGGTGTACCCGTCCATCATTTGGAAACGAGGGGTGCCTGCTTCTAATGGCTTGTTTTTGTTCTCTTCATGTGGGACATAAGTTGCTATGATTGGTAAACCCGACCATAGCCCTGCAGCTCCCACCATTCCTGTTGTTGTGTTGGCTGACTCGTCTACGAAGGCTTGCAAAGTCATCGGCTGTTTGTCCATAGACCCGTACCACACATCAGAACCCTTCGGAACGTAGAATTTTATTGCAGAATCGGAAGAACCTCCCTCTGACTGGCCCATAAGGAAGGAGGCAAATCCGACACTACCTAGTGACGCGGTGGTAATCAATCCAGCCGCTGTATTGAAAGATAGCCTCATGAATTCCCTTCTGTCTATTGCACCGCCTCTCTCGTGAATGACATCATCCTCGGGGGAAACAGGACGTAGCTTAAATTTCCTTGCCATTTTCAGACCTCATACTTTTTCCAAGAGTTTGTATCGTGACTCGTTATGTACTTGTTTCTCCTGTGTTTGACTATTACTACATCTGGCAGGACATATTTTAGGTACACGATTCCCATGATTATCAGCGTAAGGAGCGTCATAGCCAGGTTGAACGCGAGCAATTGTTGATCCCACTGTTGATACAGCCCATAAGCCAATGCGCCAGCCCAATAGAGGGTCCAAAGAATTCCCCACAGGCCTACCATTATGATCAGCCAGGAATCTCCAGAGGGTGCCAGACTCGCTCTCACTATAGTACCAGGCTTGACTTCGTTGAATACTCCATGATTCACCGCTGCATCGAAGGCCTCTTCTGTCAATGCGGCGTCTTCAAGTGCGNCCCTTGCGTCTTCGATACTGACCTTTCCGGCCTTGACCTCTCGCAACAGCCTCATAACTACGTCGTCCTTCATAGTTGATCACCTCTCCGTAGGTGCTTTATCCTGAGTTTTAGTAGGTTGCTCCTTCCTTTGTAATTCCTGGAGAAGCCGTATCTGAGGAACAGACCACAGAAGAAAATCACAAGTATTACTGCTCCGAAGCCAAGGAGTCCTAGCCAGTGGGCTAGAAGCTTGGCACCCATTTTATGGATGTCTTTCTTGCTCTCAACGGGGGCAGGAGGATTAATGTCTCCGTTGCCCGAGAATACGGTCTTTGTTCTCCCATTGTCCTCCCCTTCGTCAATACTGGTTGTGAGGCGATTCCAGCGATCAAGACTGGATGGAGCCAAATCTCCATTTACTGAATTCCCTGCAATATTGAAAACCACAGAACCAGACCCTTCGGACGGACTTGTCCAAACAAACATCCACGATCTATCAGAAATCCTCGAACCCGCATCGGTATGTGTTAGGGTGGCTGGGTCCCCTTCCCAATTCTGAACCATCGACTCAAATCCTTCGGAGGCGCTAAGCGACCCTTGCGTGACAGTCATTGCAAATCCGGCTGTGTGCGAATCAAGATTCGCTTCTGGCCCCCCAATTAGTTGCAACTTCATCTCGTAGGAACTGTCAGGTGCATAGTGGAATGGTACCCCATCAATGATGACCGTAACAGAATTGTCTGGTTCCTCGGCATGACAAGTGCACCCGGCGATGGAAACTTCACCCTGTCCGTTTGCATTTCCGCCTACTCCACTATGCAGAGCCTCACCTGACCCCGCAACAAATAACGAGACAATTAAGATACTCAATACCTTACGTTGTGTAGCCATTTTTGCCCCCCCAGGCATCTGTTGATATGTACCAGAAAAAAGGGGGATATGAACCTTACACCATGGCTCCTTCGGGGGTTCGCAGTAATATCGTTTTTCAAAAAATTGAAAGGGACCGCACCATAGTAAACAACATGGCATCCCCGAGTTGGAAGAATACCTACTCACTCAGCCCCGAACTAATTAGTCAACTTGAGGAGGCAGAGAATAAGATGGAATCGATGGAAATTAACGAAGCAGAGGAAATTCTTCTTTCAATGATTAGCACTGATCCAAACTGCATTCCAGCCCTGAATGTACTTGGCCATCTAAATGGAAGGCATCTCTCGGATTTCGAGATAGCCATTGAATACTACGAAAAGGTATTGATACTAGAACCGGAAAATGCTTGGGCCAGAGATGAAAGAAGAAGATACCGANGATANTTNGANTACGANTAGAACANTATAAACTGGCTACCTAGGTTCAGAANCCATGGAAGCCGAATCCATACTAATTGTAGGCGTTGGCGGGATAGGTTGCAAGTGGTCCTCGCGTGCACATGGTAGGTGCCAAAAACTCTCTGAATTACTACTTGTTGACGCCGATGAATCATCTTTCTCTTCTGGATATGAAGCCCATTGCCTTCATCTGGATGCATCAGGAAGTGGTAAGGGAACAGCCGCACTGCCAAATTTGGCTGCACATCGGCTCAACGAAGGAATGGCCAACATCCAAGGGATGCTAAACAACTCGGAACTCGTAATTATCCTTACCGCCTTAGGAGGGGGGACTGGTTCTGGTGCAGCAGCAGAAATCGCTGCTCGGTCTGCAGAGGCGGGAAGCCTTGTAATCAGTATTGTTGGGATGCCCTTTGCCGAACAACCTCTACGTTGCGCTATTGCAGACAAGGCCATTCCCGCAATAGAGAGGAACTCTGATCTGTGCATCCGAGTCAGCCTTGAGAGACTTGCCTGGCAGGCCAGACATCGTGAATCTGACTGGAAGATGGGTTCAGAGTGGATAGAGGAATTAATCGAAGGCCTGGTAACAACTCTAGCCAGGGTCGGGAAGATTAATCTCGATCTGATGGACCTTCGAACAATAGTTGGTAGGCCAGGTAATGCAACCTTGATAGTCGGTAATGGGGCTACTTCAGATCCAGATGAGGTAGTAAGGATGGCAAGAAACTCGCCCCTGTCAGAAATATCGATTGATGGGGCCAAAGGATGTATGATACAAGTCGAGGGAGGGCCAGATATGACGCTTGGTCATCTGAACATGGTTTCAGAGGCGTTCGTATCAACCCTGGATGAGGACTGTCAGGTTATTCTTGGTGCTAGAGCAAGCGATGATTTAGTTGGAAGATTACGACTCGTAGCCGTTGTTAGCGGACTCTAGCGGATAATCTCAACAACATCATCACCAGACTCCTCAACTCTAGGAGGTTGAGAATGAGGCCTTTCNTCAGGAGTCAATGAATTCTCAGACGCCTCAAGTGGTACCCCTGATTCCTCGGATAGACCTACGCTGTGGAGTGCGATTGGACTGATTGCTAACATCACAATCGCAGTAATCGCATGTCCAATAGCAGTTGTTGTCATCAGGCTACCCTCAGAAAGCACGGTCAAGGAAGATACACTCCCGCAATATGCGTGTCCGAAACATATTCCCCAGAAAATTGCTGATTGCCCTTGGAAAATCCTCCAATCTCTCTTGCGTCCTTTCTCCGACAATGACCAAACTGCCAAAACGATAGTGATTGACATCAGGACACCCTCTTCAACAAAGAGGCCGACTGAAGACTGATCAGAGGTGAACGGAGCCCTTCTCCATGAGCTTAGAAGATGCCAGCAGGAAGTTATGAAAATAAGAAAATAAACCCTGTCACGAGCTACACCGTCTACTTCCGCCCCATCTCTGGATGATTTCGTATAACGCTCCATCAGTACTCCCAAAAAAACAATTGTGATCAGGAAAATGAACCATACAAAGTTGGTCGAAAAATTCGCATTTGAGGGATTAACTGCCCCATATCCAAACCACCAAACTAGAGGTGCGAGTAAAACTAAGGAAATCATTACTCTAAAAAGCGTTAGATTTAATCCAGTCCTACTATCTCTGGGTGGGCCTCGTATTTTCTTCCCGTACTCAACCCAACCCACGGTCAGAGTAAGTCCCTGAAATAACGACATTGCTATGAACATCATTGCTAGAATCAATTTTAGATCGTTCAAATTTTCTTCATTCAAATTGATATTCAAGAAATACCAAATTAAAGTTGCTAAGGCAATAACAGGTAGGGTCTTAGTGAGCCCTTTGGTTAGGTACCTCCCCCTTAGTACTCCCTCGCTATTGCTCTCGACTGTTAGTAGGAAACTTCCCAATCTGCTAGGACGAATCAATGCCGCAACCATGTATGATAACGATAGGGAGAGAAATATTGCTGCGCCTTGGGTTTCTGATCCGAACACATTCACAGTCATTGCAATATACAGAGAGCCCGAGGATATCACTAGTAAGACGATATGAGGGAGAGTTGACGGATCAGAGAAAATAGTAAACGCGCTTTCGACCTTGCGAAGCTCGTCAGGAGTACCGTTGTTCACGCATCCGCGTGAACCCACTATTGGTTAAGGTAAACCCCTTCGGGATACCATGCCGAGAGCNAAAAAAGGCAGCAAGGGGTAAACACAGGTGGATTGCCATTAAGGTCAATAAATCGACCCGGAGAGATAGTTTGAAGAAACTCCTGGGAGAAAAATTGGAGGGACTAGAATGGAAACTATTCGACTCAGAGAAACAGTCGAAAAGAACACTTTCCATAATCAAAATAACTCTATCCGATTATCGACAAGCTCTAACAAAATTGAACGAGATCCCTGGAATTGAAACTATCGCTAGTTCTGGAAAGATTAGACTAGTAAGAGAACGTGTGAAATCCTACCTGTAGCCTAACCACTCAATTATGTCTAAATCCCCGATATCAGAACTTCCAATAGACCCCCCAGTAACCCGTAACTCACCAAACTCGTTCAATCCCGAGGGCCTAACTACTTCATTGTCCAATCTTACAGCAACACCTCTGGACAGAGATTTCGACAGAGATGTCCAAGATTGGATGACTAGGCTTTCCCTGCTCGGGAGTGGCAAGATACCAGTCTTCTCGAAAATAGAAGAAATCCCCCTATCTATTTTTTTGAAAACCTCATTCGCATCAAGGTCACCGAGGGTCTCTTCCCATCCGCAACCCCGAATTTTCTTCCCTTCAGAAAAACCATATCGATTTACACCAATCCCTATTCTAACTCCGCTAGCTTCGTCATTCGAAGACTCAACAAGTACCCCTCCCATCTTCTCTCCTTTTCTGTTGAGAATATCGTTCGGCCACTTCATTTCTGCTTCCAGAACCGTGGAGACCACGGCTCCAACAGTAGTTTGGATAATTCCTGGAGAGAACTCGTCAATCAGGTTCGACCCTAATTTCCATGTGGCGAAAACCCCGCCTTCACCTGAGATCCAACGGGCGTTCTTTCTCCCTCTCCCATTCTTCTGAGTTTTGGACATGACTCTCACCCAATCTCCCTCCGATATTTCCATTACTTCTTCCATTGTTGAAGAGCAAGTATCAATGATTGTCGGAGCCTGACCGGCTCCGGTCTTCCAAAAAGCCACAATCTCAATCTTTTCATCCCCAAATCTCTCCGAAGCGAGTTTACGAGATGTCCAGCCTCTTCGTTCCCAGTCAACGACCTTACTTTTTCCCTCAGGCTCTGTCTTCATTACCATCAATGCCAACAAATCATTCACATTTTGCTGGGAATCTAATAAATTTAGAAGCTCTCCACCCCAGCCCCTCCCTGAAATTTCAGACCATGCTATTTCCTCTATTTTCTCAAATTCATCATCCTCATCCCTTCTTTCAAGGTAAGGGAGATTCCATACTACCAATCCTGTTCCCTCCGGAATTGCTAAATTTTCTCCTATTCCAGATTCGATTATTTTTTGGCTTCCTGGAATTCCGTTGTTCTCCATGTTGCCCCTTGTAGCTGCAACTGCAAATGGATTCAAGTCGCAAGCAGTAACTTCCCAACCAAGGGTCGCTAATACCATAGTAACTATTCCGGATCCGCATCCAATTTCCAGTACCTCGACCCCTGGAATGGGGGTAAATTCTGAAATGACTCTACATAGTAATAAGGAATCCTCCCTCGGAGGATAGACAGTCTGAGGCGAGATTACTTCCCACTCACCAATTCCTTCTATTGAGACCTTAGTCTTCGTCATCATATTCTTCAACTCGTTTAGAGACAAAATTGTTGTGTTAACCGGTATTTTGCGGTTTCAATAACATTTATTTCATGAACTAATTAAGTGAAGCCCGAGGATGCTCCCCCCGGGCACCTCACTGATTTGCGAGAGCAATGTTATGCGCAAGCCTTTTGAAGACCCCTAGGGTCGGAGGATAGCCCAGCATCAGCCATGGGCCTGTAGCTTAGTCAGGTAGAGCGCCGGGCTTTTAACCCGGTGGCCGGGGGTTCGAATCCCCTCAGGCCCGCCTGACGGCTTCTCAGGCCCTCGTTTTTTCTGGGTGGGGGAAAAGTCATGGCAGTAAAGAGCTCAACAAAAAAGAGATTGATAGAGCTGGGGATCCCGGAGGATCACGCTCACAAATTGGCGGACGACGCAAATCTAGACACGATAAAAAGAATGTCGAGGGAGCAGGTTGCCAAAAAGGTCGGCCTTGAGGATGGGGTCTCTGAACTCGAGCACATTATGGGCGTGATAAGTGAGCACGTCGGTTCTCGCAAAAGGAGTAAGAGCAACAGGATCACCATCTCCCGCAAGGCACTTCTGGACGAAGACATCCCTGTTGGGGACTACAGATTCAATGTGCTTAACCATGTGCTCGTACCTCATCATGAACTAGTCCCTATTGAGGATGAAGCACGGATTCTTGAGCCATGGGGGCTCAAGACAGATGATGCCTTTGGGAAGGACAGGCTTGCAAAGGAACTATTACCTAAGATACTGATTACCGATCCTGCGATCCAGGTTATCAAGGAGGTCGAAGAAGCTGAGAACGATGAGCTTCCTGCGGGATGGCTAGCAAATAGAGTAGTCAAGGTCGTTCGATACAGCAGATCTGCAGGACAATCAGTGGCCTATAGGCTAATAGTAGAGAGCGCATAAGGAGGAATTAAATTGAGAGAGATTGTTGAGAGTTATTTCAAGCATAGAAGCCTAGTGAACCACCAACTTGCTTCGTACAACGACTGCATCCCTGTCGGAGATGGTAAGGAAAGTAGGATGGAGAACATCGTGCGAAACATTAGGATTGGTAGTGACGAACCGGTGGAGGATGAAGAGGGAGGATTGGTCAAACTCGATCTAATGTTTCGCACGATGTTCTCCATCCTACTTT
>FUFK010071083.1_pt1 | contig 19022 bp, 26 predicted proteins | sample 1021851 | NCBI WGS metagenome assembly FUFK01 (sample SAMEA51879418, study PRJEB19060) | metagenome
TGTCACCATCTAATATATTTACTTCTGCAGTAGTTACAGTAAGACCATCAAGAACTTCTAGTTCTGTTTCTGATATACCTGCACTACCTATTGTTATTGTGCCTGATATATCTACATTACCATTAATGTCTATTGTTGTTGCAGCAAGTTGTATTTCTGTATCTGCTACTAAATCTAATTGTCCATCTGTAGTGGAACTGATGTGTATAGCTGTATCTCTGAATTGTATCTTTTCTGTAGAAGCNATAAGTATGTCATCACTAAATTCAAAATAATCCTCGTCTTCTTTCCATGTNAAAACACCATCTGATNTGATTCACCATCAAATGTNANTGCTANNTCTGTANCTGCAGTNCCNNNACCNANTGTNANNGNANNNCCNAGTANTTTAGTNATAGGACCACCNTCNGCAGTNGTACCATCGTGNGTATGNCCTGTACTTGCTGCGAAGGCNGCTAATAACTGATTAAACTCATCATTACTNTGAGCAGCAGTTATTATGTCTCCNTCAGTAAANGTNGATTGTCTAGTGTATNNNGCTCCCATTTATCTTCTTGCTCCTACTTGATATTCTAATCCAAAACCTCTTAACGCATATGGTGCAGAAGTTCCGTTGTCGTTAACTCTAAGTGCGACAGTAAATCCTGAACCCTCTACAGACTGTCTTAATAAAGGCTCTGTCTGTCCACCATACGTTGCAGTTCCATATGTAGCACTTCCATATACTGCTACAATATCTTCTGCAGATAGTGAGTATGCTGCAGGTCTTGGTGTATCGGGGTCTTCGTAATCATATCTTAAAAATAAATCTGCATTAACTGAAGACTCAGGTTTATAACTTACAAGAACACGTTGCATATGTTTACGTATTCCTGCATCACCAAAACTTAAATCAGGACTTCTATATTTGCCATCTATAGCAGTTCCATCAAAGTCGTTACCACTTTCTTGTTGATATACGAAACCATCAAATCCACCATGTATAACAGTTGTGCCACTTGTATCTGTAAAGGTAGATGTAGATGAAGGCTTTATACCTTTTAGTTTTGCAAACTCAAATGTCTGTCCTCTTAGAGAACATATAGCTCCTTCTGTTAAACTTTCTAATATATTAGACTTAGAAAAGAAAACTCTATATTGAGTTTTGTTAGGTATAACAACAGAAGTAAAACTTGTTGCAGTAGCTATATTACTATTAAACAAAGGTTGTACGTTTGCACTTATAGTTCCTAATTCAACGTCACCAATTCTTGCAGTACCTGCGATAGTACGTAATCCATCAGGTGCTAAGAATATTAAATCACCTGCAAATTCTTGTATAGTCTGTCCATTTACACAACCTATGTTTCTTGTAACAGGTGTCACTGCAAAGTTAGAACTTGATGTTCCTGATAATTTAAATATTCTATTTTCGCAAAATATAAATAAGTCTTCACGGAAAACTTTAAGTCCAACTATAGTATCATCAACTTTTATACTACCTGCACCACTACCTGTAGCGAAACTGTCCTCATCAAAAGGTATACTAAATACAACCTCTTGTTTATTACTTGACATTCCTGCATAAAACATATGGTCTTTAAATGCCTTAACAAACTTTGCACCTGTTACTGCAGTGCTTACCTCACCACCTCCTGCAGAGGATACATCTGTTGCACTAAATGACGTATTAAATACTGTTGGTGCATTGTTACCATCTGCTACTACAAACTTATCATTACCATCAAAGTTAAATATTTCAAAGTCATATACACCTGCACTTGTTCTTCCTGTATCTATAGCTGTCCAAGAATTATCACCTGCAGTTGCAGTAAATATTTTTTCACCTCTAGCAGCAACAATTTTATCATTAAATTTTATTGATAATAATACTGCCTCTGTTGATGCACTTGTTTGTGGAACTATATTAGTAACAAGTTTAGCAAATCCATTTATTCTTCTGTAACCACCCTCTATGTCAGGTTCAAAATTTTGTAACTCTAGTGCCTCACCCGGTTGCATGGCAAAAGTTGACTTGTTTAAAACTAAGCCACCCTGTAGAGGAAAGTTTACAGGTTGTACTTGAGAAGCGTCAGGCATTTAGTTCACCCTTACACTTAAATCTGCTGTGCTAGTGTATCCTACTTTTGGTATAAAAGTTGACCTTACATACTCAAATCTATTAACAAGTAATGTCTGCATATTTTTTATACCCTGTTCAAATCGTTGAAAATTAAGTTGATATTGTGCTGTTTCGCCTCTATATTGATAAACAAAGGCTGTTGCTCCATCTATTATAACAGCAGCAAATCTATCTGGTATTGTTGTTGTATCTGTAGATGCAGACATATCTGTTGGAAAAGAAAAGAAATCATATTTTAAACTAAATCCTTTTGTTGGAAAAGGATATAATAAAAAATTATTATCAGGTGTTCTTGCAACGTACTGTGGCACACCACCCTGTTCAAATTGTGCCACTTGTGTAGCACTGTCGTGTGCAGATGCAGTGGTATCATTAGCTCCTCTTGTTGCACCTGTAAATGTTGTAGAAGTTGTTCCTGTATAGGTTATCTGTTCATTTTCTATAAATATAGTTCCTGAAGAATCAAAACCTGTTGTACTTGCTACTGTTACAGTTGTAGCTGAGTCTGTTAACGCACCATCAAGGGTAGTAGTTGTTATCTCATCTTCTTGTGTTATATAACTATTTATATAATCGTTGTATTGTATAATATATAATCTACCACCACTTGCACCTAAATCAGAGTCTTTGACTAATCTAAAAGTATTATAATCTACAGTCTTTGCAGTTGTAGGTATTGTATATCTCACTGTTCCCGGAACAAGTGTTTCTGTTTTTGTTGAATGATTAAAAGGGTATTGAAATTCTTTTTGATTGATATATCTTATAGATTCATTTACTGCATTTTGTGCTTGAACTTGTATACCTCTAGCAGTTGCAAAAGACGTAGAAGTTAATTGCACTTCATTTAATCTTGCCAATACTTTATTTGTTAGTGTTAAGAAAGTCTCTGCCATGCACAATTCCTATAAGTGTAGGAGAGCAAGTTACCCTGCTCCCCTAGAAAAAAGTTTAAGCTAACTGGTCTCTATCGACCTCATCAGGCTTATCATCCAAGCCATGACCTGCTAAATCAATAACAGTGGCATAGACTCTAAGTCTTCCTGTGGCTGGAGCAGCACCTGCAATCGTACAATCAATAGTATCAGTAGTAGTGATAAATTGAGTGTAAGTTGAAGCTGCATTTCCTACAACAGTGTTAGTTTGACCATTAGTTCCTGCTGCACAAAAACCTGTAGAGGTTATATCTGCACCATCAATAATGTCATCACCACCACCAAAGTCCATATCAAGAGTACAACTTGAAGTAAATGCTTTCATTACTTCTGCACCTGAATTTAGGACTAAAGTGTTCGCAGGGATTTCTAACACCTGAAAGACATCTCCGTCTGAGAAACTGCCACCTGCTGCTACTAACGCATCAATATCAAGGTAAGCCTCAATATTTCTCATTACGTTAGTATTCTTAGATGATGGCATAGCCACGATAGAGTCGGAAAATACACCAGTGGTATCTTTAGAAGTTAAATCAAAAGTTGCCATTTATATCTCCCTTACGCTACGTTATATTTAGCAGTTACGATTGCTTCAGGTCGAAGAATCTTTCTGCCATACATATGCATACCACGAACAATATCAGCAAAAGAATCAGGGTCTCTGTAAGTCTCTGTCTTGTTGATTTGCTCTGCAGTAGCTACTGCTGAACTATGTCCTGCAACGATAACACCAAAGTTTGAGTTTTGGTTCGCAGAACCTGAAGTTCCCGGACCTGTACCCACTGCAGGTAANTTATTGGACATATACACGTCAAAGCCATGTATCTTTCCAACAGATAAACCTGCTCTTAATGCACCTGACTCACCGAAGTCACCATTTAGAAGACGTGAATCTTCATCCTTTAAGACTTCAATAAAAGTTGGGTGTAGAACAAGCCATCTACCATCAGTGTCTACAAACTGAGTATCAAGCAGTCTGCCCATTCTAGCTATAACCTGTAAAGGAGTAGCTGTAGCAGTTGCTTGTGCAGTTGCACCACCTAGTCTTGGAGCTATTGGGATAGAGTGGTCACCTGCACTTGAAGTAGTGATGTTACCAAAACTATCTTTTCTTAGCTTCATGCTTGTCAACAATTCGTCTGAACCTGCAGTTGACACTGCTTTAGTTCCGTTAACTGTTGAGTTAGCTGAACTTGCTACAGCATTGTTAGATGCTTGTGCAAATCCTGATAGGTAACCAAGAACGTCTTGGTCATAGTTGTCTTTCAGCCTATAAGCTGCTCTGTCACTTGCTAGTTGAGAGAAGTTTACGTGACTGTGAGCCTCTTCGATATCGTCTATCTTGAAAGCAAAGTAGTTTGCTTTGTCAATAGTCAATGTGAAGTCCTCATCATCAAGGTCTTGAGGCTGTACGTTTGCACCTCTAGCGTATTCCTTGACAGTGATTTCTGGCTCTTTAATAATTTTCACAGAATCACCCATGTTGGCAATCTCACCAAAGTAATCTGAATTGGTGATATTTTCAACAACTGAGCTTTTTCTGAAGGCTAACTGAACCTGCTTAGAGTAAATAACTGGGGAGAAATTACCATTAGGCAGATTACCATAACCTGCTGCAGTTTTAAATGCCATTTTCATCTCCATTTTTGAAAATAAAACAAATGCACGAATGTGCTATATTTACTCGTCATCGGCTAATTGTATTTGAGGTGTACATTTAATAGCTAGTTAAATGTAGGCTCATACTATTAGGTAGGCTTCCAAGTTTGATTGTATGTGAGTTGTCCACGTGGAGAGGTCACACTTTTAGTTGATATTAGTTATACTTATAAATAACTGTTTGTCAACTACTTTATCTAGCTGAACCAGATAAATCATATATAAAGTTACCTGAACGTATAGCTTCCATGATTGTGTCTGCATTCTTTTCGTATTGTTCAGCAGACATTTTCTGTACGTCAGACTCTAATATCTTTGTAGAATCATTGCTAGTGCTTGGTGTAGTTTTCTCACCTTTGGTCTCTACTGCTCTAGCAACACTTTTATCCACACCATTCTTTTTAGACTTAGTGATGTTTCTGTCAACTTTGTACAAGTCTATTGCTCTAGCAGCAGACCTTGCATCATTGTCATTCTCGTAAAGAGCATCTTGTACCCATTTAGGTTGTTCATCTGCCCACTCATGGAAATCATCACTATTTCTAATCTCTGCAAAATCAGGATGAAGTTTCATTAACTCTGCTTCAGCTTTGTCTTTCTGTGCCTCTGCAGACATTTCATCTATCTTTTTAATTCTTTCTTCTAGTGCAGAAGATTGTTCTTTTGCTTTTTTAATAGCTATAGTCTCTATTATCTGAGCCACATCAGGATAATCTTTTGCCCAAGTCTCTAACTCTTCTTCNGACTTTGGTAGTTTTATCTCTTGCTTTGTAGCNTTTTCTAGTTGAGACTTTAAATCATCTAACTGTTTTTGAAACTGTTTTTCTTTTTCTTGGGAGTGTCTTCGTAAATCTCCNTAACGCTTNTTAAAAGTTTTTTCTTCAGCGTTCTTCGGTTCTTCCTCACTCTCTGCTTTCTCTTNTGTAACAGGTTCTTCAGTTTNACCTAATGCTTNTTTCTTTAACTGCTCAAGCTCTTCNTCATCTTTTTTNATTCTTTCTTCNTGAGTAGAACGCTTGTTCATAAATGCCTTTTTCTTTGGTGTNGCATCTACCACCATTTCTTCTGTCTTAGCTTCTTCTGCCATTTTCTTCTCCTTGGGGTTATCGTAGCCAAATATTGTTGGGGGATAAGTAGCCAACTATTGTGGGTTATTAACGTGAAGCTAACCCACCTCGCTTCATCTTCTTAACTTTAGGTTTAGGTTTTTTGATGAAACCACCTACTGCAGTAGATATATCACTTCCAAATCCTGTGCTTGAATCAAAACCTTCTCCTGTATCAAAGCCACCATCAGAGCCACCACCGAATGAATCGCTATCACCACCACTACCAGAATCTTGGGGAGTAACAGTGCCAAATCTAGCTTTATCCTCGGCTGCTCTTCTTCTATTAGTTTCTTCTATCTCTTTTCTTCTAGCCTCTGCCTCTGCAGCTTTTCGAGCTTCACCTGCTTTTCGTTGAGCCTCTGCTATTCTATCTTGTCTAATTTTTTCTGCTATTCTATCTTGTTTAAGTTTGTCTTCTGCTTTTTTAGCTTCTTTATCTTTTTGTATTTTATCGTCAATAGCAGCCTGTCTTCTAGTTATAGGTGTTTCTACTTTAAACTTATCTAAATATGCTTGAGCCTTTTTATTATTAGGATTGTCTCGTAAAGCCTGTTGTGCTGTAGCCTTACTTCCATAAAATCCTGTGTCAAGAGATGCTGACATGGCTTTCTGAAAGTCAGCAAAAGACGCATAAGATGGAACTTCGTAAGCACCACCTGCCTGTCCATCACTATCATAAGTATTACCTGTTTCTATATCAATGTCACCCGGCTTTTTGCCTCTTCTAAAGGTAGGTGCTACTCCTAAGTCTCTACTTGCGTCAGCGTAACTTTTACCATATACTGCTTGAGACAAAGCATTTANATAATTTTGTTGTGTTCCTTCAGGGTCTGTGTCATCATCNCCCATATAACCATACGAGCCTAATATGTTATTCAAAGTGCTAGGGTCAGGAGCACCAACTTTTTCTAGTACATCTAAGGGATTAAAAGTTCCTTCTTCGTACATCTTCATGGCAAGAACACCGGGAACAGCTATTGTTCCTAGTTGTTCAAGCCTCCTACTTAAACCTGCAGAACCCCTAGCTTTTTCTAAAGCAGANAACACAGATAAACCTCTATCACCTTGGCTCATCTCTCCTAAGTTCTTTTTTATTTGTTCAGGTGTCTGTCTGTCAAAATTTACATCTATTATTCTTCCTGCACCAACACCTCTCTGTGTAGTGCTTCTGACACTAGTGTCCTCACTAGAATCATCTCCTGTTACTGTTGTTGTTTGTGTCGTGACAGCAGGTTTTTTGTCTTCTTCAGGTGTTGCTTCTTTTTCCTCTACATATTCCGTATACCCTTCAGGTATAGGATATATAGGTTTATCATTTATAAATGGTATAAATAGTTTTTGCCCTGCAGCGTTTCTATATTCTTTTGTAACAGGTCTTTGTCCTTCACTAGGTATCAAAGTTTGAAATGTAGGTCCTGTTGTTTTAGGTGGTGTTACAGGTGCAATAGGTGGTATTGCTGTTTGTTTTGGTGGAACAAAAGGTGTAAAAGGTGCAGTTGTTTGTGCATAGTTTTGAAAGTAAGATGGTGTTGTAGCTATATTACTAGGAACTTGATATGTTCCTGTTGGATTAACAAACCCACCTTCTTGCATCTCTATATCGTTTACATCAAAAGGTAAATCATCAGGCATTGTTGCTTCCTCTGCGTTACCTAACTGACCCATCTTATCCATAGTGTTGATGCCTTGTTTAGCTTCTTGTCGTAAGTTCATCAACTTTTCTAAACCATGATATCGTACAACATCGGCAGGTAATACAAACTCACCCTCACTTAATCTAGCAGGTATGTCATCTCTAACTTCTTCGGCAGTAGATGCTTTAGGTATTTCATTTCCTGATACAGGGTCTTTTTTAGCAGGAGACTTTGCCATGCCTATGTCACCAAACATTTCTAGTTGTTGTGCCTCTAGGTTCTTTTTAGGAGCACCTCCTACATTCATGTCCATAGTTTCAGATTCTGTTTTAGCTACGACATAATCGTCTATACCCTGTTGCATATTATCTCCTTCTACTAATCCACCCTCTGCAAATTTTCTACCAAGAATGTTCTCTACTTCTTCTTTATATGGTAAATCTTTAACACCCATACCCTCTTTGGCACTTTGTTGTATGTTTTTGACTTCTTCACGTGATAACACTCTATTTACTCTCATATTACCACCAACTACCCAAAAGTCACTATCTGCTTGTCCATCTACGTATCTGTAACTACCACCTACAGGCACTCTATCATTTATGTCTGTTTTACCTTCATCTTTTAGTATCTTCTCATAATCTACATCGTCTGCCATATCTACCTCTGCGTAAACATGGTCCTCTGCTCTACGTTTTACATAAAACTTTTTTTCCTGTTTTAGTTTTTTTACCTCATCAGCAGAGAGTTTTTGTCTCGCTTTTTTCCCTATTAACTTGCCTTGCTTGTCGTAGTAAAAAGTTTTATATTTAATAGCTTCAGGTGTTATGCCAGATTTAAGTAAAGTATCTTTTTCTTTTTTAGTAATTATTAAATCTTCAGGACCTATGTGTGTTGCAACAGGAAACTGACTAGCATGATATCCGGGTCTCGCAGCCACTGCTAACACTTTACCATGCTTTGCTCCTTTTGCAGGAGAGGATACAGAATAACCTGCCTCAATTAATTTTTCTCTAGTAGCAGCATCAGGTATTATAATTTGGTCACCTGTTCCTTTAGCTTTTTCTGCTTTTATTTTTTTTACTTTAGCCTGTTTTTTAGCATTATCCCCTAATTCATCATATTGTGCTTTTGTTATTTTCTTTCCATCAGGGTCATAATATTCTGTTCTAGCCTCTCTTTTAGCACCTTTACTTGGCACGTATAACTTTCCATTAGGTGCTTGAAAGGCTTCTTTAGGAAAATTAGCTTCAGTAAATACTTTTTCAGGCACTCTTTTATCTGCATCAACAAACAGAGGATATAAACCACCATCTTCCCTTTGCACAAATAGCTTAAATGCTTTTCTAACTTTTTTAGGTGTAACGCTTCTTTTAAACGCTTGTCTTGCAGCATCCCCTACTATAGGCACTGCTCCTAATGCTAGTGACGCAGCATCTATACCTGCACCAACATAATCGCCTTTACCTATGTTACTACCTAAACTAATTACGTCTTTTGCTTCGCTTACAAGAGGAATGGAATCGGTTGCTATATCACCTGCAGCCTCAAACTCTTTTCGAGATATACCCTGCTTATCTTTTTGTTCCATGCGAGATAACATTTTACGCATTTGACTTTGTGTGTTATCCTGCTTTTTCTTTTCCATTAACTTCTTCTCGCAACAACTTTAGTCTTTGTAAAGTTATAATACTACCCTGTGCTCTATGAACAGTTGCCATGTCACTAGCCTGTTCTAATACTTTATGTTGTCCACTTATAAGATTATCTAAATACTTATTGAAGTGGTGCTGATGGCTGACCATCGGCTTGAGGTTGCCCAGTATCTGCTTGTCCACTTTGGTTCTCTCCTGTAAAACCTTGCTCTCCCGGAACAGGAACTTGTCCTGTGCCTATGTTTCCACCCCCTGCTCCTGTTGGGTCTAACGGATTAGCACCTGCAGGTGGTTGTTGCTGTGGTTGTTCTTGGGGTTGTTGTCCTCTAAACTCTTTTAGTAACTCTGCTTGTATAGCAGCTTCTCTCATATCATTAGTAACTTTTTCAGGGTCTAAGTCCATAGCNTTTGCTATCTCTCTAATTATATAATCAAACTTAGCAAAAGGTGCTAGTGCAGGATTAGATGCTACTTGTAAGAATCCCATCAATCTTTGTGACCTAACTTCGTTAGCCATTAGACTTTCTGTNCCTCTAGCTTTTACTTCTAAGTCACCCTTTATTTCAGGGTCAAAGTTAAACTGCATATTAAATCTAAATAATCCTTCACCCAATGGTTTGAGTAAATAGTCATCTACGTTTTTGATTACAGTTTTAATACTNCCTGCTGCTGCGTTCATCAGCATGGATATACCAGATGCAGTTCTACCCACACCTGNCACNCCTGTTTGNCCATGAGCAAANGATGGCATACCTGTGCTTTCATCTGCTAACTGTCTTGCTTTATCAAACAGTTGTAAGTTTTCATTAGATACGTTTGGAAACTTTGTGCCAAATATTGCTTGACCCGGTGCTCCACCTTGTCTTCTAAANACTTTACCCGGATACACAGATAGGTCTTGTCCGGGAACTANGTTTGTTTCATCTACCTCTATCAACAAGTTTCCTGATAATACTGCATTATCCACAGCCATTCTCATAAAACCATTCATCAATGTCTGTGTNTCATCCATGTTTTCTGCTAGACCCACACCAAAGAAAGAGTATGGATTTAGTTCATAGGGTGCAGCCATGTAAGGTATCTTCGCAGGTTTGAATGGATTTAGNACAACTCTAAGTAACTTACCATTACAAACCCAAATGTTTGCTTGTAATTCTTCAAAGTCTTTTAGTTCTCTTGGTATGTCTACCTCTTGGTCGATTAACATATCGACATCTATCATACCCCAATACTCAAGAACTTCAAATCTTTCTACATAGTTTTCTTGATTGTAATCTGTTAAATCATCTTCCCAATATTTCTTAACATAGTTCTCNCCATCACCTATNACTTCCTCAATAACTTGTTTACGAAAGAAAGGTCTTTTCTTGAGAGAACGCAACTCTGTTCTTGACATCTTGTGTCGTTCTATAACAAACTGTGCTTGGTCTATGTTTGTAGAATCAGGGTCAGGGTAAAAGTTCCAAACAGAAACATTTGTTACTTGTGGAACAGTTTTAAATACAGGACTGTATACTCCTTCGTCATCCCAATTAGGATATTCTTTGTCAACAGCGAAAGGTCCTTTCATAACACCTGTGCCAAATAANGNCATNTCAAAAGCTGTGCTTCTTAAATGCTTGTTAGCGTTTGACTCCTGCAGTTGGTCCATGATTTGTTTTTCCATAGACTTTGCAGCAATCATTGCAGGACTAAATGTTATCGCTGTCGGTGTTTTTCCTGCTTCTGCTTTAAGGTTTTCAATGCCCTCCAAATCTTGTTGGATAGGACCAAGACCATCCTGCAAACTCTTCGCAGTCGCACCTTTCGGAAAATCCGTGCCATCTCCCATAAAACCATAAGGCGATGAAAACTCATCCAATCTATCACGTATTTCTTCAGGCTCTTTAGGGTCGAAACTAACATCTTTCAATACTCCTTCAGGTAACTCTGTTGGTTCTATACTTATAGGAAACTTATTCCCTGCAAATAGAACGTCTACTATCTGACCATACGCAGCTAGAGTTTTAGTTTTAGTTATCTTAATAAATACTCTTGACTTTTCTGCTTCAGTAAATTGTACATCCGGACCATATAAACCTCTGTAGTTTCTGTAGGCTCTAACCCATCTCAGTTCATCTTCGTATCGGTAATCTTCAGACTTTTTAAATTTACCCATAACATAATCTACTATGTTACTAACTTGATAATCTGTTGCTTCTGTTCTGTCAGAATCCTCTAAAGCTATCGCTTCATCTTCTAACATCATTTCTTCTTCTGCCATATTAATATCCAAAGGTTGCGTCTGCTACAGGCATACTACTAGTNGGTCTGCCCACAGGGTCATAGTCAAATATACTAAATCTAGGTCTTGACATAATGCCATATCGTAATGCATCATAGATATGGTCTTCTGCTTTTGTATCCACGTCTTCTGGATTTCTTTTATCTAAAGGTATCGCAGGTAGCTGTGATATAGTTTCGGTGCAAGTGTTAAAAAATATCATCCTTGGTTGTTCCGTAAACTCGTCTACCTGCAATCTTCTATGTATCTCGTTTTTCCCTGCCACTCGACTGCCTTTACTTCTATCAGAAGGTCTAAACCTACAGCCTTTTTGTATCATCTGTTCAGCAAGAGAAGGACCGGTATCACCCCTCCTATGCCAAAGAGAGCTATCCAAAACCCCATACTTAATATTTCCATCATCGGCTTCTAAGTCTAATATCATATCTGCCAAATCTGTGGCAAGGACTTTGCTAACATACAACTCTCTATATATAATAATCTGCTCGTCTGGAGAAACAGCAAACCACAACACAGCACTATAAGAACCATAACCATAGTCGCAAGACCTAAACTTAACCCAATTTCTTGGAATTGCAAAAGGCTCAACAACGTGAGTATTCCTATCAAACTCAGTGAAAGCAGCACCTTCTTTAATATCCCAATCGCCCTCAAGCAACTGCTTCTTTTGGTGTTCAGGGAGGGATAGAAGCATTGCTTCGTAATCTCCTTGAGATGATAGGTATGGGTTATCAGATAACCTAGCAGGGATGAATCGTCTTTTGAATAAGGCTTCTCCTGCTTTACTATGCCCATCAGGGTATTTAAGAACTTTTCCTGTTTCAATATTTGTGGCATCAAATGCTCTTCCATAAGGTGCAGGGTCAATAAACATCTTCTTAACCCATTGGTGACCCGGACCTCCGGGGTTAGTTGTTGCCCTCATATACACAGGTAAATCAGGAGCAGTAGAACGTAGTCTTGACCTCATGTAGTTCCAAGCAAATGGTGTTGCCCATTGTGTTAATTCATCAAAGCCTATCCAACTAAAAGCTAAACCCTGATATCTTAGTACGTCATCATCTCGGTCTAGGTAGGACATCCACAGTCTTGCACCTGAAGGAGCTACCCATTGCATCTTTCTTTCTGACCATTTTATCCCTTTGTATATTAAAGGATATAATTCTCTTGACTTCCAAACAAGTTCTCTTAGTTCTTCTGTCGTGTGTCGTAANAACAATCCACTAAACTGTGGATGACCCATGTATCGTAGTGGGTCTGCTAACATAGCATATGACTTACCACCACCTGCACTACCACCATACAAGACTTCTCTNTCAGGTGAAGCAAGGAACTCTGTTTGAGGTCCTTCATTTGGTTGNAATACTACATTCTGTTCTGCAACAGGTATAGCTTCTACGTCATCTACTGTCTTAGGCTTTTGCTCCGATTCTACTTTCTTCGATGGCTTTCGCTTTCTCGATTGCTTTCGTGGCATACTCGGACCATCGTTTAAGAGTTCTAGCCTTGTTCTTACGTTGTCGTTCATGTAATAATCTTTTCCTTAAACCAATATGAGATATCTGTCTGCCTGTCTTTGTTGTCAGCCAATTAGCAACTTGCCTTAGTGAATATTGTTTCACGTGTCTCCTTGCTAACTCTAGTGCCTCTAACTCATATGGTATGGGGTCAAGTAATTCTCTATCATCTTCGTTAATCNTATAACCAAANGGAACAGTTCGTGCTATACGTGGTATCTGTATCCATTCTTTTTGGTCTTCGTCTTTTAAATCTGTGGGTTGTGGTAACTTCCACTTACCTAAACTTCTATCCATTGTCCTTCTTTGGTGGTAGTATCATAACACCACCTGATGCCTCTACTTGAACTTTCTCAGTTTTAATTAAACCAACTCTGTCTAACAGTTCTTTTGATGCAGATAACTTATCTCTGATGCCTAACTGTGTTGGGTCATCAACACCACTCACCATAGCTACTGCTGCCTTTGGTGCATTTCGGCTCATGTATAATGTTGTCGCATCCATGATTTCATCTTTCATAGAAGCCACTACACTTGCTGTAGATGTTTTCTCAGAGTAACCTGCTAGTAACTTTGCTTGTACAACATCACCACCTGCTTCTTCAAACAGGACATCTAAAAACTTCTGTTGTCTTTCTGTTAGTTCTCTGCTCAATGTGGTATTCCTTGTGCTACAACTCTGTCTATTAGACGCTGTGCTCTGTTGGTTGTTTGTTTGTACCAACGTGAGTCTTCCATCTGATTTGCCATTTCTTGGTAATCGTGATTATTTACAGCAGCAATCATGTTCTTAAATTTACTCAAGGTTGGTTTGCCTAGTTGAAAAGACATATTCGCCAACACTCTTTGTATCTCCTCTGGCTGTCCATCAAAGTCATCAAANANATCTTTGCAATCACCTATGGCTACTTGTATATCTCTTTCAAACCAATCATTCACTTGTTCGTGTGGTACAGGGTATCCNANNGGTTTACCATAATAATCTACATCCCACTCTGTAATTAAATGTCCGATACCCCCGGTCAAATGATTTTCTGAACATAAATACAACTCGTATTTTATTCCCTCGTCATTAGCAATCTCATCTTGCAATGCCACTAAGTTCATTCTTCAATCCTATCTTGTTTGATTTTTACGTATTTCTTTTACGTGTAGATGCCAAAAATAATTACTTATTCTATTAATTATACCAAAAATCTTTAGAAATGTCAAGGCTTTTATCGTCATTTGCGTTTCAACATCTTAGCTGCTTGTCCTACACCTTTGATTCCAAAGGATGCAGATATGGCTATATATAACAAGTATTGATACCANTCAGGTANTGTTGCTANTANNTCAAAGCCTTCTTTGNACATACTCTCTCATNCCGGGGATGAAGACTAGTATAGCAGGAGCTAGTAGTACAACTAACGCAAACTCGTCTTTCCAAGAATCCACTGTAGCATCTGCCATCTTACCTTCCCATGCAACTTCACCTGCTGCAACCTTTTCTGCAACAGTAGCACGAGCTTTAGCCTCTGCAACTTTAGCGAGTCCGTCTGCTTTTGTCTTTTCGACTTTGTTTTGAAACCATGTTCCTGCGAGATTTGCTATTGGTCCTATTAATGCTTGTATCATTTGCTATCTTNTCTTTTATTCTTTCTTGTTTTAACTTTTCTTTTAGTTTAGCTGAATCTACGAAATTTTGATGTTTTCTTTGCAACCTTGCNGGGTTGTTTAGAAAATTGTTTACCTCGTCTAGTCGCTTTGCGTTTAGCAGCCGAAGAGGCTGCGTATTCACTGGCAGATAAAGCCTTAATCGCTTTTTCAGGTAAATAACGTTCACCAGTAGCTTTACTCCCCTGTGTACTAGGTTTACCTGATTTGGTTCTCCANTTTTGTTTACCCCAAGCCTTTAAGCTCCTNTGNGATTTTNTAAGTGCCATTCGTATGCTTCCTTAATCTCTTCTATAGTTCTCTTGCATCCTATGCAAATATTATCTTTTAGTTTACATACNCCTATGCAAGGTGTTATATCTTTCCCATCCATTTTGCTAGTAGCCATGCTAAGATTCCTGCAAAGAATAATATAAATATAAAAGCTATTCCATACCCTATGTATTCCATCAATTCTTGCTTACGCTTCTCTGCCATCTTTTCTTGGTAGCGTCTTGACTTACGAGCCTCTGCTTGAAACCTTTGCCAGTCTTGCCAAAGTCCGGGTCTGCCTAGATAAATCATTATCTTNTTGAGTTCTTCTTCTTTCTCTCTTATCTGCTCAAGAGCCATGAACTCTTCTAGGTCTCCACCACCACCACTAGCTTTTTTCTTACTTGCCTTCTTTTCTAACTGCTCTTTTGAGAATACAAAATCTGATATCTGTTTTACACAACCTGAAAGTTCTTTTCCGTTTGACACGAAATTTTTTATTATTCCGAAAGCAGCATTCGCTGCAGCTAGTTCTGCTAACATTTTATTTCCTTACAGGTTTGCAATACGCAGTTATTCGTTGATTTCCATCCTCTGTTGGTATAGCCGGTTGGTTATGCAGACGTTCTGCAAAATATAAACATTCATTAATATCTTCAAATCTTTGTGTTTGATTTATCACTCTTGTGTCAATCATAAACACAAGAAGAAACTCTATCATACAGGTGCTCCTTGCACCTCATCTTCTTCTTCATCGTGACAGTCACAATTGCATTCATCACAGTCGCAATCATAGCACTCACAAGTATCACACCTTTTTCTTTTTTCGTTCATGTGCTTTCTTTAAACTTTCTTTTGCTTTTTTGAATATTGCGACAACTTCAGTCTTGCCCATCACTTTAGCTCTTTGCTCACCGACTGTAAGTATTTGTATCTTTCTCGCATATGGTTTATTGATTTTTTTAACTTTTGCAACTGTGGCTCTTGCATCTGCAGGTGTGGCGAACTTGATGCTAACTGTGTCTTTAGGGTTTTCATCCGTGTACAGTCTTCTGTCGCTACCTTTTGGTTTTTTGCCTGTGCCAACTTTAGGGTCTCTTTTTTTTCTTCTTGACAACTTTTTTGTATCCCTTTCTTTGGTCTTTCTCTATTTTTGTTAGGGTTTTAATTACTTTCTTTAGTGGCTTAGTATAGTGTGGCATTAGTTCCTGTAACCCCCACCTGCTGCCTTGTATCGTTTAGCTAACATCTGTGCCTTACGAGCAGACCACTGACCGGGAGCACCACCCTTACCACCTGCTTTGATTCTATTAAATAGATTCTTACGCATTGTGGGTTTGGTGTAGTTCCCTGCCTTGTTTACTGTACTACCACCTTTATTTAACTTTATAGCCGACAGAGCTTTTGCTTGTCCTGCGTGAGCCTTACTAGCTTTNTTNAGTTTTCCTGCTACTTTTTTTATTGTGCTTTTAGCTTTTTTTATTGCCATTCTTTTTCGCCTTTGAAGGTAACAATCCTTTATTCACTGCTCTAGCTCTTTCAGAAAAGCCAAGTTTCTTTTTACTTCTTATTTTTTTTCTTATTGTTTCTAGCTTGGCTACCATCAGAATATAGATTGTTAAATGTTGTAAAGGGGTCTAGGTAGGATTCATGTGCTTCTGCTGAATGTATCCACTGTGAAGGAGCAAAGTCAGGAGCACCTTCGCCTGTTACCCATAATGCAGGACTTGTTGCTCTAACTCTGTTATTTGGTAACGCAACAATGTTGCCTGTCCACTTCCCTGCATCCAACAGATACATCACGTGTGATTGTTTATGTTGTGCAGGGTCATCTGCGATATCACTGTCTGTGTAATCGACTGTGAATAAATACTTAGCAGTAAAGAACTGATTATCTATCTTACATAGCCAAGGAGAAGAGCTAACTCTGTCCATGACCAAAACGCTGTGATTTCTCGCTTCGCAATCCCAAGGCTGACACAGATGGTCTTCCATCGGTTCTGCCCATTCGTCTACAGGTATATCAGCTACTAATGCCTGTATCGGCATCCTCGCCCACATAGCACCACCATGTACGTTGTCATCTTCTGTACATCCTGTAAAGACTACCTGAAAACTTAATGACCTATCAGGTATAGTGTTGACTGCAAAAGCTAACGCATGAAGGAACTCACCATGATATTTTTGATGATTACAGGTGAACTCTCTTCGTACCCAACATTTAAAATGGGGTACGTTACTTATGAGATATGACATTACCTACGTCTGGCTGCTCCACCACGAGACATCATCTTTGTCTTCTTTTTCATGCCACCTCTTGCCATGTACTTGGTTTTCTTCATTCCACCTTTAGCCATCATCTTTGACTTTTTCTTTCCGTGCATAGGCATAGTTATTTCTCCTTTTTACCTTTTTTGTTTTTCTTCATCATGTCTATAGAAATAACTAGTAACCCACCCTTTCTATAATCCATGCTACTCATGCGTGGCTTCTTAGCCATGCCACCACCATACATATATCCCATCTTATTACGGACAGGTGTTGGTAATTTCTTTAATCCCACTTGGTCAGCAGTAGGCATCTTGAGTCCTGTTGCTACACCTTTGCTACCTTTAACAAGTGCTTTCTGTTTAGCTGCCAACTTTTCTTTTTTTATTTCATCTAGTCTTGTTTGGGCATCTCCTTTACCACCTGTTTTTAGATTAAACTGCTGTGGCTTCTTAGGGGGAGTTTTAGGTGGGGTATCTTTCTTTAAATCTTTTGGTCTCATTTTTGGTGCAGGTGGTGTATCTTTTTTATCAACTCTGCCCATCTGTCCTTTACTACCTGTCTTCTTAGGCTTCTGAGACATTATGAAATCAAGAGCTTCACTAGCAGCAAATCCTATTATACCTGCTCTCTTCAATGCCTGTTTAACTACCTTTTGGCTCATAGTAGCTAATTTAATTTTTTTCTGATTGGGGTTTAGTCCTTCTTTAATACCTACAATCTCAGCAACTTTACCTAGTAAAGTGTTACTTATAGGCTGTCTTGTGGTACTGTAGTCTTTTGCCATGTTAACATCTCCATCTTCTTCGTGCTTGTCGTAAACGACTATTAGGATTTTTAGCTGCTTTAGGAAACTTCTTCATTTGTCCTGCACTCCTAGCACAAAATGATTTACGTCTAGCTGCTCTTTTACCTGTAGGGTTCTTCTCTGTTACTGCTGTTTTAAGTTTACTGCCGGGATTCTGTTTACGATACTTACGTACACCCTTGGCAGTCATACCTGCACCTTGTTTGGTGGGTCTCATGTCTCCACTTTTTTGTGTGAAACCTTTTAGTCCGCCTCTTTTACGTTTGTTTGCCATGTTGTTTTAATCTTGCCTTTTTCAATCATACATTTATACTTCAAAGCATAAAAGTTTGGCATATATGATGGTAACTCTACAGCTATCTCATAAGCTCTAGTTGTACATTCTTTCTCTGTTTTGTACGGACCTTCTAAGTCTTCTAAGGTGTGGCATACATTAGTTGTACCCATAAGGCACACAAGGACAAATGCCTCAAACATCGTCTAACATTCCTTCCATTTTCATGGCATTCTCTACGTGCTTCAGTGTATATCGGTTGCCAGTCTTAGCTTCTATTGCAGCACGTACATAAAACACGGAACTGTGGGGGATGTGTAGACTATTTAACTTATTATTACGGATAGCATCATAGAATGCTTCTAACATATTCTCTGGTGTGTATAGTTTTACTGATTTTTTACGCATTGTCAAGGACTTTTATTTAAGTACGAGGAATCATACTTAGAAAAAACCACTTAATTACTACATATAAGTGTTTTTTTATTATATATGTGTTTATTTTAAGTGTATACACTTAATATGTACACTCTCAGTGAGGCTGTTATACATAATTATACCAGTTTTACAAGGGGATGTCAATACATATTTTAGTATGGCAGCTTTTTGTTAGGAAAGTGTGACATTTATGCAACTATATATAGCGTTTCTGTCAGTTTACTTAGTGGTTAACACTTGATTTTTCCTATCTGTGTAGAAGTTCATGCATACTACGCACACCACCCGGGGTGGCACTGGCATAGTTTGCCTTTATTTCCTGTTATTGCTGCAGCTTTTACTTTTATTGCTGCAATTCTGGTAAAAAAAGCAGCTTAAAAAATGCCATTTAAATATTATTTAATTAATATC
>FUFK010073035.1_pt1 | contig 19021 bp, 19 predicted proteins | sample 1021851 | NCBI WGS metagenome assembly FUFK01 (sample SAMEA51879418, study PRJEB19060) | metagenome
GGGTCTCAATGATACCGAAGTAAGCCCAAGTGCCAATCGCGACCATCGCGATCAGCGAGGCTACCGTTTTCATCGGCATTTGCCGGCTGCTTCTTCAGAAATTTTTAAAGGTTTACTCATTAGTTATAACTATANCCNGTGTTNNNGTTTTCTAATTTTTTAAATAAATCTTCATGTTGTTTCATAATCTCTTCATCCATGTCAAACATTTCATCCATCTTTTCATCTATTAGTCTTACTTGCATTTCAAGTCTTTCAACTTTATCCTCAAGTACAGCTTGATTTGTAGATAGTTCAAAAGTACGAGTCAACGTCCATCCAGCTAACGCCAGGAGGATTCCGACCAATAATGTCATTAATTTTTCAATCATACTTTACTTCGTTTTCGTAAGATATATCATGCCCATGATCTTTTTCATAGGTGTAAGTTCGCTTGCATTTACAGCCTTCACAGGCACATAAATCACCGTCATAGTGGTGAGCGTGGAGTTCTCCGTCGCAATGGCATTTACAATGACATTTTTGACACTTGCTCATTACGATAAATCTACTGCTACAGCTAATTGTTTACATGCTGGACAAGATTTTTTATATCTTGAGTGTGTTCCACAGTGGTCTAATACAACTTCTTCTTTTTTACCTGATGGTAACCCAGAAGCTAACCAATTTAATGCTTTAATAAAAGGCCAACAAATAATTTTAACTAATTTTCTAATCATTTTTTTTCTCCTCGATTTCGTAAAAGAATTTATCCGTATCTTCAGTTCTCCACTTACGAGTGTCTTCTACATTCCACTCTGAAGTTTGAACTTTCCAGTCAGGAATTTCATCCTTAACTGTAAATGATGGGATATCCCATATTAATCTATTGTTTGGCTGAGCCGCATAATTGCCATCGTCTAATGCAAGTATGTGTGCACACTTATGTTCGTGTGGAATTTCAGAATGATCTGTGTCTACTATATTACTCTCTGGATGTGCCCAGTCAACTGTAAAAAGGTATGCACCATGATACCATTTTTTATCTTTACCAATATATTTTCCTGATTGTCCGTCTAAGATATCGTAAGAAGTAATAGCAGGATAATAACTAAAACAATTCCAAAGCTCCAACTCGTCAAGTCTACGTTTAGGTATTTCTTTGACATCAAAGCCTCTTTGAATGAAGGCCGAAATAGGCAAACGATAGAACACAGCGCCGTTCTCCATAATAGCATGAAAGAGGATAGGACGTCCTGTAATAGACGCCATCCCAAAGATAATACAATCTTCAGCTTCTCCATGATGCTTTTTAAGGTCATAGAGATACTCTCTCCTGATCTGTGCATAAATCACAGGTGTGTTTGCATTCAGATAAGCCATTAGAACACATTAGAATATAATTGCGCCTACGATTAATCCAGCTACAAAACAAACGATTTCTCTTCTGTTATGTAATTGCCAAATCATTACTTGGTCTACATATTTTTTTATCATATTTCCTCCGTTAGTGTATGTCACCCCAGTTTTTACCGGACTCGTAGTCTACCTTGTTTGGTATCTCTAAGTCAACTGCTGATTCCATAACTTCTTTTATACGTTGTGCTTGTTTATCACTTTCCACAGAAATATCCAGTTCATCATGAATTTGTATATGTGGAATAATTTTTTCTTTATATAATTCTAACATAGACTTCTTAGTCATATCTGCAGCGGATCCTTGTATTAATTTATTTAAAGCTTTGTAAGTATATGCTCTTCTAATACCTGGACCATGTTCTTGTACTGCTTGTTCAAAAGGTAATGCTTTATGCATACCAAAACTATTTGGTTCCCATAGATGGAATCTACATAATCTTCCACCTAAAGTTCTAATCTGTCCTCTATGTTGTGCTCTATTAGACACTGATTTCATTAGGGTTTTAACAAATGGAACTCTACTATGATAAATAGAAAAAAGTTCTTCTGCTTTTTCTTTACTAACTCCTAGTTCAGCTTGGAGTTTTGCTTTACCCATTCCATAAAATAATCCTANGTTAATTGTTTTAGCTTGTGTTCTTGGTATCTGCGCCATGTTTGCAACAATNGTATGAAAGTCTGCGTCACCTTCNTTGTATGCGTTCTTAACATTAAAGACGCTTGCGTCTTGATCNAGGGATGCGTAGTGAACTACCAATCTTGGTTCTTGTTGATTGTAGTCAAAGCANCCCCACTCGCAACCAGACTCGGGTATAAAGAGGGATCGGATCAAAGGACCTAANTCTTTATTACGAGCGGGAATTTGTTGTAGATTGGGATTAGAATAACTGAATCTTCCAGTTACAGTTCCCCCACTATCAGATCTAATTTGATTNATATCTGCNTGGATTCTACCTTTGTGTTCGTATTTAATAATTGTATCTATGAATGTCGTATGTGCCTTGTTTATTTCTCTAGCTTTTGCTATACATTGNACTAANGGATGTTCATGTGATGAAAGNAAATTTTTAGTAAATGATGGAGAATTTGTTTTTGTGGTTCGCTCATATGGTAGGGAAAGTTTTTGAAAAACTTTCTCAATTGAACGTGCAGCCCATATTTGAACATCTACTTGTGTTTCTTTTTCTATCTTGTGTAATAATTCTTTTTCTTGTTCAGCTAATTGTTGCTTTAATTTGTGAGCACCTTCTACGTCTACACGGACTCCTAAGAACCGCATATCGACTAAGCAAGGAAAAAGTTCTGTCTCTAGTTCAAAGATAGCTCCTAGATCCTGGTCGCTTATTTCTTTTTGCATGACTCTCCATAACGCTAACGTTATTTCTGCATCACGTTCTGCATAGTTACCGACATACATCGCTGGTAACTTCCACATATCTGCTTTAGGATCGACACCCCATTCTTTTGCTGCAGCAACTAATTCTGTTTCATTTTTTCCACGACCAACATAGTCCCAACCTAACGAACCAAGATCAAATCTAAATCTGTTTTCATTGACGAGTGATGCTGCAATCATCGTGTCATAAATGTTTCCATTTATTTTTATTCCCATCGCACGAATCCAACACACATCGTACATGGCATTGTGAAAAACTTTATCTGCTGGAGATTCACAAACGTCTCTAAACCATTGAATTACCTTGCTTTTTTCAAGGTTACCACCACCTTCATGATCGAAAGGAAAGTATCCTGAATAGCCATCAACAGCTACAGCGATACCTACAACTTTACCTTTACCAACTACGGAACCAGAGCCCATTGATTTTAAATCTGGGTCATGTGTTTCTAAGTCGATTGCAATTGTATCTGCTTGTCTTAAGTCTGGAAATTCAGTAGGCTTAACCCATTCTGTTTGTGCTTCAATCATAAATGTTTTTCTTTTATTAGTTTATTTATTTTTTCTTTGTTACTAAACGCATAAAGTGCTGCGTTATAGTCGTGTGGAAATATTTCAAAGTATGGTCCTTCTTTTTCACCATTGCATCCTTCACGTATAGGATATACTTCTAAATCAAATTTGTGTTTTCCAAACATTATTTGTTTCACCACGTAATTAGTCATTTGAATAGTCTCTATCAATTGCCATTTGACAATAATGAATTGCTTTTTCTAAATCTTGTTTTTGTCCTTTCTGCTTGTGACGGCATAAGTATTTTATAGCATTCCCCTCTGCAAACGGCAAGTTGTTTTTGTTTATAAACTCACTCGGTTGAATTTTCATCGAAGAGTAGTGAGATCCTCCTATTTGTTTTTTATATACGTCGCTCATAGTTTAAACTCTTTCTGTTTGTTTTTAGATTTAATTAAAAATAAATTTTCAATTGTTCGTGTAATTCCTACATACCAAACTCTAAATTCTTCGTCTTGTTTTTCTTGCGATTTCTTTGCACCTTTGATAGTATTCGCCGTCTGATTCAAATATAGAATTACGTTGTGTGCTTCTCCACCTTTAGCTCCGTGAATTGTTGAAACTTTTATTCTTGGTTCTTTTAATAACTCTTCTCCATTATCTAACATAGCTCTCATATAATCTCTCTTAGATATAGAAACATTATTAAACTCTTCATACCAATCGCCTTGAAAATTAATTGTTTTATTTTTTATATTTTCTAAAATTCTTTGATGATGAACTTCAGGAATTGTTTCACCTTTCTGCATTTTCTTCCAGTTTAATATATCTTCGTATAAAGTTTTACCCATACTATTTCCTTGATGAGTCTGAAAGAAAAATCCTTTTCGTTTTAAATATGCAGGAATTGTTTTTAAAAGAGAATTAGTTCTAGCTAATATTAGCCAGTCTCCGGTAGTCATATCAATTCCATTAATATTAAATCGTTCTTCAATAACTCCCAGGTCATTTTTAGGAAGATAATTTTTAGGTAAACGATTAAGGTAGATTCTTGAAATAACATCTAAAGCTTTTCGTTGAATTAATTGAGGAACTCTTTCAGATTTATCTAATAATATCTCTCTTGATTTCCAATTAATAAAAGAATCTACATCAGCTCCAGCCCATCCAAAGATAGCCTGGTCATCATCACCGGCAATCCAGACATCACATTCAGTTTCTTTTTCTATTTTATCAATCATTGCCCATTGAATTAATGAAAGATCCTGGGCTTCATCAACAAAAATAACCTTAAATTTAGGTGTAGTTCCTTTGTCTAAAAACTGTTGAATCATGTCGGTAAAATCTATAAGATTATGCGCGCTTTTATAATTATTAATCTCTTTCTCTATTCCAATTAATTTATTTTTACTAATCCAACTTAAATGTTCGTTACGATTAAATTGTTCTTCAGCAGTAATTTGTCTTACTCTAGCTAGATTAATTAGACTTAGATACTCACTGTTAGAAGAAAAAATTCCGTTAAAGTTATTGGTTTCATAGGAAGCATATTTAATTTGAATACCACAGCTCTCTCCGATTGCCTGGTAATTACCTTCCTGCATTACGTTTTCTTCTTTAAGTCCTAAATTATTAAATGCTAAAGAGTGTAATGTTTGAAAATATTTAATATCTTTTTTAGTAAGGTCTAAATTTTTAGCTAAGAATCTATCTCGGGCTTCGCCTGCAGCTTTACGAGTAAATGCAAAATAACCTATTCTGTCATGTGGAGTACCATTCTTAACGTATTTATGTACTTCATTTAAAAGTCTTCTAGTCTTTCCGGTGCCCGGTGGTCCTACTACTTTGTATCTCATTAATAATTAGTTCCTTTCCTTTGTATAGGTTTATGTTCTATTTGTGGAGTATAGAGTTGTTTTAATTTACAAACTTTAAGTGTCTTACCTTCAACATTTAAAGAATGGTCAAACTCTACATTGCATTTGTCTTTTAGTTTCTGTGCAATTTTTTCTTCTGGAATTTTCCACCCAGTTCCTAGATGCTCGATAAAAGAATTAAATCTAAAGTAATGATAGCCTTCTTCCGTAAAGCAAGAGCCATTGTGTATCTGTCTTCTCTNTTGTGCNTGNGGTCCATTCACACAGTATTGNTATANNTCTTCTTCTAGTCTATCTTCTATNTGAGTTCCTTTAGGTGGTGTAATTTTTTGTCCACCTCTACGCCANTCATTTAATTTNGCTCTAAAATCTTTTGGTTTTAATGGTTCAAANTANACNCCAGTCTGTTGCCANATTAAATTNAATACTTCTTTCTGTGTAGTCATNAGTTTTGTATTACTTATAATNACTTGAATCTTNTCATCGTTAGGCATAATCACATTAAATCTATACTCNGGTTCTGCNTACGCTATCATTTCAAAGTCTTGNATCTCTGGAAATACAGANATACTATCAGANTTNACTCCAAANGGTCTTTTATAACAAAGACTACGCATACATTTGTCTTTAATAGGGTCCTCATAGCAAGTATGTCCTGCTGTNTCACCCTTCCANGCTTTAATTTTTGANTCTAATTTTGCTTTATCCCAAGGACTAGCTAGATAACTATAGTTGGCTGCTGATACNTGGTCTGGCCATTTGTCTTTGTATTTCTTTTTAGCAAAGACCATATAGTTGTACATAAATCTGTCTCTACCATCATCTAATTTTGTTCTAGAACACAATGCTAGACATGGTGGACCATCATCAAATTCTGGATTAGTTCCTAATAATATATTTCTGTGAGTTTCTTCTACAAGTTTATCTAAAGTTTCTTTATCTACCTTAGATTCGTTAGCAAATTTTATAAATTGTTCTACTGATAGTTTAGAATTATTCTTATCTATAGCATACCGAGTAGATTGTCCGTTGTTATAGTAAGGTAGGTTAATGAAGTTTCCTGGTTTTATGTCTCCTTTATCATCTTTCTGTAGNTCTTTCTGTTTAGGAAAAACCTCAGTCGTTGGTTTTAATCCTAGTGGAAGCAGAAAAGCTTTTAATGCCTCTATTAAATCTATGGTTGGAATAGGTTCTTTTAAAAATATATAACAATGTAGACCACCACTCTTAGATAAGATTGGTACTAATGGTAATTTATATTGTTGGAATAGTGCTAAATAATGTTCTACTTTAAAGGACCCATANTCTGGTGGATCAATATCTATACAACCAAACTGTGCAGTTTTATCTATTCTGCANGGTTGTATTCCAATTGATTTTTTTCCTTGTAAGTGATTTTTGTAGTCATCTAATGTGACAGGTCTTCCTGCCCATTCGTAATTAGGTTTTATTTTATTTTTTTCTGAATCGAGCTCATGTCTTGGACATGTCCGCCATTCCAAAATCGCCCTCATAACCTTTAAATAATTCTATAAATTCGTGTTCCATAATGATCCCGGGTCGGGGTANCTCCACTCTCGCTTCGCTACCCCTATCCTCTTAAAAGAGGAATCTAGTAATTAGATTCTTCTTTGTTCTCAGCAGCAGCGTTACTTGCTTTTAAAGAATTATGGAAATCTTTAGCCATTTGATAAAGGCTAGCATTATCCACTTTTCTTGCCATAGACACTTTGTATCCGTGCCAAGTAAAACTTCCACTGTTCTCGACAGACTGTAGTTTATACACTCTTGAAAACATTGGAGCAGGTACATTCTTCTGCGTTTTAGGATCAGTTTCAAATTGATCTTGCATTAAAGAGTTCCAGTTTCTACTCACTTTTAATTGAGTAGACTTCATAGCCATTAAAGCCTTCTCTGGTTTTTCTCCATTAATGATTACAAAATGATTAGCTGTTTTGATAATTTCATTACCATTATCTAAAACATCTTTTCCCTGAGTATTTTTCTTAGTCTTTGCTAAGATCTCCGGACCTCTATCAGGACTGATTGGTCTACCTTCTTTTCTCTCGAAAGGTGCCCATTCAGGGAATGTTAATTTATAGTAGCAAGGTATAATTTCTATACCCTTCTCACCATCATACAGTCTTTTAGTGACTGTATTATAAAACATTCCAGCTTCTGCTCCTTCAACATAGTTCGCATGTTTCTTTTTAGTCTCATCCGAACCCGATTGTAATAACTTAAGAAATGGTAAAGCCAAATCGTCTTTATCTATATTCTCAAGTCCTGCGCCAGCATCTTGAACGAAATTCAATTCCGCTGGTAAGTTACCTTCTTTTTTTACAGTAACGTCTCTTGTTTCTTCACTCATGTTATTTGTTCCTTGTTATTTTTGTTTTGTTTCCCTTAAACAGATTAAAATGTTCAGAAGGCAAGTCTTGACCACTTTCGGCTCGCTCTCTGTACAATGCTTTTAATGTCATAGGTTCTACCTTTAACTTTTGTTGTGGTTGGTAGCCTTGACCTTCTGCAAGACTAGCATATTGCGTAGCCTTGTCATCTTCGCCACGACCAAAGGAAACAGTAATCTCATTTTTAATAAGATCACCTAGGTCATTGTCTCGAAGCCATTTGTAAGCGCCTTCCCTGTTTGCTACAGGAATTGTAGCGCTATAAACTTCTTTAACTTCAATGGCAGAACCATCTACAAGTTTAAGAGTTTTTAATTTCATTTGCTCCATTATCTCTGGAATTACTTCGCCAGAAATTTTATCAGCTTGAGCCTTTTTATCTTTTAAAAGTTTCTCATCTCTTTCAATTTCTGATTCCAAATTTTGAAGATCAATTACAAACTTAGATAAATTTTCTACGTTTGCTAATTCGTTTACTTGTTGCGGAGCATCCTCCACAAATTGTTGTTGTAAGTCTTCTGCTGGATTAAACGAACCNCTTCCAGTGAAAACTTTTATTTTTTCTTTACTCATCGATTTCTCCTTTCTCGTAAAGATTGATTCTAATAGGATAGTAAGTTCTTTCTTGTCTATCCCACTTTAACAAATTATATTTTCCGTTTGTTATATCGGACACAACAGAACACGCAACACCAATAATTGCAGGATCACCTGTTAATAATAAATAATCTTCTTCTTTAAAATTTTTTAACTTTTGTCTTAAAGAATAAATTATAGGACCAGGACTAAAAATTATTTGAGAGTCTTCTTTTAACAANACTTTTATATCGCCATGTTTTTGAGCACCCATAATGTTAATTTTAGGCCTACCCTCTCGAGTGCCTGGTATTTCTTGTATTACGTATACTATCGCTTTGTCTTTCATACTTGACAATATAGACACGAATCANTATATTGTCAACTAGAAAGTAGAAAATAAAATTATGAAATACAAATTTAAAACAAAGCCATACGCGCATCAAATGACTGCGTTAGAAAAGTCATGGAATAAAAAAGTATTTGCGCTTTTTATGGAGATGGGTACGGGTAAAACTAAAGTAGCTATAGATAATATGGCTATGTTATATGATAATGGTAAAATTAATGGCGCCTTAATTATTGCACCTAAAGGTGTATATAAAAACTGGTACTCTCAAGAAATACCTGAACATTTACCTGACCATATTAAACCTACGACTGTATTGTGGAAATCTTTAATTAATAAAACTCAACAACAAGAATTAGATAAACTATTTAAACCTGGTCTTGACTTTCACGTTTTAGTTATGAATGTAGAAGCTTTTAGTACAAAGAAAGGTGTAGAATTTGCAGGTAGATTTTTAAATTCACATAACACTTTTATGGTTATTGATGAATCTACCACTATTAAAAATCCGGGAGCTAAAAGAACTAAAAGTATTGTAGGTTTAGGTAAATATGCAAAATACAGAAGAATCCTTACAGGTTCCCCTGTGACAAAAAGCCCTTTAGACCTTTATAAACAATGTGAGTTTTTAGATGAGTACCTATTAGACCATTCTTCTTATTATACCTTTAGAACTAGATATGCAGTCCTACGTAAAGCACACTTTAACGGAAGATCAGTAGAAATAGTGGTAGGCTATAAGAATCTTGGAGAATTATCTGAAAAATTAAAACCATTTTCTTATAGAGTTTTAAAAGATGATTGTTTAGACCTTCCTAAAAAGACTTTTATGAAACGGGTTATAAACCTATCTGCTGAACAAGATAAAGTGTATCAACAAATGAAAAAGATGGCTCTTGCTCAACTTAATGGCAAAATGGTGACAACAGCTAGTGCATTGACGCAATTAATGCGTTTACACCAGATAACTTGTGGCCATTTTACGGCCGATGATGGCTCTATACAGACTATTAAAAACAATAGAATGAGTGAACTGACCGACTTATTAGACGAAGTAGAAGGAAAAGCAGTTATATGGGCTCATTACCAATATGACGTAAATGAGATAGTAAAAGCCATTACTAAAGAATATGGAGAAGACAGTGTAGTTACCTATTATGGGTTAACACCTCAAGAAGANAGACAAGANAATATTAAGAGATTTCAAGAAGATGAAAAATGTAGGTTTTTNGTAGGAACTCCCCAAACTGGTGGATATGGAATTACCTTAACTGCAGCNAGTACTATGATTTATTACTCTAATGGCTATGACCTAGAAAAACGTCAACAGTCAGAAGCTCGTATTGATAGAATAGGACAAGAAAAACCTATGACCTATATAGATATAATTTGTGAAGATACTGTAGATGACAGAATTGTCAAAGCCCTTCGTAAGAAAATAAATATCGCTACAGAAATAATGGGTGAACAACTAAAAGACTGGATTTAATCTTAGAAAATGTAGGATTCGTACGCGTAACGCGCTGGAATTTTTATCTTACGACTTTTCCATCTTTCCAGGCCATGTCCGGCAATCCGTTTTCGTAAGATTTACCATCGTAAGTCAAAACCTGTTTTCTGTTTGCACCTTTTTCATTATAACTGCAATGGACCCAGCCACCTGCTGGATCNTTNGGNTTATANAANTCAAGNATTAATTGATCNAAGTCTACAGTTGTTTTGNATCCAATAAGCTACTTGAATGTTAGGTACACCAGCTATTTCAAAGTCAACCGCCTGGCCTTTAGCATGTTGCGACGTTTTTTTACTGCCGATCGCCTCGCAGAGCTCTTCGGATCTGTAACCAGAGGTAACAGTAATGGGTTTATCAAACTTCGCACGAACCGGTTCCAATATTTCATAACATACGTTCTCCAAGTTTTTAATGTCGCCAGCTCCTGGGGAATTGTCAATTCCTTTTCGAGTAGCGGTCATTGATTTAGTAAATTCTTCTAGTTTAAAATGTTTCGATAGTTGCATGATTTTTATTTTGTTAATAGAGTGAATATAACATAGGCCATCCCTGTAATCAAGGCACCTACAGACACCAATAAAATACTCTCTATTCTATTGATCTGGTTTTCTAATTTAAGAATTTTATCATGAGTTTGTTTTTGCATAATCCTGCATAACTTCTCATGAGAATCTATTCTTTGCAATGCGTTATCTTTTGCCATTATACTGTTACATTCCTTTGTTTACGTCTTAACGCTTTTTCAGCAGGTGATAGTAAGGCTTCCTCTGTTGATGTCAAGCCTGTATCTTGATTAATATTGCTTGGTAATGCTGACGTTTGTACTACNTCTTCTGATACTTCTGAAGTTTGAATAGGTTGATTAGGCATAATAAGATTACCTTGTTGATCAATTGTTTCAAGAATTTCTTTTAAAGGATTAATTAAGTTTGGAAACTCAGAACCTTTATTAGTTCTTAATTGATATAGTTGTTGAGCAAGAGCACTGATAGCTTCTTGTGCTTCTATCCATGCGTTAGGTGCACCAATCTTATTTGCGTTTTTATATATTCCAGTAATAACTTCTCTACTTGGAAAGTAAGGTTGAAACTGTCCAGTGTAAACGTTACCATAATCTTTTTTAGACATTCTTGCTAAGTTTTCTCTTAAATCTTCTGGAGAAGTTCCAAGTAATTCAGCTGCTGACATATTAGAATTCATTTCTTTTTGAACTTTCCATAAAGATTCGTTAGCTTCTATGTATGCATCTACTAATTCTACTGGATCAACTGGTCCTTCTTTCAAAGCTACTTTAGTAAATTTACTTTTAGATTTTCTAGAGTTAGCTGCGTACTCTGCATTTTTAAATCTTAATGTTCGTGGAATATTTAATTTAACTGCTCTCATTCCAGCTATTCCTAAACCTTCATCTAATAATTCATATGACTGACCATTCTCATCGTACTCTCCAACTTTACCCCATTTAAATGGTCCTCCTAAAGTACCAGTTTGCAAAGGTGTATCAAATCCTGTAATTGCATAATCAATTCTGCCTAATTGTTTTAAACTTCCTGGCATTTGTGCTTTTAATAAATGCATAAATATTTTTTCAGCAATAAGACCCGGTGAATCATTCTCTGCATCATAAATAGTGAAACCTTCTGTAGTTTTTCCTTTTCTTCCTAAGATTGGAAGTACATCTGCTAAAGCTTCTGTCCAAATAGATTCTGAAATAAATGGTTGAGCAATCTCGCCCATACCTTTGATAGATCCTAGTATAAAGTTATTCATAACCGCTTCTTCATCTAGTTGACCATCAGCTACTTCATTCATAGCTGTTTTCCATGGTCTAATTAGTGTGTCATAAGCATTAGCGTGACTAAAATCGACATACTTAAAGTTTCCTTCGTCATCTTTTAAAGGAATAATAGTAGAGTTTTTAGACCAAGGAGCAACAAATCTTCTTATAGCTGCAAGCTCATCTTCACTAATGTCATAGACATACTGTGCCATCTTAGTTGCACCTACTGGAACCATTGTTGTAGTAAAAGCCATTCCCGCCATACGTTGCCAGCCAATAGATCTTAGTCCAGGTGTTTTAATTTCTCTTAATGCAGTCTTAAAAATATTAGTTGATGTTCTTAAAATTTCTGCAGGGAAAGATACNAAATTACCTATCGGCCATTTACGTAATTCTTTAACNGTACTNGATACATAATCATAGTTCGGTACATTNTTTCTTACTATGTTAGCTGCNATTTCATCTAATTCTGCATCACTTATTTCTTTACCCATATTTTTATAGGCTCGTGCATACCTTGCTCTTTCACCTAAGAAAGTAGAAATTTTCCAGAAGTCATCTTCAGCTGTGTAAGCATCTTCTGTCCATTTTTTTATTTTAGATAATGGTTTTAATAATCCTCTTAAAGCTTTATCTTGTCCAACAACGGAACCAAAGTCTACATCTTTTAATAACGCTTGTAGGTCTCCCATTCTAACATTGGTATTAACAACACCAAGTCGTGCCCACTTTCTATATAAATCTGATTCTGCTCTTGTACCTAAGCCTGCTACTTGTAAATTTTTCCATGCAGAAGCTAACATCTTAGGAGTAATAGTAACTCCTGGAAGTAATCCATTAGCTACAGAAAACGCACCNGCACTAATAAAGTTTCGTGCNTGAGTTACTGGAGATAAAATAGTTTTTGCCATTTGAGATGTTGCTTTAGGAAATAGAATTAAATTTCTATAAACAGCACTGTTCATAAAGTTAGTAGTTGTTTTACCTGCAGCAGCTTCAATTGCATCGGCTACTTCATTTAATGCATATTTTCCTGAAGCAGGATTAGCAATACCTGACGACAAACCTGATAGATCAATTTGTCTATACATACTTTCATCAAAGTTATCTCCCATTTTTAAAGCTACTTGTTCTACTTGGTCCATGCTTTCAAAAAATAATGGACGCTTACCAGCTTTAATAGCTTCCGCTGATGCAATAGACATGTCTGTTAACAATTGATTTCTTCTTGTAACAGCTGATACTTCTCCTGTTTGAGCAAGAATAGTTTGCATTGGATCTCTAGTTTTTCCTAAAATTTCATCAATGATTGCTCTTTTTTCTCCTTTTAATTGAGAGATATCGAATTTTTTAGAACTTGCTTTTTGTGCAATACTTTTATTAGGAAAAAAATTAGGTACATTTATTAAAGCATCCGAGTCAAAATTTTTAGGAGCTTTTGCGCTTTTAACTATGTTATTAACTAAAGTTTCTGCTTCTTGATACGTGATAGGAGTTTTATTTTTATCAGCAGCTTGTCTAAAAATTTTAATGGCTTTATCTATTGTTTCAGTAGGCACTCTATAATTAAACATTGGAATTAAAGAACGATTAGAAAATACATCGTAAGTAGCACTAATATAGTTTTTAAATTTGTCTCCAAATAATTCTTTAAAATCTTTAAAGGTTCCCTTTAATCCATCTACTTTTAATTTGTCTCCTTTTTTAATTCCTTTTCCAAGAACAGTAAACATGTCTGCCCACTCTGCTCTCATGGCTTCCATTTGATCAAAGATTCCTTTGACTTGATTGTCATCGAAAGAAACTTTATTTTTTGTTAACCAATCTGTAGCTTTCTTTTTATAAGTTTTAGAAATACCACCAAATCCAAGTGGAGTTTTTTCTCCGTATCTAACTACTCCGTTGTCTAGTACAGTTGGTTTCCCTGATATTAAACCGTCATTTAAAACTTCTAAAAATTCTTTTCTTTTTGCTTTAGTAGTTCTGTCAAAAAGTCTTTGAGTCCAAGGAAATAATCCATCAATTTTTTTATTTAAATTTCTTGACACAGTTTGAGCAAAATTAATATCTGCATATTTTTTACCTATAATTTCTCTTTGTGCTTTAAATAAAGCTGGAGTCATGCCTCCTTCTTTTTTAAATTTACTTGCAAAAGCAAATAACTTTTTATCAATAGCGTTGTCAGCGTATCTTAAATCTTCTGTTCTCTTAGATAATAATCCTAATGTTTTACCCATACCTCCTATTAAACCAGTAAACAAAGCTCCTTCAGTTCCAAACTTAACCCTATTAACTAATCTTTTTGCTGGATCTAAATCTCCGTCCTCATCTTTGTGAAGACGTGTAGGTCCACCTAATAATTCTCCAAAGGTACCTGCTTGTTGTACGTCTCCTATAAAAATTCCTTCTGCTGTACCACCTGTAATAGCTCCTGCACTAAACTTAGCTACTCTTCCTTTGTTATTTAGTCTTGCTAATTTAGTTGCAGTGTCTGATAAAATTCGTCCTTTTTCATCAGTCATTGTAAAATAAGTACCAGCTTTTTTAGAACGTAAAGCTTGGTTAGCTAGCTTTGTACCTATTTTAAATCCAACACCACCAGGAATACCAATGTTAACTAACATCTCAGTAATTTTTCCTGCAGTAGTTGCTCTTGCTTTCTCGTCTAAAGTTGTAAGATCATCAAAGTATTTTTCAATTTGAGCAGCTTTGTTTGTGCCTGCTCCCATGTCCATAAGAGTTGCACCTAAAGAAAAAAGTCCTTTAGGGATTTGTATTAAACCTGATCCAAGACCAGCTAATACCGATTCAAATGTACTGATTGTATTAAATTGTTCTTCGTCGTTAAGGATAGACTTACTTTGTGCTTTTAGTAAGTTGTCTTCGTCTGTGGATACACCCTTGTAAATAGGCATTATTTATTGAGTCCTCCATTATTCATTCCAAGCAGCGCTTGCAAGCTGATTCTTCCACCAGTTATTTAGTTCATTTAATTCAGTGACTGCTGCATCTTCTCCTGCTACACCACCCATTGCCATTTTGTCTGCTATTTTTATATCTTCTATTTTGTTAATTCTTCTACCAAGTCTATTTGGTTTTATTTGTGCATAAGTGTCACTCATCTTTTTTTCTTCAAGTAATTTTTTAAATGAAGGAAGAGTCATTTCGTTTTCTGCTAAGTTAAAAGACCAAGTTTTACCACCATCAGGTTCTATTAATTTAATTCCAAGTTTTTCTGCTTCTGCAAAAATAACTTGAGGATCATTTATATCTACGTTTTTAAGATTAGTTGTAATTTTTAATTTAACTTTTTCTTTTTTCTCTTCTTTTTTACTAGAAGTAGTATCAGTTTCTTCTAACGTTTCTTTCTCTTCAATAGTTTCTTGATTGCCGCCTGCTAAATAAGCAACAGCTTCTTCAACAGTAAGGAAAGATTTAACTGGCTCTCCTGTTATGTATCCACTTCCATTGTCATTAAATACATGCCATTGATTAGTAGTTGGATCAAACCATGGCATATCTGATCTCATGTTGTCAGCATTATAATCCCAACCATCTTTTGTTTTTACCCAATCTTCAATTACTCCAACCGTGATTCCTTCTCCTGCCATTTTAGCGGCAATAGCTCTTCCTTTTGCTATTCCTGAAGCATTTTTATATTCAAAACTTCCAGGCACGGCAGTTTTCATAATGTCTTTAGTCATGTCTAAAATCAATCTAGGTAATGGAGTCTTCTTTAAATACTCATCGCTTTGTTTCATTGAAGCTATTTTTTCTGCACTTGTTCTATCTTTTTCGGCTTCGGATGTTTTCCAATCTCTCTCTTTTTTTGCTTCTGCTATTGCTAAATCTGATTTTAATTGTTCACCTGCTATTTCTGCGGCTGCTAGTTCTCCTGTTTGTGCTGTCTTTTTTCTCTCTCCTCTGGCACCTGATACAGCTTGTGAGCCTTCAAATATCATTTCTCCTATAGTTTTAGCAGAACCATCATCTTTATAAGGGNTTGCTAAATAAGAAAAACCTTGAGCTACATCCTGCATAACAGGAGTGTTGTCTGCTGTAGACTTTCTAATATTTTCTTGAATTTCTTCCCATGAAGTACCAGTATAATATTGTCTTCTTGGTGTATCAAAAGGAGACGTGATGCCAGTCCCTTGAGCCTGGTAACTAGGGCCTCCACGCTTGAACATAGGTCTCTTTAAAATTCTATTATACATAATTAATAATTACTATGAATACCACCAAATCCTCCATGGTATGGATTACTAGATCCTTGAGGTAAAGAATAACTAGTTCCTCGTGGTTGTTGTACATTCTGTTGGCCAAACATTCCCATAATATTAGCTGCTCCTAAACCTCCACCAATTCCTGTAACCATAGGGCTAGGTTGGAAAGGCATAGTAGGTGAACCAGGCATTGCTCCACTAATTCCTCCGTAGATGTTTGAAACATCTTGAATTCTTGTCATTGGTAATTGGTAAGCTTGTTGTTGAGCTTGTGCCAATTGATTTAATTTCATTTGTTCTAATTGTTGGTTCTCTGCTCCTAATGTTCCAAGAGCTGCAATACCTTGTTGCTCTAAGCCAGTTGCATAAGTACCCATTCCTTGTAAGTTAGCTAAAGCTTGTTGCTGTTGTTGTAATGCTTGACTGTATCCTGTGCCACGTAGACCAGCTAATAAAGCTGCTCTGTTTCTATCAGTTTCACCTTGATATTGTGCCATTTGAACTCCTGCTCTTGATCCACCAAAAGCACCAGACGCTGCTTGTTGTTCTCTAATTTGTTTTCTACCTAAACCAGCTTGAACATCAAAATCTGCCATCGTTGCATCAATAACTTCTTTTTGATACGGCGACATAAATTGTTTGTAAGCATCAGTTGATAATAAATCTTGTGAAGTAGCTGNAGGTGCACCAATTGCATCTAGATAAGGTTGGTAAGAAGCTATTCCTGTTTTACCAGTAAAGCCTGTAACCATTCCTGAAGCATCTCTTTGGATGTCTCCCATTCCATACATGTCTGCAGTTCTTTGTTGAGCTGCTTGTTGGAATGCAGTTGGTCCTGCAACTTTAGCTGTAAGTTTTGATACATCAATAGGAGTTCCTAGTTGCCCGATACCATATTTAAGTATCTGTTCACCATAAGGTTGTAGCGTTGCGCTAGGTAATAATCCAAATCCTGCTGCGTTTGTTGCCATTATGCTGTCATCCTTTTAGCTGTAGGTTGCGCTTCTAAATTTTTCATAGTTTCATACATTCTTTTTGCACCTTTATTAATACTTCCACCGCCTGCAGCTCTTACTGCATCAGCTGTGAATACAAATTCNTTTTTAGATAATCTNGCTGGGACATCATCTTTTTTTTCATACTCTCCAATTGGAACAAAGCCACCAGAGAATCTATAATCTTTTTCTAATCCACCTAAATCCATAATACCACCTTCGGTATTATTCATAACCGGACCTGGACCCATTGCATATCCCATTCTTCCACCTTTAGCTGCCATCTGTATACCTTGTGGTTCTTCACCTGGTTTAGGTAAATATATTGGTGGACGTTCTGGGTTTACTGGACCTCTTGGAATCGCAGATTCCATTCCAACTATTGAATAATATTCATCATCGTCAAAGGCTATACGACTTGCTTCATCATAATCGTAACCTAAAAATTCTAGATGCTCCACTCTTTTAATATACCAATCAGGACCAGCCATAGGACCAATGTTAACTCCTTCTTCTTTCATTAAATAGTCAGGAGTAATTATTTCTTCTTCGTCCATTTGCTCAACTTCAAATTCATCTGGACCGGATGCATATTTTTTACGAAGACCTGCAATACCACCTGTAGCCATAAGACCTGAATTGTATTCATTTAACGCTTCTATTTCTAATTCATTAAGTTGTTCATAAGGTTTATTAAACATCTGCATAGCCATGTCGTTTCGAGAATCTTCCATACTAAGTGCAGAAGCCATCATTCTATTTTCTTGAACTCCAGGTGCTTCACCTTTAATCATGTCTCTCCAACCACCATCTTGAAAGAAAATTTCAAAATCAAAATCAAAAATAGATTTATCTGGAGTACTCATTTGGTCCCAAATCATTAAAGCGTTTGCTCTATCTCCTCTGCCAGTATTATAAAAAACTTGTGGGCCTATGTTGACTCCTTCTTCTTTCATTAAATAGTCAGGAGTAATTATTTCTTCTTCGTCCATTTGTTCCACTTCAAATTCTTCTGGGCCATCTGCATATCCTTTACGAAGACTGCTTATACCACCGTGTTTTAAACCAGTAGCTGCTGTGTAATCTGTTACTTCTGCTTTTGTTGTAGGTGTTCCGGATATTGTCATAGGTGTTAAATTTAAGTCTATAGCTGCTTCTGCCTCTTTACCAGCTGCTCTTGCGGCTTTCATATAATCATCGTAAGCTGCTTGTTGTAATTGGTTTTTTGCTTTTTGATCTTTGTAAGATGCGTATGTGGATAATGCTGCTACTCCAGTTTTAATAAGGTCGCTATAATCTTTAGCTTTTCCTGCAGTGCCTGTTACCCAATCCCATGCGTCTGATAATATTCCCATTATTTTAAATTCCTTGTTATATGATTATATATGAAAATCGCAGGGNTTTCACCTGAACTTAGCAGTTTACTTGTTTTTTTGATCATCGTCAATATCATCTTATAGGTTACTTTTGGTACCTAAACCTAAGTCTAAGATCTTAACATTAACATCTCTTCTAATATGCTCTCTTTTAGTGTCTGTTTCAGGGTTATCTACGTCGTCGTCAGCTTCTTTATCTGACATATATTCTTGACCTGTTTCAGTATTAGTTAATGTTATCTCTACTTCAGGTGTAATAACGTGTACCTTTTTACCGTCTATTACTTGATATTCACTCTTCGCTTCTTGTTCTTTAAAAGGCATATTTCTCCTATGTTCTGNTTGTNTGTAGTACNGNAGCTGTCATCTTTATAACATTTCCTGTNGCACATTNCATCTTAATTTTATCNCCNGCTTCNAGGATNANNATNTTNTTAAAAGTNAANANATNAACNCNNNCANTNGNTAGTAACATTNNCTNTATCNNACTCATAATCAGTAGTNGATGANGCNTCATATANNTTAATNTCTACATCTAAAGCTNNNCNATGAGTNTTAAAAAGCTTTANTGCTTTTAACNANAGAAGTAGTCTCATCNGNAGNAGTNTTCG
>FUFK010018138.1_pt1 | contig 19017 bp, 14 predicted proteins | sample 1021851 | NCBI WGS metagenome assembly FUFK01 (sample SAMEA51879418, study PRJEB19060) | metagenome
GACGATACTAAAAATGCTGCCCAGTCTTCATCGCCAAGAACATAATCAACAAATGATTGAGCATAATCTAAATAAGTGTCAGTATATCGCCCATCATTCTTTACTGTTTTGAACGATAGATAACCATCACGTCCACTAGCTATGTAGTTGTTAGTTACTATGCGATAGTTAGAGCCTTTATCTAGAGGAACCCATGAATTATCATTACGACCCTTATACTCCAATTTACTAAGACGCATTCCAGCTGGTTTAGTTGTGTCGACATTCCAGCGTAAACCTGCTGCATAAGGATATGCCCCGTCAGAACCATCAGGTTGTAATGCATAATCCAGAGCCTCTTCTAATACTGCTTTGATCTCGGCTCCAGTCATGTCCATTTCAACTAGAGTATTAGCAAAAGGGAGTAGTTTGTAAGCGTCACCCATTGTAAAGTCACCTTTGGCTATATCCGTTCTTACTCCACCTCCATTTTGAATGGCTATATCACTAGCTTTAGCCATCTCACGAAATGCATGAGCAACTACCATTGAAATATCTGAACCCTTACTGGCTGTTTGTTCTGGAGAACAAATTTTTGAGCGACTATCACCTGGGATTCTTACAAGACATAGATTTTCTTTTACTTCTCCCACTTTTATCGAAAGCATTTCTTCTACTTTGATATTAAAGGACTCCAATAATGCAGCAGCTGAGGCATCTTCTTCAACAATAGAAAGTTTTGGATCAGCTTTTATTTGTGAATACACAGCATCGCGTTCAACTCCCTCAATTTCCACTCTATCTCCATNACTATTTTTTCTCTTGAAACTATCTGCCAGCATTACATGTGGGATACCTTTACAGGACTCAACTTCTCCAGCTTCATTAAAAGAAATAGATAGCTCACCAACAATTTGACTATATTGCCAAGCAGTTGCAACACAAACTGAAGCTCCATCAACACCTTTTACAATTGTTGGGTAAGGCCCAGAAGCATTCAGTCCAAGATCATCAAAATCTCCAAGAAGTGTATGTGAGTCACCACCTATTATTAAATCTACACCATCAATTTTTTTAGCAAGTTCAAGCTCATTGTTGTAACCATAATGTGCAAGAATTATAATATGCTTGATGCCAGACTGTTTAAGTTCATCTACCATTTTTTGTGCAGTTTCAGCCTCATCGAGAAAAATTGTGCTCTCATCTGGGCTTGAAGACATAACTGTTTTGNGAACGATGTCGATACCAATAATACCTACCTTGATACCTCCTCTTTCAATAATTGTATAAGGTTGTATATAATCAGTTTCACTGCTAGGAGTAAGAGCTGATACCCCTACCTCAGGCTTGATATTAGCAGCTAAGACAGGTGTATTGCACTTTTCTGATTTTAAAAAATCTATAAACTTTGCAACCCCTTTGTCTCCATCATTAAATTCATGATTACCAAGTGCAAAAGCATCAAAACATATTTCATTCATTAGTGCTGCGTCTGCCTCACCCTTAAATATAGTAAAGAATAGTGATCCTGAGATTGCATCTCCTGCATGTANATTTAATTACATTTTTAACGTTACTAAGTAACGATCTCAACCCATTTAATTCCTTTTCTCTATCTGGGATTATTGATGATACAAAAAAATTGTCTTGGATGACAAAGCCTAGATCTCGAGCAAAAATCTGATTTGTATCTTCAGTATCTAGTTCATGAACTTTAACTCCATATTTAATTAATATTTTTTTAAGTTCTGATAACTGACTTTGTAATCGAAATTTATTTGGATATTTCCCTTTTAGATAATTTAGTAATGACGTAGGGTCATAAAGGTCTCTGAAATTTAATGGAGATTTAAAATTGTATGAGTTGCCAATTAAAACTTCTTTTAGTTTTGAAGTTTCGCTATTTATATTAAGATTCATATTACAACTCTGAAAAACTTGTATCAATCAACTTAATTGCTTTNAAAATTTGTTTTTTATTTATTATTAACGGCGGTGCAAATCTTATTTTATTTCCCTGAGTTGGTTTTGCTAAAACCCCATTGTTACGCATTTTTAATGATAACTCCCATGGGATTTTTGAAGTCTCGCTACAATCAAGAACAATAGCATTTAACAAACCTTTCCCCCTAATCTTTTTTATTAATTTGTGTTTACTTCTTAACTTTTCCAAATTATCTCTGAATAAATTTCCCATAGTTGTTGCATTATTGGATAAATTTTTATTTAAAGCAAACTTTATNGATTCTTTTGCCACAACGGCCCCTAATGGATTTCCACCAAATGTTGAACCGTGTTGTCCAACCTTTAAAACACCCATTATTTTTGAATCGGCAAGCACACCTGATACTGGATAAAATCCACCGGAGAGTGCCTTTCCCAAGATAACTATATCTGGTCTTACCTCCTCATGGTGACATGCTAACAATTTTCCTGTTCTGCAAATCCCTGTTTGAATTTCATCTGCTATGAACAAAACATTATATTTCTCGCATAATTTTTTTGATTTCATCAAATATCCTTCATCAGGAACAACTACACCACCTTCACCTTGAATCGGTTCAACTAAAAACCCTACAATATTCTTGTCTGCTTTAAAAGCTTCATTCAATTTTTGAATATTATTGTATTCAATGATTTCAAAACCAACAGTTAAAGGCCCAAAATTTTCTTTACTCTCTTTACTTGAGGAAAATGAAATAACTGTTGTTGTTCTTCCATGAAAATTACCATTACATACAATAATTTTTGCCTTATTCTTTGCAACTTTCTTTACTTCATATCCCCATTTTCGACAAATTTTTAAAGCTGCTTCTACTGCCTCGGCACCAGAATTCATGGGAAGCATCTTATCGTATCCAAATACAGATGTTATGTATTCTAGAGAATCGCCTAGTTCACTATTGTAGAATGCTCGTGATGTTAGAGTTAGTTTCTTTGATTGTTTTAAAAAAGCATTTAAGATTTTTCTGTTGCAATGGCCTTGATTTACTGCAGAATACGATGACAGAAAATCAAAATATTTTTTTCCGTGTACATCCCACACAAAAACGCCTCTCCCTCTGGAAAGGACAACAGGAAGAGGATGGTAGGTGTTGGAACAAAACTTTTCTTCTTTCTTGATATAAGAATTTTCTTTACTTGAAAGCATACATAAAATTAAATATTTTGGATATTTTTTGATATGATTTAATCATTAAGTAATTAACAAAAAAAACCTCATGATAATATCATAAGGTTTAAAGCGGAGAGAGAGGGATTCGAACCCCCGGAGGTGTGACCCTCAATGGTTTTCAAGACCACCGCATTCGACCACTCTGCCATCTCTCCTTGGGCAGCAAATATAATTAACAATTTTTGATATTTAAGGAAAAAATTCTTTATTACATTTATGGCAAAATTCAAATGGATTTAATAACAGAAAATTTTTGGCATTATCCAGTTTTAGTGTTAGTCGGATGTATTGTAGGGGTCATTAATACAATGGCTGGTGGTGGATCCCTAATTACATTACCCATACTTATTTTTTTAGGCTTGCCATCAAATGTCGCAAACGGAACCAACAGGATAGGGCTGTTAATGACTGCATTTTCAGCAAAGATGGGTTACAAAAGCAAAGGAATTTCAACATACCCATTTAGTATTTATATTGGTCTCTTTGCTTTAATTGGTTCTCTGATTGGAGCACAGATTGCCATTGATATTGATGATAGAATTTTTAATAAAATTCTTTCCTTAATAATGATAATCGTAATTATAATGATATTGTTTAGTCCTCAAATCCTAAAAGGTGATTTAAATGAAAAGATAAAAGGAAGAAGTTTAATGGTTTCATGTTTTATTTTTTTTATTATTGGAATATATGGTGGATTCGTTAATGCAGGAATAGGTTTTATTATTATGCTTTTTTTAAATTTTTACAATCGAATGAATCTAATTAAAGTCAATGCTACAAAATCCGCTGTAATTTTAATATATACTATTGGAGCATTTTTAACATTTGTTATCAATGATCTTGTAAATTTTGGATACGGTCTTTCACTTGGCTTTGGAACTCTTTATGGGGGATGGTGGGCAAGTCGTTACAGTGTGAAAAAAGGTGAGGATATAGTAAGAATTTTTTTAGTAATTTGTGTTTTGTTGTTTTCGTTTAAGTTGTGGGTTTTCTAATATTTTATTCTTTGAACAATTTCNAGTCCATATCCGCTTAAACCAACTCTCTTAACTTTTCGTGTGTTAGTCAATAGTTTTATTTTTGTTATCTCTAATTTTTCTAAAATTTGAGCTCCTATTCCAAAATCTTTTAAGTCCATTTTTTTATTTACTGATGTCAACAAAGGTTTTTTAATTTCTTTATCCCCAAGCTTACTCAAACTTTCAAGAACATCCTTACTCTCATTGTTTTGATTTATAAAAATAATAGATCCGGCTTTCTCCTCAACGATTAAATTAATACATCTGTTTAGTTCCTCATCGCTTTCATNATGAATACTAGTTACAGTATTACTAATTGACTTGGTTGAAATCATTCTTGTTAGAACAGGAGAGTTTTTTTTCCATAAACCATGAGTTATTGCAAAATGAATTTTATCGGAATTTATTTGGCTAAAAACATGTAGTTTAAAATTTTTATCTCTAATATTCATTGATGTTTCATCAATCTTATGAATTAAAGTATCGTACTTCATTCTGTAAGCTATCAAATCTTCAATTGAAATAATTTTTAAATTAAATTTTTTAGCAACAACAATTAGTTCAGGTAATCTAGCCATTGAACCATCCTCGTTCATGATTTCACAGATGACACCAGCAGGTAAAAACCCAGCTAATCTTGCAAGATCCACTGCGGCCTCCGTATGTCCTGACCGTCTCAGAACACCTCCATCTTTGGCAACTAAAGGAAAAACATGTCCAGGTCTAGTTAATTCATCTGGTTTTGTTTTTGGATCTACTAAAGCATGTATTGTTTTTGATCTATCATCAGCCGATATCCCTGAGCTAACCCCATTGCCCTTTAAATCAACAGAAACCGTGAAAGCGGTATCCATTACTTCAGTGTTTTTTGTTACCATTGGTTGTAATGACAGTTTTTTACATCTTTTAGATGTCATTGGCACACAAACTAAACCTCTCCCATTTTTTATCATAAAATTGACAATGTCTTTTGTGATTATTTGAGCGGGAAAAACAAAATCACCCTCATTTTCTCTATTTTCATCATCAACAACAATTAATACTTTTCCTTCTTTGAAATCATCTAATGCATCCTCAATAGTATTTAATTTAATTTTCATTTTTAAATTTTAAAAAACCAAAAATTTTTATACCAATAAAGTCAATATTTATCAAATCTCTATCCATAATTGCCCGTCTAAAAAAATATATAGATAGCGGTAAAATAATTATTGTTGAAATCATACTTCCAAATGTTGCACTGATAGTGCCATCTTCAGCTGCATTTTTTGAAAAAGTGCCAATAAAATGATAAGTTAGAAAAATAATTAGGGCAAATAGTACAGGATATCCAAAACCTCCTTTTCTTACTATTGCTCCAATTGAAGAACCCAAAATAAAAAGAATTATAGGACTTAGCGAGATTGCAAATTTTTCATAGTAACTTAGTTTATGAAGATTAATTAATTTGTTTCTAATAAAAAAGTTTGTTTTTTGAGTAGATAATGTAACTCTTTGATTTTCAATATTTCTTTTAATTGATTTTAAAATTGGCACCCTGTAGCTTTCTTCAAAATCATTTAAAACAGTATTGTGATCTGAGATGTTAATTTTATCAAATGATCCAGAGCCTTTATATTTAGTTTGGAAACTATATATGCCAGTTCTTTTATAAAAACTATTGCTAAAATTATTGTATTGCTGAATTAGTTTTTGTTCTAGTGAATCAACACTAAATTTTAGTTGTTTGATATTTTGCATTCTAAAGGTATTGTTGTACTTCTCTTCACTGAAATCAACATCATAAAATTCTTTAAGATCAAAAACTATTGTGTGTTTATTAAACTTGATTTTAGTGTGCGGTTTGTATTCTTTATTTCCAGAGTTTTCTGTAAGAATCTCCTCATATCGGAAGCCATTATTCAAAACTATGTTCAAAACATCCAATTTCTCATTAAAAATTAATTGTCCATTTTCTGATTTTATAACTGTAAGATTATCATTATTCTTATTGGTTTTGTGAATTATTACGTTCTTCAATTTATTGTTATCTATCCCAAATTTGTCATCTACTTTTATATTCATGTTTCCTAAACTATTAAAAACCCCTTCGGAGACTGCGAGTGTTGGTTTTACTTTAGCCAAATTCTTTCTTAAATTATAAGATTTAAATTCAGAATATGGAATTAGGTTATTTGAAATAAAAAAAACACAAAAACAGAGTATTGTGTTAAAGATCAATAAACTTTTCATTGATCTAAATAGAGAAATTCCAGATGATTTAATTGCTGCGAACTCATAATTCTCAGCCAAATCCCCATACGTCATAATTGAAGCTAAAAGAACAGTTAAGGGCAAAACTAGGGGNATCAGTTTAGGACAATAATAAACAATAAATTTAAATAGAATTTCAGCATCTAATTCTTTCCCAGCCAAATCATCAATGAACATCCATATTGTTTGAAAAATAAAAATGATCATTATAATGACAAAAAAACTAATAAATTTTGTTAAATAGGATTTTAGGATATATCTGTCGAGAACTTTCATAAGTTGTTTAAAAAATAATCTTTATATGCAGATCTATCAAAACCAATATCATATATTTTGTTTGAAAAAAAAATGTCATTTATTAAAATAGTTGTTGATGAATTGGATTCATTANTCTTCATTCTTAATTTAAAAATATTATAGTTTTTGTCTAAGAAAAAAGTGTAGTTTCTATTTAATTCTTCTAAAAAAAAATTGATGAAAATATAATCTTCTTCATATTTAAGTAGGCTTGAGTTAATTTTATCAAGAAAAGTTTTGAAAATATTAATTGGATTCCATTGATTATTTTCTGAGTAATCGATTATATTAATTTCTTTAATTTCATGAATTATGTTGTAAATTTTTTCTCCATCACTGATTATGTCCATATTTTTATGCTTAATAAAATAAGATGAACTGTTACCAAACATTGTTCCTGATTCTTCCATTATTATAACATCTTCATTTTCTTTGTTTGTATGTACAATTAAATCATAACTAAGATCATATGAATTAAACGAACTGTATTTTTTTTTTATATATTCAACATCGTTTTGAGATGATATAGATAAAAAAAACAGTGAAAAAAATAAACAGTAATATTTACTCATTTTAAAAACTCATCCAGATCGATAAGATCTTTAACATTGACTGATCTAGCCTTACTTCCCTCANATGGACCGACAATTCCTGCAGCTTCAAGTTGGTCAATAATTCTTCCAGCCCTATTATATCCCAATTTCATTTTTCTTTGCAACAAAGAAGCAGAGCCTTGTTGTGCATTTACAATAATTTCTGCCGCCTCCTTAAACAATGGATCTCTTTCAGAAATATCATTCTCAGAACTTACATTTGTTTCTTGATCAATGATTTCTGGTAAAATATAAGGGGTTGAATAACCAACTTGATTACCAACAAATGAAACCATTTTTTCAATTTCGGGTGTATCTACAAAACCACACTGTAGTCTCGTTAAATCGCTACCCTGTGAAAATAACATATCACCCCTTCCAATTAGTTGTTCAGCACCTGAAGAATCTAATACTGTTCGTGAATCAATTTTACTTGTTACCCTAAACGAAATTCTTGCAGGAATATTGGCTTTTATAAGACCTGTTATAACATTTACAGATGGTCTTTGTGTAGCTAAAACCAAATGTATACCAACTGCTCTAGCCATTTGCGCCAATCTTGCAATGTTAGTTTCAACCTCTTTTCCTGTAGTCATTATCAAATCTGCAAATTCATCAATTATCAATACTAAATACGGAATGTACTTATGACCGTCTCTGGGACTCAAAACTCTTTTTTTAAACTTTTGATTATATTCTTTAATGTTTCGGCATTTTGCATTTTTTAGCATTTCGTACCTGTTATCCATCTCTTTACACAATGACTTTAGTGTTTTTACTGCAATTTTACTGTCTGTAATAATCGAATCGTTAACCTCAGGGAGCTTGGCTAAATAATGTTTTTCGATTTTATTAAATAAAGTTAATTCAACTTTTTTAGGGTCAACAAGAACAAACTTTACATCTGCTGGATGTTTTTTGTAAATTATTGAGGTTAATATTGAATTAATTCCTACAGATTTTCCTTGACCAGTTGCTCCTGCAACAAGTAGGTGAGGCATTTTTGTTAAATCAACAACAAAAGTCTCATTACTTATTGTTTTTCCCAATGCTAAGGGGATTTCCATCTCAGCATCTTGAAATTTTTTAGACGATAGTAACGACTTAATTGAAACTATTTTTGGAGACTCATTTGGAACTTCAATTCCAATTGTTCCTTTTCCCGGCATTGGGGCGATTATTCTAATGCCCAAAGCTGATAGCGACAGTGCTATATCATCCTCCAGATTTTTTATTTTTGATATTCTAACCCCAGCTTCAGGAACAATTTCATATAAAGTGACAGTTGGTCCGATAGTAGCCTTGATGCTCTTTATTTCAATCTTATAATTTAAAAGTGTTTCTTCAATCTTATTTTTATTTTTTGCAAGCTCGTTTTCATCTATTTTGATTGCCCCTGTGCTGTCGTGTTCAATTAATAAATCAATTTTTGGTTTTATAAAAGAACCTAAATCTAATTTTTGATCATAATCGGGCAGGTTATTAACATCAACAATTTCCTCTTGAACAGATTNCTCAATTTCAATCTCAATTTTTGAATCCTCAATGGGTGAATTTTCTTCAGAATTTTCTTCAAGTTTTGAAAAATTTGAAATTGTAGGTTTTATTTCTTCGTCTTTAATTATATTTTTATTAAAACTGACATTTTTAGAATTTTCTTCATCAACAGTAATTTTCTCATCAGTATTAACTGTTTTTATTTTTTTCAAACTTTCAAGATAGTTTTTGAAGTTTATGTTAAAATTTAAAATTATAAAAGAGAATAAAACGAATAGTAATAAAAGTATTAAACCCAAATCTCCTATATATTCTAATAGAATAATATGAATCTCGTATCCAAATACACCACCAAAAATTTTATTTTCTATAATGTAGCTGAGTGAAATTGATGTCCATACACAAATAACCAAAGCATTAATTGAAATATCAATTAATTTTTTTGTAAAACTATTTATTAGCAGAGATAATCCATAAAAACTGAAAAGTAAAGGAAAAACAAAAGATCCAATACCAAAGCCTTTAAATATTAATAAGTTGGAAATAATAAGACCAATCTTTTTTCCAAAATTTTGAATGTCTTCAGTTGAACTTATAATNTCATCCAACTCNGACTGATCTACTTGCCAATTAAAAAGAAAAGAAGTCATTGAGATAAAGACTAAGGCTGAAAAAAATATGAGAAAAACACCTGTGATAGTCTTGTATTTATTTTTGTTCTCTGACATTAAACTTTTTTTATTTTATATCTTATATAAGCTACAGTCAAGGTTGTTATTGGACTTAACCAGTTAAAAATAGCGTAAATAAAATAATCAAATACACTAACATTTAATACGGTTGACTGGTATGCTCCGCATGTGTTCCATGGAATTAATACAGAGGTTACAGTTCCAGAATCCTCGATTGTTCTACTTAAATTAACAGAGCTAAGACCTCTTTCTCTATATGATTCTGAATACATTTTTCCAGGAATTACAATTGATAAGTATTGATCCGATGCTGACAGGTTTACAGTTAAGCAACTGAAGACAGTATTAGCAAATAAACTAAAAGTTGATTTTGCATAATCTAGTAGTGTTGAACTTATCTTTTTTAAAGCACCTATTCCATCCATTGCGCCACCAAAAACCATTGCACAAATCACTAACCACACAGTATCGAGCATACCTGCCATGCCGCCGGAATATAAAAGTTCATCTAAAAAGTTGATATTAGTTTGAATGTTAGTATCGCCAACAATTGAGTTCATTATTACCATATATTCATTAAGTTCTTGATCTGGGTTATTATTAATAATTGAATCTATTGTATCACCTTGAAAAATTAAGGCAAAAAACGAAGCTAATAATGTCCCCAAAAAAAGTGCTATAACCGGGTTTGTTTTTTTGATAATTAGTATAATTACAAATATGGGTACTAAAAATAGAATTGGCGTAGTATTGAAAAAGTTAGGTATCAACTCAATGTAGCTTTGATTAGATATTTCATCATTAGGGAGATTAATTAGGTTAAAAAGTAAAAAAAATATAAATGTGATAACTATGGTTGGAAATGTGGTAATCATCATGTATTTAATATGATCAAATAAGTTGGATTCAGTGACAGCAGCTGCGAGATTAGTTGTATCACTAAGTGGGGACATTTTATCCCCAAAATACGCCCCAGATATCACTGCTCCAGCAACCATTCCAGTATCAAAGCCTAAGACCTTTCCAATTCCTATTAATGCAATTCCTACAGTTGCTGAGGTTGACCAACTGCTCCCTGTGGCAAAAGATGTTAAGGCACATATTATTATGCAGGATGGAAGAAAAAAAGATGCATTAATAATTTTAAATCCATAATAAATCATTGAGGGAATAATTCCGCTAAGTAGCCAGGATCCTGCTAATGAACCAACTAAAAGTAATATCAGTATTGGAGTGCCTATAGATTCGATGTTTTTGGAAATGGAATTAAAAATTGAGTTAATATTAATTTTATTTTTAACCCCAACCAAAATTGCTAGAAATGCACCAGTAAGCAATATAAATTGATTTGAGCCTTCAAGTGCCGAATCACCGTAGAAAATGTAGACGTTTAAAAATAAAAGGAGGATCAAAAAAAATATTGGCAATACAGAGTCAAATAAACTTATTTTAGTAGCAATATTGGCGGCGTTTTTTTCCGTTTTCATTTGTTTGCTAATATATTCATAAAAAGCGACATTAATTGACTGAATTTAAAGATATAAACGAATAAATATCTACCAACATTTAGTATTTTTGTTTTGTGAAAAATTACGATTTGGTTGTTATTGGTTCGGGACCAGGNGGTTATGTATGTGCGATACGTGCATCTCAATTAGGAATTAAAACAGCTATTATTGAAAAATATACATCTCTTGGAGGAACATGCCTAAATGTAGGTTGTATTCCATCTAAGGCATTATTAGATTCATCTCATCATTACCATGATGTGGTGCATAACATTTCAAGTCATGGAATTAACGTTGAAGGTGCAATTTCTTTAGATTTTAAAAAAATGATAGATAGGAAAAACAATGTCGTTTCTCAAACNGTGAAGGGTATTGATTTTTTAATGAACAAAAACAACATTGATGTATACAATGGTTTTGCAAGTTTTGTTGACGATNATTTAATCAATATTGAAAACGATACAAATCAAACAATTAAATTTGACAAATGTGTAATAGCGACTGGATCAAAACCTGCTACCTTGCCATTTATAAACATTGATAAGGAAAGAATAATAACATCCACGGAGGCTTTGTCACTCAATGAAATTCCNAAATCACTGACTATTATAGGAGCAGGTGTCATAGGTCTAGAGCTTGGTCAAGTATACAATAGACTAGGTTCAGAGGTTAATGTTATTGAATATTCAGATAAGATTACACCTTTTATGGACAATGATGTTTCTAAAGAATTACTTAAAATATTCAAAAAAGAAAAGATTAACTTTTACTTATCATCAAAAGTTTTTGATGTAAAGTCACTCGATTGTAATGTGATCGTTAAAGCNGAAAATAAGTCTGGAGAAATTTTAGAGTTTGTTTCAGATTATTGCCTAGTTTCAGTCGGAAGAAAACCNTATACCGAAAATTTAGGTTTGAATTCGGTAGGTGTTGATACAGATAAGTTTGGAAGAATTATTATTGATAGACAATTTAAAACAACTAATGATAATATTTTTGCAATTGGTGATGTTGTTAATGGACCCATGTTAGCACACAAAGCTGAGGAGGAAGGGATAGCTGTTGCTGAAATTTTAAAAAATCAGAAACCGCACATTGATTATAATTTAATTCCTAATGTAATTTACACCTGGCCAGAGGTTTCTAGTGTTGGTAAGACTGAGCAAGAACTAATTGAAGAAAAAATTAATTATAAAAAAGGAAGTTTTCCCATGAGAGCTCTTGGTAGGTCAAGGGCAAGTAATGACTTAAGTGGTTTTGTAAAGATTTTAGCAGACAAAAAAACTGATGAGATACTTGGTGTCCACATAATAGGAGCAAGAGCAGCTGACCTAATCACGGAGGCTGTTACTGCGATGGAATTCAAAGCCTCATGCGAAGATATTGCTATGATGAGTCATCCTCACCCGACATACTCTGAAGCACTAAAAGAAGCTGCTCTTGCTGCATTAGAGAACAGACCTCTTCATATTTAGATTTTTAACGTTTCTAATATTTTTATATACTTAGGAATTGCTTCCTTTATTTCATCCAAAAAAACAAATTCATTAGCAGTATGCGACCTTTTTGAGTCTCCTGGTCCAATCTTGACAGAATCACATTTGATTTTTGATTGGTCAGAAAGAGTTGGTGATCCATAGGTTTTTATTTTTAATTTTTTTGCAACATAATTAATTTGATGATTACTGTCAATTGACTTACTGTTTAGTTCAAGATTTCTAGGCAGTATTTTACAGTCTACATTTTGCTCAAATATCTCCAAAATCTCTTTGTTTGAATATAAATCATTAACTCTTACATCAACAACCATTTTAACATTAGATGGAACAACATTATGTTGTTTACCCGCATTTATTTGAGTGATTGTTACTTTAACTTTTCCAAGAGTTTTGGAAACTTTATTAAAATCTAATGCATTAATTTGATCAATTATTTTATTGATTTTTTGAATTGGATTATTTGTATTGGGGTGGGCTGCATGGCTAGATGTTCCTTTAATTATCAAGTCAAATACAATTAATCCCTTTTCAGCAATGGCAATTTCCATCTTTGTTGGTTCCCCGATGATTGCAAAATCAATCTTTGGTAGTTTTGGAATAACACTTTTTATTCCATTTTTTCCAGATTTTTCTTCTTCTGCTGAAGCTAAAAAAATCAAGTTATAATTTAAATTCTTGCAATCATAAAAGAACTTAAATGTAGAAATAAGAGAAACTAATGATGCACCTGCATCATTACTTCCAAGACCATAAAGCTTTCCCTGATCAACAATTGGCTCATAAGGATCGTTTGTGTAAGAATCGTTTGGTTCAACTGTATCGTGGTGTGAATTTAAAAGAATATTGGGTTTTTCTTCATTATAATATTTATTGTAGCAATAGATATTATTAACATGTCTTTTAAAAGGTATGGAGTTCTTATTGAGCCAATTTTCTAATAATGTTGCAGTATTTTCCTCTTGAAAAGAAAATGATTGGGTAGATATTAATTCTTTTAATAATTCAACAGACTCTAGGTAAAGTGACTCTTCATTCATTTTGAAATTCAAATATACCAATATCTTCATTTTATGTTAATTTTATAAGGCAATAATGGAAAGAAAAGAAAAAGTTTTTGTAGTTAAAAATATTAGTCATTTAAAAGAAAACCTTATGTTTTTATCAAAATCGAAAGAAAATGTTATTCTTCTTGATTCCAACAACAAAAAAAATGATTATGAATTTATCTTTTCTTACGGTAAAATCAGTGAGTTAAAAAGCTCAGATAATTCATTAGAAAAACTTGATAATTACATTAACCAGTTGAATGATTGGATTTTTGGGTTTATCTCATATGATTTAAAGGACGAAATTGAAGATTTTAATTCAAAAAATTTAAAATATTTTGATGTTCCTAATTTGTCATTTTTTCAACCATCAACAATTTGGATTTTTGATGGAGTTATACTTAGAGCATTATACTTCGATGAAAAAGAAATATTAGAGGATTGGAGTGAGATTAATAAGATTCATACAAGATCAGATGAGAACAAAAATAATTTAAATGTAGAATTAACAGGAAGGTTATCAAAAGAAGAGTATATTAAAAAAATAAAAAATGTTAAAAAAAGAATTAAAATTGGAGACACCTATGAACTAAATTTTTGTTTTGATTTTTTTAATGACAACACAAAAATTAATCCTGAAAATACTTTTAAAAAACTTAATGAACTTACCGAGTCACCAATGAGTGTATACTACAAAGACAAACATTTTCATATACTGTCCTCCTCGCCTGAAAGGTTTATAAAAAGAAATAAGAAAACTATTATATCACAACCAATTAAAGGGACTAAAAAAAGAGGAAAAACTTTTAAGGAAGATGTGTTTCTTATAAATTCATTAAAGAACAGTATAAAAGAAAAATCTGAAAACCACATGATAGTTGATTTGGTAAGAAACGATTTATCAAGAATTGCTAAAAAGGGTACAGTTAAAGTAACAGAACTTTCAAAAATTAACACCTATAAAAATATTCATCAAATGGTTTCAACAATTGAGGCTCAAATTGAAAATGAAATATTTTTTTCAAAAATTTTAAAAAGTACTTTTCCCATGGGAAGTATGACAGGAGCTCCAAAAATAAAAACCATGAAAATTATTGATGAATTAGAAGAAACCTCGAGGGGAATTTATAGCGGAGCAATTGGCTACATCGACCCTAATAAAAATTTTGATTTTAATGTCGTAATTAGGACTATTATTTATGATGATAAACTTTCAAAAATATCAGTTAATGTAGGTAGTGGAATAACTTTCAAATCAAATCCTGAAGATGAGTATGAAGAATGTCTAACAAAAATTGATGCAATAAAAAAATCATTGTCATGAGTAGGTGTATTTTTGAAAATAATGTTTTAAAAAAAATAAAATCCCTCAAGGAAAAAAAAATCCTTGTTTGCATGAGTGGTGGTTTGGATAGTACTGTACTTGCTCATTTGCTATTAAAAAATAATTTTAAAATTTCTGTGGCTCATGTTAACTATTCTTTGCGAGGAAATGAAAGCTTGAAAAATGAAAAATTTGTAAGAGATTTCTGTAAATCAAATAAGTTGAAATTGCACCTTAAAAAAATTCGAAAAGGTGAAATAAATAAGTCCATACAAATAGAGACCAGAAAAATTAGATACGATTGGTTTAAAAAAGTTTTGATTGAATTCAATTACGACTTAATTACTACAGCTCATCATTTGGATGATAATGTTGAAAATATTTTNATNGGTATGTTTAGNAATCCATCAAGAAATAATTTAACNCTTATTCCTGAGCANAATAAAAATATATNAAGACCTNTCTTAAGTGAAAAAAAGNGTGATATAATTTCATACGCAATANGCAATGAAATTGAGTTTAGCGTTGATTCTAGTAATTCTCAAGATTATTATTTAAGAAANCGAATAAGAAATATTNTAATTCCTGAAATTGAAAAAATTGATAAAAATTTTACAGAAAAAGTTTCTGAAATTATTGAATCAATAAGTTCTACCAAAATCGATTTTGTAATGGATAATTTGTTCATTCATGAATTAGATTATATAAAGATCAACAAGCAGGACCTAGAAAATGAGAATTCATTGAATTACTTTATCGAAAATTTGAAAAATTTTAATTTTTACAATAAGAAGGAAATTCTAAATTTTTTGATTTCAAAAACTGGAAAGAAAATTGTATCAAATACTCACACAATCCTGTCTGATAGAGAATTTTTTTTAATAAAGAGAAATGAAATTCTTGACTCAAATGAATATGAGTTAGAAATGGGTATTAATCAAAAACCCTTTAAAATAAAATTAGAGATGTCAGATGAAGCAAAAAAGCCGAATTCTAGAGAAGTATATTTTTATTGTGATATAAAACTTCCATTGATAGTCAGAAGACCGAAGATTGGGGATACCTTCTATCCATACGGTATGAAGGGAAAAAAGAAGCTATCTAAATTTTTTAAAGACAAAAAAATGTCGATTTTTGCCAAACAAAATCAGTGGGTGTTGTCGAACAGAGATGATATTTTATGGATAATTGGCGAAAGAGCAGACAATAGGTTTATAAAAACAAAAGGTAAATGTCTAAAAATTTCTATCTAAGCATATTTTTTGGTTTTTTTTTCAATGTAATCCTAGGTCAAAATCCTATTGAGTGGATAACAAATACTGAAAAAATAAATGATAGCACGTACAATCTAACAACAACCGCTAAAATTGAAAACAATTGGAGACTTTATTCTCAGTACAACGAAGAGGGTGGGGCAATTTTAACCGAATTTATTTTTTCAGATTCTTTAATTATAAAAAATTATTCCAAAGTTATTGAACCTGAGCCCATTACAAAGTTTGATCCAGTCTTTAATTTAGACCAATCATACTTCGTTAATCAAGTTACCTTTAATCAAAGGATTGTGTTAACTGATAATGACGTTGATTTTGTAAATCAAACTGTATATTATCAGGTTTGTGATGATAGGGTGTGTATTTTTCAAGAACAAGACTTAATGTTTAACCTNAGTGGGNTTTCCAATCTAAACAAAACAGTTTTTGATTATAATTCTGTTAAAAGTGAATTAGTTATTAATTTCAACAATAAGGAACTAATTTCATCAGGTCAAGATATTTCTTCAAGTTATATTTCCAATAATTACCTAAACTTATTTATTCTTGGTTTTTTGGGTGGGGTTTTGGCTCTACTAACACCCTGTGTTTTTCCTATGATTCCATTGACTGTTTCTTTTTTCTCGTCCAAGGGAAGTTCAGGAAAATTTCTAAGCGTAATGTATGGTTTGTTTATTGTTTTTATTTACCTGAGTTTAAGTTTGCCTTTCTACTTTATTGAAAACATTAACCCTCAAATTTTTAATCAGATCTCCACAAGTCCTATATTGAATTTCTTATTCTTTTTGGTTTTCATATTGTTTGCATTGTCCTTATTTGGTTTGTTTGAAATAACATTACCAAATTCATGGACAAACAAAATAGATAATGCATCAAATATTTCAACTGGAATGATTTCCACATTCTTTATGGCATTAACACTATGCTTAGTTTCATTCTCTTGTACTGGACCAATCTTGGGTTCGCTTTTGGTTGGTAGTATTACATCACAATCTGGTGCTTTAGATTTAACATTTGGAATGCTTGGCTTCGGCGTTTCTCTCGCATTACCTTTTACGTTTCTTGCTATTTCACCTAATTCATTAAAAGTTTTACCTAAATCAGGAATATGGTTAAGTAGAGTTAAAGTAATTTTGGGATTTATTGAGTTAGCATTAGCATTTAAGTTTTTGTCTAATGCTGATTTAATTCTTGAACTTGGTCTACTTAAAAGAGAAGTCTTTATCATTATTTGGATTTTAATTTCACTTTCGTGTTTAATTTATTTAATCAATTCATTAAGATTTAAAAGATCTCTAATCTTATACTTACTAATTGCGTTTTTTAGTTATTCAACCATAAATTTATCTTTAGGTGTTAAAGAAAAAAGTAGTTATAAGCTAGCTTTGCTGAGTGGTCTCCTTCCACCTACATTTTATACAGTTTATGAAAACAATAATGGATGTCCACTTGGTTTAAATTGTTTCAAAGATTTTGAAAAAGGCTTATTAGAATCTAGATACACAAACAAACCAATGCTCATTGATTTTACTGGATGGGCTTGTGCGAATTGTAGAAGGGTGGAAGAAAATACCTGGTCAAAAAATGATATTTACAATATGATTAATGATGAGTTTATTTTGATCTCACTTTATGTTGATGACAGATCAAAATTGTTAAATAATAAGAATATAAATCTCACAGACAAAAACGGAAATGTTAAAATANTTGAAAATGAAGGTGAAAAATGGTCAGCTTTCCAAACATTAAATTTTAATATTAATTCTCAACCATATTATGTTTTAGTATCACCGTCACTTGATATTTTAAATTCACCAATTCAATACACTGATACCCAGACATACAGAGATTGGCTCAAGGAAGGTTTAGACAATTTTAAAGATAACAATTAATTATACCTTACTTTTTAAAGTATATTTCATCAAATGGTACTCTAATTTGATCACCATATATTCCTTTTTCATCTCTAATACCACAACTAATTATCATATTAATTTCAGCGGACCTCGGAAGTGATAGAGTCTTTTTAACTATGAGTGAATCAAAACCTTCCATTGGACAGGTGTCATACCCATTTGATCTCATACTCAACATAAAATTTTGAGCAGCTAAAGCACTACTTTTATGAGCAACGACTCTCATGTCAGATTTTGTTACTTGTCTGTAAATTGGTCTGAACAAACCAATAATCAAAGCATTAAAATATCTAAAAAGACCTATAATTCCATAGAATTCTCTGTAAACTGTTGGTATTAAATACTTGTAGTATTTAATTGCAATACTTNTGTTTTTGAGATGTTTATCATTTAACTTTAANTTTCTTGCCTTTATTTTACTTAAGTTGAACAACCTTCTTTTATTCCACAAGTCTTTTCTTGTAACAACAACTACAAATTGACTTGCAGTACGAGCTGCAGGTTGATTAAAACAGGCATAAGATATTTTTTTCATTAATTTTTTTGAGGTTACATGATAAAACTCCCACAACTGAAGATTGCTACTGTTTGGGGCTAAGGANGCGTGTAAAATACAATCCTTAACCACATCATCATTTATGTCNATAGCTTTAAACTTTCGGACAGACCTTCTACTCCTAACGATCTTATCAAATTCTTTTTTCACTAAATTGAAATGTATTTAATTAGGTTTTTAGTTAATTTAAAAATTATAGAGTTTTCACTCAATTTATATTTAAATTTTAGATCAAAAATATTAGACTTTATTATGTATGGTTTGAAATGACTGAAAGTTTTGAATGTTTCGTATCCGTGATATTTTCCCATTCCTGAGTTACCAATTCCTCCGAAGGGAAGGTTTTTATTTACAATTTGTCCAATCGTATCATTAATCGCACCACCTCC
>FUFK010073705.1_pt1 | contig 19011 bp, 20 predicted proteins | sample 1021851 | NCBI WGS metagenome assembly FUFK01 (sample SAMEA51879418, study PRJEB19060) | metagenome
TTTATGCTAAAAAACTATCAAGACTCTACAGTAGAGGCGTATCTAAATGATGAAAGCATTGAGATTGAAAGAGTGAAAGATGTTGCTAACGATAAGTTAGTTCAGATAAAATTAACATTCACAATGAGTGGGTTTACTAAATGCTTTAGACCAACATCTAATTTCCCAACAGATTACACTACTTTACATGGTTGGCTTAGTGCGGATAGCCTAGTAACATTTGACATACCAAATAAAAGAGTTACTACAGTTGGAGATAGGTCAGCACTATCAAGAGTAAATCTTATTCAATCAACAACAAACAAGCAGCCTACTAGAATTGGCTATGATGGTATAAATGACAAGACATACTTATCTTTTGATGGAGTAAGACAAACATTAATATCAGATGCTAACCTTATGAGTGAAACAGGAAATGATTTTACCATTTTTGAGGTAAGTAAATTTGGAGATGTAGATGAGGTAGTTTTTTCTTATAATTACGACACAGCAGCAGCAACAATAAAAATNGGGCTAGACCCAGATGANATTTATTATGCTAANGTTATTTATGGCAGTCAAAACCAAACAGCCACAATAACAAATAGTACAGACATTAAGGGTGCAGCACACATTGGAGTAGTTAGAAGAAGATTTGATGGTGGTGAAAATGACTTCTTGAAGACTTGGTACTATGATGCTAACAATCAGAAAACAGCAGCAGTTAGTGCAGGTACAATTGCTGCTAGATGGAATGATGAAAAGTTTCATGTTGGCTCAAATGAAGGCACAAGTCTTTTTCTGAGTGGCGAGTTTAACGAATTGATAGTTTATAATAGAGCATTAACAGATACTGAGATAGATGATATTGTTGGCTATCTAAATTATAAATACAAAATATATTAAGATATTATGGCAGGAAAAGTAAGAGGAGAAGTACGTTGGGGTTTTCAACCTTTAGCGTTTTTAACTGGGGGTAGTTCTGATTTAGCAGGGGCTTTCCCTTCAAATAGAGCAAACTACCTTAAAAGTGTTAATGACCCTTTAAGATACCAAATACAATGGTTTGCAACAAAACCCACAGGGGGATGGCTGACTGAAGGAGATGAACCTTCATCTTCTAATTATGTTGCAAGTACAAGCGAAGGAGATTGTGTGGCTGTTAATTTTAAAGTTTACGCTAACTCATCTGTAGGAATGGATTGGATAGAAATAGGAGAGATTAGAAAATCAAGAGATATTGCTAACAAAAATTATAAAACTCAGCAACCAGCAAATGGTCATAGATTTACTATAGATATTAGCAGTTTAGTGGCAGATGAACTTTCTTATAGTCTATGTCCAATAAACAAGGGAACTTGGCAAGTTGAGAAATTATTAAAACACAACTATGGAGGAATGAATGGAGGGGCATTAATGCAAGATAATGTTGTGGGTAATTCAGGTTCTGCTGGAGATATTATAAGTCTATATAATATATCTGAAAATGGCACAATGAGAAGATTGAAGGTAGAGGCAAGGTTTGAAATAATTGACAGCACAGGGGCTATAGTAAGTGCTACCAGTACAAGTGCTAGGGTTTCAAATACTATAACAGTTATAAATTCCGTAAATCAATTTGAAAAAGACAGCGTGTATTATGGTGGTATTTATAGTATGGGGAACAGTTCAAGTGCAAAGTATAAATTCTTAAGCAGATGTCCAAATGCTACTCAAAATGCTAGTACACTTACTTATGACTTTCAAAAGTCTATAAGAGTAGATGAACAAGCAGAGTTTTTACAGTTCTACATGAGAAGGGCATATTCTACTAACATAAGAAGTGGAACAAGCCCATCAAGCCCTGACACAGTAGGTAGTATTGGCATAAAAGTAGAAACATTTAATGCTAGTGGTCCTGAAAACACATTTTATTTAAGAGATTTTGAAGACCACCTAAGAACATTTGTAAGTGGTACTACAAATATATATAGAGTGCCAGAAAATTATCAAAATAATATGTTTGTTCAAAATATATCTCCATATTATATGAACAACACTACAAATCTTATTGGCGAAACTAAAGCATCACCTTCTACTTCTGGGGGTTTCCCTAATTGGAATGCTTATAGTGGCACAAAGATAACAGATGATACTATTTACTACAGAGTTAGTATTTCTAGGTTTGCACAATGGTCGCCATATGATGAAAGAAGAACATCAGAATACAGGTATTTTGTTATAGATAGAGAAGATGCTAAAATACCTTATGCGTTTGTAAGATTACATTGGTTAAACTCTTTGGGAGGTATTGATAGTTATACTGCAAAGAGAGATATTGTGGAAGGATTAACAATAAGCAGAGATGTAGTTGAAAGAAAGAGTAGTGATAGAACTTGGTATCAAAATGAGGCAACACTAACTTCATCTTACATTTCCGACCAAATGAGAGGTGGGAATATATATAAAGGAGGTAGAGAGGTAACAAATGTAAATGCAGAGAAAAATCAAAGCGTATATACTGAGCCTTTAAATTCTTCAAAAGCAAAATGGCTTCAAGAAATTATGTTATCTCCAAATGTATGGATAGAGATGGACACAGATGCTACAGCAATGGGTAATTCTATTAATCCACATTTAAGACCATCAACTAAAGAATACATACCAATTGTTATAACAAATAATGATGTTGAAACTGTTAATCAAGCAGAAGGGCTGGTTAAATTTAATATTGAATACACATTGTCGCATAAAGTAATAACACAAAGAAACTAATATATGTCAGTAAATATTCAGGTATTAGACTATAAATACCAAGATGAGGAAAGTCCAAAGCCAAATGGTATGCTTACCAATTATTCATTCACCTCATCAAGTGATTGGACATTGGGAAATGGCTGGACAATAGCAGGAGGTCAGGCTACTCATGCTACTGGGGCAGCAGGTAGTGGTGGTAATCTAATAAACACCGCTATTACGCTAGTTCAAGGAGGCACATATAGAATAAATTACAAGTTAAGTAATAGTAGTAATGCTGGTTATTTAAGATTAGGAAATCATGTGGATGGGGCTGTTACACATTTACCATTATCTGTAGCAAATGGCGCACATACTTTTGATTGGATTCAAGGGGCAAACAATCTTGACCAACTTAATATATTTGGTAGTGCTAATTTTGGGGGCAATATAGAGTTTGTAAAGATTTTTGAGATAAATGGTATTAACTGGGAAAGAAGTATAGTTGGAGAGTTAGATATTACTGACCATTCTGAATTTCCTTTAGCACTCACATTTCAAATATCAGAATTTAAAGATATAACCTCAACAACAGGAGATTACAGTAAATCTTTTAAAATACCAGCAACTAAAAATAACAACAAAATATTTAAGCATATATATACTCCAAATATGGATGATAAAAATAATCCACCTACAGAGAATATGCCTTGTAAAATACTTGTAAATAATCTTTTTTCTTTAGTTGGCTCTTTAAAAGTTACAGGCATAGGTGGTTATGGAGAACAACCATCTTACTATGATTGCGTTTTTTATGGTAATAATTTAGGGTGGGCAAATGGTATAGATGGCAAGTATATGAATGATATAAACTGGGAAAGTGCTGGTGAAAATTTAACTTATAATAAAACAGGTATTAAAACTACTTGGGATGATGAGGATTGCGACTCTTCAACATCACCAATAGTATATCCAATAACATCTTATGGTGCTTACAATCCTAATGGTGCTAATGCAACCATACAACTATTAAACACTCAATACGAGCAAGATGGTGTTTCAAGNAGTCAGGTGGGGTATTATGGGTTTGACAATAATGGTGATGATTATGGCACACCTCCCCCTGTTGCAGATTGGCGACCAGCAGTATTTGTTAAAGACACTTTAGAAAGAATTTTTGCACAATCAAGTGGTGGTCTTGCAGGATATACTATAAACTCAGAGTTCATGAATACTGATATGTTTAAAAAATTAGTTTGGCTATTGCCTAACTTTAAATATAACAACCAAGATGAAAGATTTGATGAATATTCTTTCCAAAGTGAGTTTACAAATGAAAGAACACTTAATGTGCCACAGTTTCCCTCTTCAGGAACACCTTTCCCAAACACCCCAGCATTTTCAGAGGATGGTGTATGGAGTTTTTATCAAGGGGCTATAACAAAAAACAATCATGTCACTTATTATACTGGTAGTGGTAGAGAAGATATAGACCTAGATACAGTAACATCAGATGCTTCATCTTACAACTTAACAGTAAATTTAGATAATGGTAGTTATTTAGATACTGCAAACAATTACATAACTATAGGAGAGTATGGTTATTATACTATTAGGCTAGATGGATTGCAAAGCAGACTAGCAAGAATAGTTAAGGGAGGAACTACTCCTAGGCGTGTTGATGAGGTTAAGTCTACTGTTAACTTAGAATTACAAACAGTAGGTGAAACAAGTGGTGATAATTGGAATATAATAGAAATGGCAGAACTAACCATGATACCACAAACTGTTGGGGCTAACCCTAATATTTACGCTGGAAATCCTGCTAGTACAGAATATGAGGATGTTCCTGCGATTCAACTAACAAGATATTTCAATAAAGGAGATAGGATTAAATTAACAAAAGGGATGATGATAAGTGTAACAAGTGGTACAGCACAAAGTCAAGAATTTATGATGTATGTTCATTGGCAATGCAGGTCAAGTTCTAATTTTAGCATTGAATTAGACACAAGATATGTTGAGTATGGGCAAACTTATAATTTGAAAGATGTTATTAATCCAGAATATAAGCAGGTTGACTTTATAAAAGGAGTTGTTCACGCTTTCAACCTTAAATTGACTACAAATGAAACTACTAAGGTTATAAATATAGAACCTGCCAATGATTTCTATAAAGGACTAGGAAAGGGAATAGATTGGACTTATAAATTAGATAGAAGTAGAGAAATAAAAGATAAATTTTTAAAATCTGATTTAAAAAGAAATGTTGTTTTTAAATACAAAGAAGATGACAAGGATGGGAAAGTTGCCAGAATGGGTGATGATTATTTTGATGGAATACCAGATATGTTTCCATATCAAGAGGATTTGAGCAGTAAATTTCAAAAAGGAGAAAGTGAGTTTGAGAATCCATTTTTCGCAGGTACTTACAATGCTAAAGATAGAAGAACAACATACAACTATCCATACGACACAGCATTTTCTGCTTGTTTATGGAGAAGTGCATCATCATCTACTTCAGTAGCAAGAGCAGGAAAGGGGTATGAGTTTCAACCAAGACTTTTATATTGGAAAAAATACAATCCAAGTCTTTCGCTTACACAACTTACTGCAACAGAGAAAAGGGCTTATGTTCAAACTTGGGCAGACCCTTCTATTCTTTTTCTAAAAGCAGGATATGAATCTAGTATTCTTCCTTTATTACAAGAACCTTACCCTCAAGCAACATCATACAACCCAGATGATACTTCAAGTCCTGTATTAACTTATGGTAATATATGGATGCAAGATTATAATGATACTACAGGGGCTTATGGCGACAAAACAGTTGGCAAAGGTCTTTTTGATACATATTACAAGCGAGTTTTTGAAATGATGAAGGATAACCCAAGACTAAGAACAGCATACATTGATTTAAAAATAAGTGATATTGTAAATTTAGATTTCAGAAAGTTAGTTTATATAGATGGATGTTATTGGAGAATAAACAAGATAGTTGACTATATGCCTAACAAGAATGAGCCAACAAAAGTAGAATTAATTGAGTGGATTGAAACAGGAGGATTTGATGCTTCAGCACCAACATTTGGTAGTTCTTATAGTGGGGTTATCAATGGAGGTGTTTATGGATATGGAGATGAGCCTTTTGAGGATGATGATAGTAATACTAATATGGGAATGTAAATATGGATAATAACGAACAAATATCAGCAAGAGGAGTAGCACAGCAAAGTGGACTAGAGATTTTTTCTAGTATTATAAATTATACAGGGCAATATGTGAATTGGAGTATTGGAGATTCTGCTATAGGTTCTAGTTCTCCTGCTTCTGTATATACTACAACAGCAACAAATCCATATACAGATTCTCTTATCAATAATCCACCAAATGTAGTTAATGCTTGGTATTCTTACTATACAAGTGGCTCACCATATACAGCAGCACAATCACCAGCGTTTACAACAAGTGTGTTTGCTCTTTATGGGCAGAAAACAGGAGGTAATCCTTCTTACTCTGGAATATATCAGAAACTTTCATTAGTTACAGGAAATGACTATCAGATAAATATTAGAAAATCTGACTCTACACTAACTGGAACTATTATTGTTCAGGTTTACACCCCATCTGAAGATGAATACACCTTAGTTCTTGACACTTCTTATACTGCACCAGTAATTGCAACAACAGATGCTATCTTTTCAACAGAGTTTACAGCAGTAAGTGCAAACGATATTTTAATGGTTAGTTTCACTACAGATTATAGTGCAGGAATGGGGGCTATTATAATACCAGAGATTTCTATACAGGAGAAACAAGAATATTTAATACCAGTTTACGCTACTGATAGATGGGGTAATGCTCATAANGTATTAAGAAGAAATTTAGGTAATCCAAGACTTAACGAGTAATGAGAGTATTTAAACATACAAATATAACATTAAGAGAGGTTGGTGATATGCTCAAGAAAGGGTTGCAAGATGAACTCAAAGCACAAAAGCATAATGCTACTGGTAGATTAAGCAGAAGCCTTAAATATAATGTCATAAAAAAAGGCATGAGTACTTTAAATGTAACCTCATCTGTTGATTATTGGAGAGCAGTTAGTAACCCTAAATTTTTTAAAGGTGTTTCGTTAAGAGCAATACTTAAATGGGTAAGAATAAAGGGATTTGCTAAGGGGAATGAAGAACAAGCAGCAAATAGAATATGGTACAGGATGATGGTAAAGCCTTTTAAAAACGCATATGGGAAACCATACGTTTTATGGACAGATGGCAATAGTTTAAGAAGAATGAATTTTGAAAAATTTGTGGCTTTAGAATATAAGAAAAAAGTAGCAAGTAAATTAGCCCCATCTATAGGTGTTGATGTAGCAAATATGATAGCAAAACAAATTAAAAAGAATAATCCAAAAACAAATGTCGCTAAGGCNTTTTAATAAAGATATATAATGGCAAACACAAATACAGAAAAAATAGTAGTACAGGTAGTCGTACAAGGAGAAAAAGATTTACAAAGATTAGAGAAAAGAACTGGAACTACAACTAGGAGTTTTGGTAAGATGACAGCAGGGATTCTGGGTGCAGTTACTGCATTTAAGACAATAACAGGGGCTGTTTCAAATGCTATTAGAAGTTTTAGAGATTTTGAGTTTCAAATGGCTAAGGTGAAAGCAATTACTGGGGCTTCTAATGTTGATTTTAAAAAACTAAGTCAGACAGCACAAGATTTAGGTCGTTCCACATTCTTTACTGCACAGCAAGTATCAGAACTTCAAACTAATTTCGGTAAATTAGGTTTCTCAACAAGAGAAATATTAGCAGCACAAGAGGCTACTCTTAATTTAGCAACAGCGACAGATTCAGATTTGGCTAGAGCAGCAATAGTGGCAGGGGCTGCTGTTAGGGGTTTTGGTTTGGATGCTAGTGAAACACGAAGAGTTACTGATGTTATGGCTTCTGCTTTTACTTCATCAGCATTAGATTTAGAAAAGTTCCAAACATCTATGACTAAGGTTGCCCCTATTGCAGCAGGGGCTAACATATCATTAGAAGCAACTTCAGCAGTTATGGGAACGCTTACTGATGCTGGTATCGAGGCATCTATTGCAGGTACATCTCTGAGAAATATATTCTTAAAAATGCAAAGCCCTACATCTGATTTATCACAACATCTAGGATTTACAGTTAATAGTTCTAAAGATTTGGAAAGAGCATTACAACAATTAAACGCTGAAGGGCTTTCTAACGCAGAAATGATGGAACTTGTGGATTTAAGACAGGTGGCTGCATTTCAAACAATGATTAATGGTTCTGAAAGAATATCATTTTTAACCAAACAGTTTAATCTGGCAAATGGGGCTGCCGAAGAAATGGCAGATGTTGTAGGAGATACACTTGAAGGGGCTTTTAAAAGGCTTACATCTGCAACTCAGGGTTTACAAATAGCCATTTTACAAGGAAATAATGGTCTTTCACGCTTTTTAAACAACCTTGCTGATTTTACAAATAATATAACTGACTCTATCGCACCTCAAAAAACTCAGATTGAACTTCTGGAAGAAACAACTCAAGCAATGGATGACCAGTTCACCTTATTGACACAAGGGAATTTAAGTTCTGATGCTAGAGTTCAGGTTATTCAAGATTTGAATACTGAATATGGTGATTACTTGCCGAATCTTATATCAGAAAAAGATGATTTAGAAAGCATAAAAGATATGCAGATTTTGGTAAACAACGCAATGATGGAGAGAATTGTTATGATGTCAATGCAGGAGGAGTTAACAGCATTAGCAGATGCTGAAGCAAAGGCAGTTATGGGTCAGGTTCACAGTAATGTAACTTTAGCAAAAATTAAAAAAGATAACCTTGCTACAGATGATGCTACAATAAAGCAAAATCAACTTCTGAAAGAAAGCACCGAAACAATAATGCTTCTTAATGAAGATTTAATTGACAATGCACAACAAGATAGAGATGATTTAATTGCAGGATATAAGGAAACAGCCGAACAGTTAGGATTAAGTTTTTCAAATATAATGGAGGCTCTTGCTGCTTCTAAAAAAGCAAGAGAAGATGAAAACAAAGAACTAGATGAAAATACTGAATCAATAAAAGCAAATACAGAAGCAAAACAATTAAACAATGATGTTGATAGGGAAATGCTAGATTTTAGAGTTACTAAAATGCTAATGGGATATTTAAAAGAAGAGGAAATTGCAGACCTACAAAGAGACTTAAAGAAAAGAGAAATAGAAGATTTGCGTGAGTTATTAAGAGTTCAGGGAGATATTGGTATAAACAGAATGGCAATATCGCAAAGGATTTTTGATTTAGAAAAAGAATTAACAGAAGAAAGTGAAGATATAAAACAAAAAGCACTTCAGGAGGACATTAAGAGGGCAGCAATGTCTGGGATGAGTGCTTCAGATGCAGCAAAAAAATTCATAAGAGCAAAAATAATGGAAGCAGTTTCAATATATATTGCTGGGGCTTTTGCTGCAAATCCACTTGTAGGGGCAATAGTAGCAGCAGGTGCAGGTAGTCTTGTTAGTGGGGTTTTTGAAAGTGCTTTAGGAGACATAACCTTCGCAAAAGGAGGCTTAATTGAAGAATACGCTAATGGTGGTATGGTACAAGGTAAATCACACGCACAAGGTGGTGAGAAGTTTGCAGTAGGTGGTAGAGTGGTAGAATTAGAAGGTGGTGAGGCTGTTATAAATAAGAGAAGTACAGCAATGTTTAGAAGCCAACTATCAGCAATGAACGCTGCTGGAGGTGGTGTTAAGTTTGCAGATGGAGGACTACTTAATATGCCTTCATTTAGCCAACAACAATTCAATGCTTTAGGGCAGAATCAAATGATGGGTGCTATGGCAGGTGGTAATAAAGTAGTTGTAGTTGAGGCAGATATTACTGCTAGTCAAAATGCAGTAAGTGTAATTCAATCAGATGCTACAGTATAATGACTAAAGAAGAAATTAAAGTATATTTAGTGTACCTAACGCTACTTATAATAGTATTAACTTATGGGCTACTAACAAATGTTTGTTGACAAAAAAACCAAATTAGAGAGATTAGATATATGTAAAAGTTGTAGTTTTTACCGAAATTTTATGTTACTTAAAAGACCAAAGATAGCAAGAGGTGCAAGATGTGCAGATTGCAAGTGCTTCTTAGATGCAAAGACATCTTTAACTAAAGAGTTCTTTGGTAAGTGTCCACAAAATAAATGGTAAAAAAATCCTATGAATTTAAAAGAAATCGCTGAAAATTACAGCAAAGACAAAAGAAAAATGATGACAGATACTGTTGTCAGAACCCAAAAGCACGTTAGAAATTTTACAACTTATCACGCTGAATCACTTAGTATTATGTTTGCAGAATGGCATTTGTTATTCCCAGCACAAAAGCAAGATATGAATTGTACATCTTGTAGAGCAGCAGTATTTAAGTTTTGGGAAACTATGGTTGATGAGTGGATTGAGATGGAAAGTACACCTAAAAAAGCAACTAAAAAAACTAATGGCTCAAAAAAAACAAAAGCAAAGGCAAAATAAAGTAGATGTAGTTTTTGACTTTATTGAAATTCTTGGTGCTGAGTTAGAGAAAAGGTTTGGAAGTTCACCAACTTGCAAGGATATGATTAGACATCTTGTAGAGAAAGGAATTATAGAGCCTAAAAGACTTAGAAACTATATGGTTATTGCTGATTTTGATAGAATGTTAGTTACTAATAAAGGTAGTAGAACGCATACTTGGATGGATTTATCCATTAAATACGATATAAGCGAAAGTCAATCACAAAATATAGTTTATAAAGAAAGAAAAAAGGCTGTTGCCTCTACTAATATAACACATTAAAAGTTTTGTAAGAAAATTAGGTAAACAGATTTTACTTTAATGGTATTTTTGCACTTATGAAAGAAAAATGGTATAACATTCAGAATAAAGCATCAGAAACTGCTGATGTATATATCTTTGATGAAATAGGAACTTATGGTGTAACTGCACAAGAGTTTATAAATGACATCAAAGGTTTAAAGGATATGCCAATCAACTTACGCATTAACAGTTTAGGAGGAGATGTGTTTGATGGGATGGCAATGTATAATGTAATCAAAAGGAGAGAGGCTAAGACTACAGTTTATATTGAGGGTATTGCAGCAAGTATTGCTACTATTATTGCTCTTGGTGCAGATGAGGTTATAATGGCAGAAAATTCTTTGTTTATGATTCATAACGCTTGGGGAGGTACAATGGGTGAGGCTAAAGATATGCGTAAAACAGCAGATACTCTTGATAAAATCTCAAGTGAGTTAACAGACATTTATAGAAAAAAGACAGGCTTATCTTATGAGGCTCTTACAGAGATGATGGATGAGGAAACTTGGTTAAATGCTGAAGAAGCGTATGAACTTGGTTTTGTTGATGTTATTTCAGACTCTATAAAAGTGGCTGCGAAGTATGATGTTTCTAAGTTTAAAAACATCACACAAGAAGAAATACAAAATAAACTAAGTATTAATATAAATAACAAAAAAATGACTAATGAGTTAAAAGAATGGTTTAACANNAAGGTTGANGAAATTGTTGCTACTGTAAAAGGTGATGTAAAAGTTTCTGATGATGTTGTTGAAGAAACTACGATAACTGTTAACTTAGGAGATAATGATGAGATTATGAATAAAATTTCTGACTTTGAAACTGCTAACGTAGAGTTATCTAACAAAATCACTTCATTAGAAGAAGAATTAGCGACTGCAAAAGGAACTAATGAAACTTTAACTGGAGAAGTAGAAGCGTTAAACGCTAAAATCAACAAAGCAGATGCTAAAGGTACTGAGATTGAAACTGAAGCAGACCCTGTAGTAGTTGAAAACAAAAAAGAAGATGCTAATGCACACTTTTACAATGCAATGGCAGAAAGAGTAAAAAATAAATTTAATAATTAAAAAATAGAAAAAAATGGCAACAGGAAATGTAGCAAATAAAGGAACATTCGCAACTTATTCAGGGGCGAATCTTAACGAAATATTTTATGAGCCAGTATTTAGAAGTGATGACATTATGCGTAACTATAGAGTTATTCCTAATGTAAAGCACAAAATGAATGTGTTTACTTCTGCTGCTCTAACTAAAATAGTACAAAAATACACAGGGTGTTCTGCAAGTAGTCAAGACCCAGTAAAACAATTTAATATTGATGAGAAAACAATTACTGCTGGTAGAATGAGAGTTGCTCTTGAGCAATGTACTGATGAGTTTTTCGGAACTTACATTGAAGAAATGTACAGAAATGGTGTTGATGTAATGAANCTTGAAGGAACNNNNTTAGCAGATGCGATTGTNAATCGTGCTGTAAAAGGTATNGCACAAGATGTAGTAAGATTAGCATGGGGTGGAGATGACTCTACTGCAAACTATCAAGGTGTAACAGGATGGATTAAATTAATGGGAGATGATTCAACTGTAGAGGGTGCAAAAAGAGCAGTAACTTGTGCTGATTCAACTGCTCCAACAGCAGCAGAAGCATTATCTATGATAAGACGTGCTTATGATGAAGCACCTGCAGCATTACAACAAGTTCCTGTTTCTGATAAGAAAATGTATGTTTCTCCAGCAGTTTACAACGCTTACTTGCAAAACCTAGAAGGAACTTCTGCTGACTTAGCAATTACTAATACTCAAGATGGGTTATTAGTTGTTAAGTTTAGAGGTGTTGAATTAGTGGCTATGTATGAGTGGGACACTATTACAGCAGACTTAGACCCTGCAATGTTCCTTATAAGTGGAACTAACTACACTAATGGTCTTTGTTACTGTGCAGTTGACAACTTAATCATTGGTTCTGATGTAACTGACCCAGAAGGTTCTTTTAAGGTATTTTATGATGATTTAGAAGAAAAAATGTTCTTTAGAGGTTACTTTAAGTTAGGAGTACAATTCTTGTACCCTTCACTTGTTCAATGGGTAATCGCAAAAGCGTAAAAATAATGTAATAATAGAGGGGAGGTTTAGCCTCCTCTCTTAATTACTTTTTAATAATTTATAAAATAATAATAAAATGGCAATAGATAAAGGTATAGGGGTAGAGTGCAGTAATTTGCAATCTACTGGTGGTATTACACAATTATTGTTAAGAACTTGGGACACTAATGATGCAGTAGTTTATGGTAACGCTGCTTCAGAGCATGATATAGATAGTATTCTTACAAGTTCTTCTGCTGCTAACTGGTTTGTTTTTGAGAATAAACAAGAAACTGGTGCTTTGACAATAAATGCAACAAAAGAAAATGGTTCAACTGCTTTTGAGTGTACAATATCATTTATGATACCACAGATAAACAATGACCGATTTGCTGAACTTCAAGCAATGTTGGACACTTGTATGATGGGTATGGTAAAAGACACTAATGGCTCTTGGTGGGTAGTTGGGGCTAGTGAAAAATACGCAAATGAAGATGTCGCTGCTAAAAGCCAAACTTTCTTAAATCTAGCAAGTATGGAAGGTGGAACAGGGGCTGCTTTTTCTGATGAAAGTGGAATGACAGTTACTTTAACTGCAAGACAGTTTGAGTTACCAAGAAAGTATATTGGAACTGTTACAGTTGATACTTCAGCGTTAACAGCAACAACTGCTGCGTAATAAGATAAAGGTATAATAATAGGTTGAACTTTGTTCGTAAAAAGTTTAGTAACATTTCCCTATTAATATCTTTTTTTATAAAATGTGTGATTGTGCAGAAAATAAAGTAGATTCACCTCATTTAAAAATATATACAATTATGGCAGAATATAAAGCAAAACTATCATCAGGAACTACCTATAAGGGTGATTTTAAAATTAAATGGGCTATAGCAACCCAAGAGGAGTTAGCGTATGCTTATGAAGATTTAGGAATGACTGATAAAGTAGAAAAATTAACTACAAAAACTAAAGATGAGCCAAAGAAAGCAAACAAAGACAAAAAGTCAGGTAAAAAATCTAAAGACACAAAAGACTAATACTTTTGAGTTTGGAGTTTTTAACTTAGCAATTCCTGAACATATTGAAGAACCTCAAGACTTATCAAAAGTAAGGACTAAGTTTATACCTTTTGGTACTAACAACTTATTTCCTCAATACTTAGCAGAATTAAAGCGTAAATCTTCTACTCATAGAAGTGTCTTGGCTCAAAAAGCAGTATTTACAAGTGGTGCTAAGTTTGTAACTAACAATGAAGATGTAAAAGAATACATTAAAGATGTGAATGCAGATGGAGAGTCTTTAAGAGAGGTATTTAAAAAATTAGCAGATGATTATTACACTTTTGGAAATGCCTATTTAGAGGGTGTTTTATATGATGGTGGATTAAATCTGTATCATATAGATGCAACTACTGTTAGAGCATCTAAAAACAAAAAAGAAGTATATGTACACCCAGACTGGGCTAAGTACAATACTATGAAAGACAAACTATCTATTATTCCTATCTATCCAAGAGTTAGAGCAAATAGATTTGTCGTTCAATTTAAAGATTATGAGCCTACATTCCAATTCTATGGTTTACCAGATTACGTTGCTGCATTAGAGCATATTGCAGTTGATTATGAGATTGGAAAGTGGAATCACACAAAATTTAAAAATGGCTTCCAACCTTCAGCAATCGTTGAGATTAATGGAGATATGGGAGAAGAAGAAGCAAAGAAATTAGTAAGAGAAGCACAAAAGAAGTTTGTTGGGGATGGGAATAATGGTAAAATTATGTTTATCGTTAAGAATGGAGATAGTTCACAGGCTAATGTTCAGATTATAAAAGATGACCAAGAAGGTAGTTGGATAGATTTACAACGAATTACTGACCAGAATATTGTAACTGCACATAGATGGCAGCCATCATTAAGTGGTTTGGTTAGTTCTGGTAAAATGAACAATACAGGTAGTGAGATTAGAATTGCTTATGATTTAGCAATGACTACTGTAATTAAAGATACTTCTGATTTGCTATTAAATGGTCTTAGAAATGTTTTATACAACGAATTAGGTTTCTTGCCAGAAGAATTAGTTATTCACTATGAGCCGCCAATTAGTTTTGCTACTCATATTGACCCTAAACAGATACTTACTATTAATGAGCAAAGAAGAATGTTGGATGAGGACTTACCAATGCTTGAAGAGGGTAATATGTTTATAACAGATAGAGAGCAGATTATTGTAACTAGAGATGATGATGCAGATGGTAAAGGAGATGATGAGGCAGGAGATTTGCAAGTAACTGAAATNNANANTNAAACACAAGANTAAATATGGCAAACGTAAANCAATANAATCCTTTAGTAACAGNNGCAGANGTTATTAGTAACAGTTTTACTAATGCTAATACTGACCCTTATTTAATATCTGATAATACTATCTTGCTTTCTGAGTTAGCACACTTAAAGTCTGCTATTGGAAAGAAGTTTTATGAAGAAATAAAAACGCAACATCACAATGGCACATTAACAACTGCTAATCAGACTTTAATGGATGATTTCTTNGTTAGATGTTTGTGTTGGTATGTTAGATTTGAGGTTATAAATGAGGTGCAGAGTAATAGTGGTAGTGGTGGTATAGTTCANAATGTAGATGAATTTGCTACTATTATAGACCCAGCAGAATTAAATGCTTATAAGCAAGACACATATAGAAAGGCTGAGATATATTTGAAAGATATGTTAGATTATATGGATGATGATGACCAAAGTGGTTTATATCCTACTTATGAGTCTAATAAGCCTTGTAATGGTAATACTTATAAGAATCATGGTATAATAATGTATAACAGTATATACTCAAGACCTACAAGAAACTACAATAGTTGGAAAGACTATTGCCCTTGTGATGATTGTTAAAATAAATATAAATGGCAGCAAACGAACATAAAAATTTAAGTGATGTAAACAGACATAATCCAAAAGGATTTGAAATTGCTACTAATGATACTGTTTTGTCTAAAACTGTTGGAAGTTCTGCGACTGGAACTGATGGTGTTTTAGAATGGAAGGGCAAGTCTTATATGGGTGTTACTAATTATAAGATGCAGGGATATGTTCAAACAGGAACTACTACTTACAAATATGGAGAAGATATAGCAGATACTAAATCACCTTATGAGATGGCTGTTGATTATGGAAGTGATACAGTTTCTTCTGGAAGTTTAAATCCAAGTGTTATATTTAGAATTGGTCAAGGTCAAGTGATACCTGAAACTGCCAAAGTAGTTTTAATAAAAGGACATATATCAAGTAGTGGTAGTAATTCAGTTACTCTTGCTTTAGTTAAAGCAACACCAGACCCAAGCAGCACTTCTGCTATTACACCAACAGTAATAGATGAGATAGCGGTTACAGGAGGTGGTAATAATAACACGCTTCTTGCTATATCTGAAAGTACTATAACTGCTGCTGACTTAACAGCAGGAGATATTATATTTCCAATGATAAAAGAGGCTTCAGGAGGTTCTTCTATTTATATAAATATAACGATACAAACAACTACATTCTAATGACTACAAAAGAAGAACTGATAGCAATGAAGAAGGATATAACTACTATAAATAGTAAAATAGACAGTATAGACAATAAATTAGATATGCTCACAGACAAACTATTAAATCCAGACACAGGAGTTACTGCTAGGGTTAATAGAAACACATCTATGAGAAAAGTTTTAGTTAAAGCAATGTGGATGATTTACGCTATAACTTTAGGGGCATTAATAAAAATATTTACAGAATAAAAGATAAAACAATATGGCAACAACAGTAGAGGCAGCAAATTTAACAGTAACAGTAACAGAATCATACTCACTAAATGGGGTTGAATATGGTAATACAACCAGTAAAACTTTCTCAAATAATGGTCAAGTGGTGCAAAGAATAATGGCAATTCCTTCTGGAGAGTCATTTACCGCAATATTAAACTTTGGGTCTGCGGATGATGCTGGACAGGTGGATATAAGCAATTACTCATATTTTAGAATAACAAATTTAGATGACACTAATTTTGCTACCCTATCAATAACTCAAGGAGATACTTTCTTTTATAAGTTAAAAGCAGGAGAAACTTTATTNTTNATGGATAANGANATGGATGCNATNGCATCAAGCACTACTTTTGGTGCATTTGCAGACATAACTAGAATATCAGCAAAAGCAGACACAGATGGCGTTGATATTGAATATGTTTGCGTAACATTATAGTATGGCAAAGAAACCAGCAGTATTTAAGTTTACAGGAAACACAAGAAAGAAACGTAAAGGAGTTCATAGTAAGAATGCTTCTAAAGGTCAATGTGGCTACAAGAAGAAGTACAGAGGTCAGGGAAGATAAAAAATTAAGATATGCCTTGTTACGAATGTGAAAATGGGAAATGGAGATTTGGTGAAACTGGCAAATGCGAGTATTCTTCTAAATCTGAGTGTGAAACTGCTAATAAAGATTATTATGCAGAGGAAACATATAATGACTATCCAAAGGCTGCATCAGATAATGCGGCAAGAGCATTAAAGTGGTTAGATGAAAATGATAATCCAAATGACTGTCTAACTTCCGTAGGTTTTGCAAGAGCCAATCAACTCAAAAATAGAGAGAATTTAACTAGAAGAACGATTGCTCGTATGGCATCATTTAAAAGACATCAACAGCACAAAGATGTTCCTTATGATGAAGGATGTGGAGGTATTGCTTGGGATGCTTGGGGAGGAGATGAAGGTATTAATTGGGCAATTAGAAAATTAGAACAAATAGATAAAGAAAATATGGCAAAGAAAAGAAAATATTATTCTGATGAAGAACATGACCATCACTTTCATTTTACTCAAGAGATGATGGAAACTCTACACGAGGATGGTGAGTTAGAGGTAAAAATTGAAGAGGATGATAATGAGATGGTTATATTGTTTACTTATGGAGAGCAGGAGGAGTCAGAAGAGTACAGTCCAGAAGAAGAAGAAGAAATTAAAGATAAATTTGAAGATTATTTTGATGAGGTTATTAAAAGCCTTAAAGATTCAAANTAGAATGAAATTTAGACACTTTAAGAGAAGCGAGTTNACCTGCAAATGTGGTTGTGGTGAAAATAAAATTAGCGATAATTTACTATATGCTTTGGATAAAGCCAGAGAATTTGCTAAAATACCATTTATCGTAACAAGTGGCTATAGATGTGAGAATCATCCAGAAAGCAAAAAAAATCCAACATCTTCACATATAAAAGGATTAGCAGTAGATATAAAATGCACCGATAGTAACACTAGGGCTATTATAATGGATGCTTTAGTTTTTGCAGATTTTGAGAGGTTGGGGTTGCATAAATCATTTATACACGCAGATATTGATGTGTATGATAAACCAAGTCCTGTGATTTGGTTGTATTAATTAATTATTAATTTAAAAAAAAATAGATATTATGGAAATGTTAAAAAAGATTTTTGATTCAAAGAAGTTTTGGTACACTATGGGGGCGATATTTGTTCCTGTAGTAGCAGTTAAATTAGGAATGACAGAGGCTGAAATAGAGAAGGTTTATTATGCAATCCTAACTCTAATATTAGGTCAGGGAATCGCAGACATTAAGAAGTAATGATAAAGAAATGGATAGGCAATGCACTACTTTCTAGTGGTGTAAAGCCAATAACAGAATTATTAAAAGCAGTAAAAGAACTCTTTACTGACTCTAAAGGTAAGTGGAGTAGCAAAAGAACAGTTAGTGGGGTTGTAGTAATTGCTGCTAGTTTACATATTGAAAAGAATGGTATTGACACTAATGCTTTGATTTTAACTGCATTAGGAGTATTGCCTTTGTGTTTCTCTGTGTTTGAAAAAAGCAACTGTAATGATTGTTGCTGTAAAGAAAAAAATAATTGTAATTCTTCTTGTAATAAAGAAAAATAATTATCTTTGTGTTCACTAAGTCAGGGTTGTGCCTGTCTTTGTTTTCATTGTTTAAGTTTTCAAGAGTGGGGTGTTCACAAACATCTCACTTTTGATTTTTACAGGGGTTATTTTTCATATATTGCAAGGACATAAATTGATAATAATATGAAAAAGTATGGCAAAAGACTCAGACTCTCAGAAGAGGAGGTTGAGATGGTTTACGAAAATAGAGCCGAAAGTACCACCAATCTTAATGGCAATACAGCACTAGACATACATTTATCTGAAAGGGGTATATCAAAAAAAGATGTAGTATCTGTTAAGCATTGGCAATCTGCAAGTGGCGAATATAGATTTAGTGTCGTAACTAAAGAGGACTTATCTATTGACACAGATGATGTCCTAGAAAAAATTGG
>FUFK010049702.1_pt1 | contig 19009 bp, 15 predicted proteins | sample 1021851 | NCBI WGS metagenome assembly FUFK01 (sample SAMEA51879418, study PRJEB19060) | metagenome
GTTGTCTGTAAGATTGGCTAGCTATTTTGATATCATTGGAATTAAGAGAACTTTCTAGAATATCTTTAGCATGTTTGTCGAACATGCCTGAGATTTGCTGATATAACTCACGTCCCTTACTTGATGGCCTGATACGCACTGATCTTTTGTCGTGGGTTGAGCGTTCCTGAATCAAATAATTATTTTGCACCATTTTTCTGACATTGTAGGATACATTTGATCCAAGATAGTAGCCGCGATTCGTTAACTCTCCCACAGTCAATTCACTATCGCCTATATTAAATAAAATAAGAGCCTGAATATTATTAATATCTGCTATCCCATGATTATCAAGCTCGGTTTTTACGACTTCTAAGAACTGCCGATGTAGCCTCTCGATTAAACGAATAGCTTCCAGATAATCTTGACGAATATCCAAAAGATTTGAGTTGGCATCAAATTGCGATGTATCAGACATGGCCCGAGCATAAACCGTTTCTTACTTTTAAGGAACCATTCATTATTGTTTTAAATCTACTCACCTTCAGAGATCATTGTGAAAATCCCTGAGAAGTCCCGAGATCCGCCACCTAACTCCATATATTTCTGATACAACTTTAATGCATTAGAAGCTAGGTCTGTTTTTTGACCAACAGAGGATGCGGCATCCTCCGCAAGCCTCATATCTTTCGCCATCATAGCAGTAGTAAAACCAGGCTGGTAATCCCTATTCGCCGGAGAGGTAGGGACCGGGCCTGGCACAGGTAAATAGCTCGTCATTGCCCAACACTGGCTCGATGANGATGACGTAATATCAAATAGCGTCTGNGCNTCTAAACCCAATTTTTCGGCCATCGAGAAGCTCTCGCTAACTGCTATCATAGAAATCCCCAGGATCATATTATTACAAATCTTAGCAGCCTGCCCATTTCCGGCCCCACCAGTATGGACAATATTACTACCCATTATTTCAAGAAANGGACGCGACTTTTCGAAGNTTTNGTTGTCTCCACCCACCATAAAAGTTAGGGTCCCAGCCTCAGCTCCACCAGTGCCACCAGATACCGGGGCATCAACCATTTCAAAGCCTAATTCTTTAGCTTTCAAAGCCACTCGTCTTGATGTCTCCACATCTATTGTAGAACAGTCAATCAGCAACGCTTTTTCTTTAGCTGACCGAAAAATAGAACCACTGTAGACTTCTTCAACATGTTTGCCCTCTGGAAGCATAGTGATTATGGTTTCTGCCATTGCTACACAGTTGCTCGCGCTATCTGCACCTTCCCCACCAATGTTGCATAGCTTCTCGACAAGACTTGGCACCAGGTCAAAGCCTTTAACAGAGTGCCCTTTTTCAATCAAATTTTTCGCCATGGGCAACCCCATATTGCCCAAACCGATAAATGCTATATTAGCCATAAATATCCCCCATCATGAAATTCATTATTTATAAAGTAACTCACATTTCCGCTTAAGGAATAACTAGATCCCCCCATTCCACCGGCTCGAAATAACTTTCCACTAACTCGTCTGACACACTGTTTAGGGAAGACGGCTCCCATTTTGGATTATGGTCTTTGTCGACCAAAAGAGCTCTAACACCCTCCCTAAAATCATGGCCCAAAGCAAATTTTTGAGACATCCGATATTCCATTATCATTGTCTCAGCAAAATNTTTTGCTCTTCCACCCCGCTTTATTTGCTCAAGAGTTACTTTTAAGCTNGTTGGNGATTTGCTGCCCAACGCCTCCAAACTTTCCGAGGCAAATTCCGTANCCGAAGCCTCCAAATTACTGACAATATCTTCAATTCGGTTTTCCGAAAAGTATTTGTCTATTTCGACNTTATTATTNGANAGAGNGTTNTNATCNGGAACNACANNNTATTGGTNTAAGACATCATNTANTTNTTTATGNGCATCACCANTTANCTGNGNGTGCTNAATGTCTGACTCTANNTTTTCGAGATCACTTGAATTAACCACATGAGTTGCTATTCCATATGCTAAGCAATCCGCTGGTCCAATTGGCTTTCCAGTTAAGGCTAAATAAATACCCACGGCGCCTGGAAGTCTAGAGAGAAACCAAGCACCTCCAACATCTGGGAATAACCCTATTGTAGTTTCAGGCATTCCTAACAANGTTCGTTCCGTNNCAACACGNTGTGANCCGTGGACNGACAANCCTACCCCGCCGCCCATACAAACTCTNTCAATAAATGCTACGTAAGGTTTAGAACAGGTATGGATCTGATGATTTAATATATATTCTTCGAAGAAAAAGTTTCTAGCTAAGTCAGGCAAACCAGCCCCTTTGTGCTCAATCAAACTTTGCCTGACTGCTCGCACATCACCGCCAGCACAAAAAGCTCGTTCCCCAGCCCCCTTTATTACAATGACTTTTATTTCGTCGTCCTCAAGCCATCTGGTAAACTTATCCCGTAGCTTATTTATCATATTCATCGTCAGGGCATTTAAAGTTGCTGGACGATTTAGAGTTATCATTCCAACTTCATTATTAACACTAAATAAAACTTCTTCTTCCATATTAAAATTAACCTCTTTTGGAATGATTCTAATTTAGGATGCGTCGTGCGATTATTAGTTGCATTATCTCATTTGTGCCTTCTAAAATTTCGTGCACNCTTAGATCACGGACTATTTTTTCAATACCAAAATCTTTTANGTATCCGTAGCCACCATGAATTTGCAACGCATCATTACAAATTTTTGAGCACGCTTCTGTNGCCCATTTTTTTGCCATTGCACAGTGCANAATAGCATCCGGCGCCCCTTCATCAATACTACTCGCTGCGCGATGCAACATCAGCCTACTCGCGTCCAACTCGGTTGCCATATCAGCNAATTTAAATTGTATTGATTGGAAATCTGCCAGCTGTTTACCAAACTGNTTTCTCTCTTTAGAGTACGNTTTCGCTAACTCTAAAGCTTTTCTCGCACCCCCAATCGAACAAGCCGCAATATTTACTCGCCCTCCATCCAGGCCAGCCATAGCTATTTTGAAACCATCNCCCTCATTTCCAACCAGGTTATCTATTGGAACTAAACAATTGTCAAAATGAACNGCTGCAGTGTGTTGAGTATTCCAGCCCATTTTTTTCTCTTTTGCTCCGAAAGATAGACCCTCAGTACCAGCTTCCACGAGCAGACAAGAAATTCCGTTCGCACCGCTTTCACCGGTCCTACACATCACAGCATAAACATCACTGGTGCTGCCCCCCGAAATAAATGACTTTGACCCATTCAAGATAAAATGGCTATTACCCTCTTTTCTTGCTTGAGTTGTGAGCGAAGCGGCNTCAGATCCAGAGCCTGGTTCNGTTAAACAATAGCTNGTCATCTTTGACATCTTNGCAATATCCGGGAGAAATCGCCTTCTGAGTTGATCATTCGCAAAAGTATCAATCATCCAGGCAACCATGTTATGAATGGATAAGTAAGCCGCGGTAGAAGGACATGCTGCTGAAAGCTCTTCAAAAATTATGGCGGCCTCAAGCCTACCTAATCCAGATCCCCCTACATCTTCAGAGATGTATATACCAGCTAAACCAAGTTCAGCCGCTANACGCAACTCNNATGCAGGAAAAATTTCTTTTTNATCCCATTCGGACGCATTNGGTAAAAAGTGCTCTTCCGCAAAAGCTCTTGCCATATCCTGAATAGCTCGTTGTTCTTCGCTTAATTCAAAATTCATAGGCAGTGCTCTTCCCTAAACAATCAAGTTCCAAAACGGCGTCCCAACTCTATTTTTTTGTCACGTATAAACTCTGCCGAATTTATTTTTCCAGACTTACCTATCCTAACCCGGCTAATACGAATACCACCTAATCCCGAATTGATAGTAAAACTTGTNTCATCAATCGCACAAACTCTTCCAAAGCGTCCTGNGCCCACCGTCAATTCACAATCAAAAATTTGCACTTCCTCTCCATCAAGGGTAGTCCATGCACCCGGCTGAGGATTGCATCCTCTGATTAAGTTATACACTTCGGTAGCTGATCGAGACCAGTCTATTTCAGCATTCGCGCGTCGGCACCAACTCTCGTACGTTGCCTTTGTCTCATCCTGCGGTATTTTTGGAGCTTCCCCTGATCGAATTAAATCGATAGCTTCCAAAGTTGCGCTCACACCGGCTGGAAAAATTTTGTCAAAATAAAGTGTCCCAAGCGTATCATCCGGCAAAATATCAATTTGCTTTTGAAGTAAAATGTCACCTTCATCCAGGCCATCATCTGGCCAAAAGATTGTTAGTCCAGTTTGTTTTGCCCCCCATATGATGGGCCAGTTAATTGAACTCGGTCCACGATGCAAAGGAAGCAACGATGGATGAAAACATATCGTACCATTTTTTGGAATATTTCGGGCCTGCTCAGGAACAAAAATTATAACATATGCCAAAAGCATTAAATCTGCATTCCACGATCGCAGCTCCTCTAAAATCTCTGGACTTTCGAAATTAGCCGGTTGCCTGACTTCTAGTCCTGCGTCTAAGGCACTTTGCTTTATGGGGTCTATTGGTTTTCCGTCAACATCGGGTGCGGTATATACAGCTACTACGTCATCCTTACCTTCTTTCAAAATTGCCTCTAGACACGCTTTGCCAAAAGCTTGTTGTCCATTAATAACAATACGCATACAAGCGCCCTCCAACTTTTCTTTTCTGAGTCTGCGACAAATCAGTTGTTTAAAACTATTAACTATCAGATTAAAGTGAAGCTCGGTTAAGTTCTAGTTTAACTTTGGAATTAGTATTATTTTTTTGAAACGGAGATGCCAGAAGGTAGGTAAATATGGCGGAAATGAACCAAGCTGGACCAGCATTCCCACTGACCCGTTTGAGAAGAAATAGAAAAACCAAATGGACAAGAGACCTCACTAAGGAAAATTTTTTGTCACCTCAAGACCTTATTTGGCCTGTCTTTGTCCAGGAAGGTGAAAACCTTGAGGAACAAGTCCCGTCAATGCCAGGTGTTGTGAGATACAGCAGTGACCGACTTGTCGACGCTGTTGCAGAAGCGGCAGACTTAGGCATATCCGCGGTTGCGATCTTCCCATATTTAAATCCAGATCTGAGAGATTCAAGTGGGTCTATGGCTACTAAATCCGATAATCTAGTGTGCAGAGCAATAGAAAGAGTAAAAGCCCAAAACTTGAATATTGGTATACAGTGTGATGTAGCCCTTGATCCATTTACAAGCCATGGACACGATGGCCTTTTGAATTCCGACGGGCAAATTCTAAACGATGAAACTGTAAAGATCTTGTGCGAGCAGGCCTTAGTTCAAGCAAACGCCGGATGTGATATTATCTCGCCGTCCGACATGATGGATGGCCGCGTCGGGGAAATAAGAAGGGCACTAGACAAGAATAATTTTGATGATGTTCAAATAATGTCCTACTCAGCAAAATACGCCTCGAGCTTTTACGGTCCATTTAGAGACGCCCTGGGTTCAACCGGGACGTTAGCTAGAGGCAGCAAAGCAACGTATCAAATGGATCCAAGGAATTCAGATGAGGCTATGCGCGAAATAGCTCTAGATATAGCAGAGGGAGCCGACATGATTATGATCAAACCTGGTTTGCTTTATCTTGATATCATTTATCGGACAAAACAAAAGTTCGGTATACCTACATACGGATATCAGGTGAGTGGCGAATATTCTATGATCAAAGCAGCAGCCAATAATGATTGGATCAATCTCGACGGCTGTATGATTGAAAGTTTAATTGCCTTTAAAAGAGCCGGCGCGAATGGAATTCTGACGTATTTTGCGTTAGAAGCTGCACGTCTACTAAAAAAAATGTAGATAATATTTTTTCACAAATTTGCTAATTGGGCGAATCATAAGATTCAAAAAAGGTTAATTTCCATTGCACCAGCACCTAAGAATCATGAGCATTGTCGAAATGCCTATAAGAAACAAAAAAAATTGTTTCAATTGCCACTTCACTCTTAAATTAAAAAAAATCTATCAATCTGTTGATTCAAATAGAATATTTTTGTAAAACTATACAACACGGGAAATTTTTGCCTAGTTGAGGCGATAAAATCTTGGGGTGACTCGCGGCAATTTTATGAAAAATTTATCTTGTTTTGGTTACGCACGATTAAAAAGTTAAAAGAAATGACAATTGGAGTGAAGTGAATGAACCCGATTGCAGAACTAATTAGACAACTTGGTCCGGTAAGGCTTGCCGCACTGGCAGCTACAGGGATAGCTGTCTTAGGCTTCTTTATATTCCTGAGTTCTCGCCTAAGTACGGGTGGTATGGCCTTGCTTTACGGGGACCTTGATCCGCAAGACAGTGGGCAGATAATCCAAACACTTCAATCGAAAAACATTCCGTATGACATCAAAGCCGGTGGAAAACAAATTTTTGTGCCGGGAGATCAAGTGTTGCAGTTAAGAGTTTCATTGGCCGAAAGTGGTTTACCAGGAGGCGGGTCAGTAGGTTATGAAATTTTTGATAACAACCAGGGAATTGGCACAACTAATTTTGTTCAAAATATAAATCTGGTTAGAGCACTTGAAGGAGAGCTAGCAAGAACAATTGGCGCCATGAGAAACGTTCGTGGCGCAAGAGTGCATCTAGTGATGCCTAGAAGGGAGCTCTTTAGTCGAGAAAAACAAGAAGCAAGCGCATCCGTCGTTTTACAAGTCCAGGGTTCGTCCCGGTTGAATAACGAACAGGTCCAGGCAATACAACATCTTATTGCCGCCGCCGTGCCGTCGATGGATCCGCAAAAGATTTCAGTTTTAGATGACCGAGGTCAATTGCTAGCGAGGGGGAACGGAGACAGCGCTTCAGCAGCAGCCGGAACCGCTGACGAAATGAGAGTTGGCTTTGAAAATCGCATGCGTCAAGCAATAATAGAACTGCTTGAGAGAACAGTTGGTTTAAATCGAGTGAGAGCCGAAATCACTGCTGAAATTGATTATGATAGAGTGGTTGAGAACGCTGAAATTTTCGATCCAGACAGCCAAGTAGCTAGGTCAACGCAAACTGTTCAAGAAAATGAAAACAGTTCAGAAAATGACGATCAAGACACAGTTACTGTACAAAACAATTTACCCGAAACTGAAGCCACCGCCGCAGGCACTGGAACGTCTGCAGCAAGTCAGGTCTCTAGAACAGAAGAGACTGTCAATTTCGAGATAACAAAGACTATTCGAAACCGAATAAAAGAGTCTGGCCAAATAAAACGTCTCTCCGTTGCAGTCCTGGTTGATGGAAAATATGTAGAAAACGACGACGGAGATAAGGTTTGGCAGCCAAGGGCTGCCGACGAGCTAGCCCAACTAGAAACACTGGTCAAGTCTGCTGTTGGATTTAATGAGCAACGTGGAGATAGCGTAGAAATAGTTAATATGCAATTTGTTAAATTGGAGCCATTGGAGTTTGATGATGGTTCCATCTTTCTAGGCATATCCAAAGAAGAATTCATGCAGTTAGCAGAAATTCTTGTTCTTGCTGTAGTTGGATTACTAGTAATCCTTCTTGTGGTACGACCCGTTTTGACACGGCTTTTTGAATCTATGCCGACGGCACTCGCAGGTGGACCAGCCGGAGCACTTGGAGATCAAGAGGGTGTAGCGCTAGCACAATTAACAGGCCCTGAAGCAACCGCAGACATGGCTGAATTACTCGAGGAAGATGAGGAAGAGGTCGAGGATGAAAGCCTGCTCGACCAAATGATCGATATCAATCAAGTGGAGGGTAGAGTAAGGGCCTCATCGTTAAAACAAATTGGTGAAATTGTGGACAAGCACCCCGAGGAAGCAATAGCCATTGTGCGAAACTGGATGTATCAGGAAGGCGGCGCGTGATTAAAATTGAGCGCGGATGATAGGTCTTTATATGCCAAAATTCATGTTTAATACACATTTCGATGANGAAATTGAAGACAAGTTAAAAAAAGACATGCCTCGAAATGAACAAGAAATCGAGAAAGAGATCGAACCGACTTTTTCTCGTCAAGAGTTAGAAGATCAGAAAGCGATTGAATACAAACGCGGACTGCAAGAGGGCAAAGCCCAAATGCTAATGGGTATCGAAAAAGAAACAGCTAATATACTCGATATGATCTCATCGAAAGTGATAACTTTGAATGAAAAACATAAAGAGTGGACGGAAACGATAAATAAAGATGCAGTCAAACTAACACAAGTTATTATGCAGAAACTTGCGCCNAGAATTATGAAAGAATGGGAATTTCATGAGATCAGAGACACAATAGAAGAGGCTTTTAAATTTTTATCTAACGAACCACGAGTGCTAATAAGAGTGAGTGAAAGAGCGTATGCACCTATTGAAACTGAAATAACACGCATTGCCTCGAAAGCCGGTTTTCAGGGAGACGTTCAAGTTATATGCGACCATTCAATCAATAACGGGGACTGCTCTATAAGTTGGGACGCGGGTTCATTAGAGAAATCTTTGGAGGAAACCTGGTCAACTATAGATGAAATTATCGACAACGTTATAGCTGAAAGAACAGCTTGTAATGCGACAACTGGCGATCTTTCACGTGAAGTAAATTAATTCGGAGTAATAAAAGGGTTGAGCGCCATAACAAACCACAAACTAATATTTTTTCAAACAATAATCCCTGGAGCATGACATGGCAGATGAAACTGAATTGAACCTCAACGAATTGGATGAAGAGGTAGTCTCAGAAGCTCAAGACGAGGATGAGGTTGAAGAGGTCTATGCGGACGACGAGAAAACTGAAATAACTTCAAGGGAATTGGAGGCTGTTTATGATATTCCTGTCCAGGTCTCCGCGGTACTCGGCAAACAAACAATGCAGGTTAGTCAGCTCCTAAAATTAGGACGAGGAGCAGTGGTAGAACTAGATAGGAAGGTTGGCGAAGCCATAGATATTTATGTCAATAACAGGCTTGTCGCTCGAGGAGAGGTGGTGATAGTTGAAGAACGTCTCGGTGTTACTATGACCGAGATCATTAAGTCAGATCGCACTCAGTAAATTTNATNAAGNTTTAAANTGAGAANAANTGNNCTGTGAATGATAATGAAATGGTAACTGATTTGAGCGTCGATCAAATAAAACAATCCGATNCATTTGATATAAAACTTCCCAAAAGAAGGCTCGATCCGACTCTAATAATTGGTTTGAGTGCGGCAGTTTGTTTGATAGTTACAGCTTTAGTTTTAACTGGCTCTCTCTCTGCATTCTACAACATACCTGCCATTTTATTAGTTTTTTTAGGAACTTTTGCGGTGACAATGATTTCTTTTAAGCTAAATGAACTGGCACGCAGCTTATCTGAGTGTATCGAACTATTGGCACCGAGATCTGCAAACAATTCGNATGCTTGNGANAATATTNTGCANTTAGCTNGATANAGTAAAGAAAATGGNATTCTTGCTTTAGANAANATAAATAATTCANTTTCNGGCGANCNNTTTTTGCGGNGAACAATCTCTCTTATNATCGAGGGAACTAATGCAGAGACTNTTGAAAAAATNNTAACNCGAGAAATGCANGANATCAGCCAATCTCGAAGAACTAGCGTTGANGTTTTGCGNCGANTNGCAGAAGTTGCACCNTCTATGGGATTAATTGGCACACTGATAGGTTTAATCCAACTTCTNGGAAATCTTAATTCCCCTGCTGAAATTGGTCCNGCAATGGCTATNGCNNTGCTAACNACNTTTTACGGNGCTGTCNTGGCCTATATGGTTTTCGCCCCNCTTGCGGCAAAATTAGAAATTAATATANCCGNAGANANCNCCATNAACNAAACCTACAGNNATGGCGCTATTGCTATTACAAAACAGGAACACCTGCATATTTTGGAAATGTATTTAGACACTAGTTCAAGTCGTTATTAAGGCGAAAATATCAGATTTTGAAAAGTATTAAGAACTGAAGCAATTATAAGGAGAAAAAGATGCGGCTGCTTATTATAGGTATGTTGGAAGGACATATCAGCACCGCTGGACAGATAGCAATCTCACGTGGCGCCACTGTCTCTCAAGTTGATAGTATTGATGCGGGTTTGCATTCAATGCGCGAGGGCCGGGGTGCCGATTTAGTTATGATTGATATTAAATTACCAATAGCAAAACTAATGAGAAGCATGAAAGGAGAACGCTTAAATACCCCGGTAGTGGCGTGTGGTGTAAGTAATGATCCTGATGCCGCCGTTGCCGCAATAAAAGCTGGAGCAAAAGAATATATCCCTCTTCCACCAAACCCAGAAATGATAGCTGCAATTCTACAGGCTGTGTCCGAAGAACAAACATCAGTGATTTTCAGAGATCCTTTGATGGCAGGGACGCTAAAACTAGCTGCACAAATAGCGCCTTCTGACGCAAGTGTCCTGGTAACAGGTGAGTCTGGTACGGGTAAAGAGGTGCTTGCGCGATTTATACACACAAAGAGCAAACGATCGAAAGACCCTTTCATCTCGGTCAACTGTGCAGCCATTCCAGATAATTTGTTAGAGTCTGAGTTGTTTGGGCACGAAAAAGGGGCGTTTACAGGGGCAGTTGCACGTAGAGTAGGCAAATTTGAAGAAGCCGATGGCGGGACACTCTTATTAGACGAAATCAGCGAAATGGATATCCGGTTACAAGCGAAATTGCTTCGGGCTATTCAAGAAAGGGAAATAGATAGAGTTGGAGGGTCTAANCCTGTCAGTGTGAATATTCGATTAATTGCAACTTCTAACAGAGATTTAGAGCAACACGTTAGAGACGAAAAATTTAGGGAAGATTTATATTTCAGACTAAATGTTTTTAACTTGCAGATACCCTCACTCAGGGAACGACCAGGCGACATTCAAGCTCTGACAGACCACTTTATTGTTAAATATTCTGAAGCTAATGGGCTTCCTAATAGGCCGATTACAGCGAAGGCATTAGCACGATTAGAAGAACACAAATGGCGCGGCAATGTTAGGGAACTAGAAAACACAATACATCGAGCCGTATTGCTGGCATCCGGCGATGCGATAGATGAGACAGCCATAATGCTAACAGGTGAAAATCTCATTGAAAATGGCAGCACTCGCTTATCGCCTGTTCCAGCTTTAGGGTCCGCGAAAGCTTCTGCCGGTGCGCCATCTCCACTAGTAAACCCTGACCCAGCTTCTGCCGATGTGAATACAGCTACTGGCCCCGTTGAACTTGTAGGAAAAACAGTCGCTGAAGTGGAAAAGCAACTAATAATTAACACACTGGAACATTGTTTAGGCAATAGAACCCACGCCGCTACAATATTAGGTATTTCAATAAGGACCCTTAGAAATAAGTTGAAGGCTTATTCTGATGAGGGCTTAAGTATTCCGACTACAGAAGAATTAGAGGATGCCACGACCTGAAAGCTAATTTGTCTTGAAAACCGATCGCTGAATAATGACAGATACATCTAACGAGACTACCTCAANCTCGAAAAATTCCAGCGTTGCCTCAAATCTAGGCTTGTTGGCTAACGCAGCAAAGAGGACCGACATAGCGCTTGCCTTAGGAATAATCGCTATTTTAGCGGTCTTAATCCTACCAATGCCCACATGGCTCCTAGATTTATCGTTGGGTGTTTCGATAGCATTTTCTGTTTTGATAATGATGACGGTTTTATTCATCAATCGTCCATTGGACTTCAATGCTTTTCCTATGGTACTTCTGATCGCGACGATGCTGAGATTAGCATTGAATTTAGCTTCGACACGACTGATTTTGGCAAACGGTCACACCGGCACAGACGCTGCAGGTCAAGTCATTCAAGCCTTCGGACAATTTATGATGAGTGGTAATCCCGTAATTGGCGTCATTGTCTTTGCGATATTGGTGATTGTTAATTTTATAGTGATTACAAAAGGTTCAGGCCGCATTGCAGAGGTGTCCGCCAGGTTTAGCTTAGATGCAATGCCCGGAAAACAAATGGCAATAGACGCTGATCTTTCGTCGGGTTTAATTACAGAAGACGAAGCTCGGTCACGACGTGAAGATTTAAGCTCAGAAAGCAGTTTTTTTGGCGCAATGGATGGGGCATCAAAATTTGTTCGTGGAGATGCGATAGCNGGCCTACTTATCACTATCATTAATGTTCTTGGTGGTATTATTATCGGTGTTCTCCAACAAGATTTAACCGTCAGCCAAGCCTCTCAAACTTATACTCTTCTAACCGTCGGAGATGGGCTGGTAAGCCAGATACCCGCCTTAATAGTGTCGACCGCCGCCGGCCTTTTAGTAACTAAAAGTGGCACCACTGGCTCGACAGATAAGGCCGTTTTTGGTCAATTAGGGGGATACCCAAAAGCTCTTATTCTCAGTGCTTTTCTGATGTTAGTATTATCCTTACTACCAGGGATACCAATGATCCCTTTCGTTGGCTTAAGTATAGTAATTGGCGGTTTAGCTTTCTTTCTTTACCAAAAAGAGATTAATAAAGAGAGAAAGGCCGAAACATTGCTTTTAGAAGCCAATCAAAATGAGATGGAAGAAGAGCCTGTTTCCAGTGCGTTACAGATAGACCAAGTTCGACTAGAGTTGGGTTATGGACTGTTACCATTAGTTAGCGAAACAGATGAAAATTACCGCTTAACTGATCAGATAAAATCATTGAGNAGGCAAATAGCAAGTGANAGCGGATTCATTATGCCTCAGGTAAGAATTCAAGATAATCTTCAGTTGCCTCCGAACTCCTATGTTGTAAGGATTAAAGAAATTGAAGTTGGCAGCAGCGATATTCGACCTAACCGGCTGTTGGTTATGGACGCTTCAGGAGATACGATTGACTTGCCCGGAACCGAGACCATAGAACCAACCTTTGGACTTCCGGCAATGTGGGTAGACCCCGACAACCGAGAAGAAGCAACATTCAAAGGATATACAGTCGTAGATCCAGCAACCGTAATAACGACACATCTTACAGAGCTTATCAGAGATAACATGTCGGAGCTTTTATCTTACGTTGAGACTCAAAACCTCTTAGACGAGTTACCCAATGAACATCAAAAACTCGTTGGTGAAGTTGTACCGAACCAAATATCAGTGGGTGGTATTCAACGCGTTCTGCAGAACTTACTTAATGAAAGGGTTTCAATACGTGACCTTCCAACTATCTTAGAAGGTATATCGGAAGCTTGCGCCTTTACACGTAACGTAACCCAAATAACTGAGCATGTTCGTTCTCGCCTGGCACGCCAAATTAGTGAGCAAAACTCGACAGAGGATAATTTTATCCCCTTGGTAACACTATCGGCNGAGTGGGAGCAAATCTTCTCGGATTCCATCTTAGATCAAGGTGAAGACAAGCAACTTTCGATGGCGCCAAGCCAGTTGCAAAGGTTCATTGGCGCAGTGCGAAATACTCTTGACGAACTTGCCGATAAGGAAGACCCACCAGTAGTCTTAACTTCGCCNTCAGCTCGGCCTTTTGTAAGATCAATTATTGAGCGTTTCAGGCCTGCAACCTCTATAATGTCACAAAACGAACTTCATCCTAAAGCAAAAATTAAAACTTTAGGACAAATATGACAAATCGAATAAAACCAACTTAGGAAACCTAAAGGAATGCGATTAAAGACGTTTTCGGCCCCATCGATGAGTGATGCACTAAAAATGGTTAAAGAACATTTTGGTGAAGAGGCAATAATAGTTTCTTCTCAAAAGGCTGAAACGGGTTTAGGTGTTCAAGTGACAGCTGCAGTTGATACTGAAACTGAGCCTTCGACGAAATTGAATGATGATGNTTCGAACAGACCNAGCGACGTTGATGAAAAGTTATCCANCATCCTATCTGGACAAGGGGTTCTTCCAAAAATAANCGATGAAATTCTAAATGTTTGTTCTACTCTAGGTCTTGATGATATCGATACTTCGCTTGCTAGTTCTATTGATCAAATCATTAATTTTAAAACTCTACCTAAAGCTANTGAACACGAAACCTTTATGCTGGTTGGTCTTCCTGGAGCAGGTAAAACCGTAACGACAGCAAAGCTCGCTACAAAAGCAGTTATGAAGGGTAGTAAAATAAATGTAATTTCAACTGACAACGTAAGAGCAGGAGGAATCCAACAANTAGAAGCTTTTACAAAAATATTAAAAATCGATCTAATGTGCGCTGAAGATGGACACTCTTTAAAAGAAGCAATATCAGCTGGGATACCGCAATGCCANACGATAATTGATTGTGCCGGAGGCAATCCATTTAAAAAGTCTGATTATATGAGGCAAAAGGATCTCATAAGTTCCACAGACGCAAAAGTAATAATGCTATTAGCCGATGGCACAGACCCCTTGGAAGCCGCTGATTTGGCTCAAGCTTACTCAGAACTCGGCGCTGAAGGGTTGATCGGAACTAGAACCGATTTAGCAAAAAGGCATGGATCTTTAATAACTGCTGCAGTCAGTGGCAACTTAAACCTTTATGGCATGGGAGTTGGTCCGAGTGTCACAGACGGATTAGAACAACTGAACCCAGTATCTCTGGCACGCTTGTTGCTCAGTGAAGAAACAAAATGAATATCCAATTTAAAGAGGATTTGGGAAAATGAACCGACATCACTTAAACTTCCCAGNCGCTTTGGATCAAAACTAGAGGGTTTGTTTATTATGAATATAGAAACGAAGGCTCATGGGCAGACTGGAAGTAGTGCAGGACTAGCTCAAAGTAAAAGTATCATAGCCGTAGCATCTGGAAAAGGTGGGGTTGGCAAGACATGGTTTTCTATTTCACTTAGCCATGCGTTTGCTTTGAAGAAATCTAAAGTTCTATTGTTTGATGCTGATCTAGGACTAGCCAATGTTGATATCCAACTTGGGCTAATGCCTCAACGTGATATAGGCGGGGTAATATCTGGCAAACTATCTCTACCCCAAGCTAAAATTAGATATGAGCAAGGCAAATTTGATGTCGTTGCTGGTCGCTCAGGCTCAGGAAATCTGGCNGCGCTTCCTCCTACANAACTCAATAATTTGGGAAATGACCTAGTTGAACTATCCAGTAATTACGACAAGGTTATTATGGATCTTGGAGCGGGAATAGATCGAACAGTTCGTAATTTAGCTTATCGCGCAAAAACCATAATAGTAATTGCAACAACGGAGCCGACTTCACTTACGGACGCCTACGCATTTGTAAAACTATCAATTCAAACAAACCCGTCTGCTGATATACGTATTGTTATTAACAACTGCGCTAGCCACATAGAAGGCCAACGTACTTTCGAAACACTTAGAAAGGCTTGTGACAGCTTTTTGAAGTTCGACCCACCATTTCTCGGTTCCATTCGGCACGACAGCAAGGTGATAGAAGCAATCAGGAATCAAATTCCACTACTTACACGTCACCCAACATCAAATGCGGCCAATGATATATCAACAATAGTAGATCGTTTGCTGGTGGACCTGTGAACACGGTCCCACCCACTAATCCAGCTCCAACAAAACATGCGCCATTAACAAGTGTATCCGCAAAAGTTATTGAAGGATTGGAAACTATTAAACAGCTGCCTGTTAACAAATTGATATCCGCAAAGATAATTGAATTAAAACAAATAAATCTCGTAAAACTCTCAACGGGCGATAATGAGTTCATAGNTCAACTAAGCGGAAATATACCAACTACNNTAAAAAAGAACACGCCANTAAAATTCTTNATAANTCCTGCAAGTAATAACATACAACTGTTTCCAACAACGGTTGAAANTCCCACTACTCGCACCCCCCAAGAGCCAAGCAATAGAAACGAAGCAACTACTTCTGCGAAGCAAGGCAATGCGCCCACTCTTCCAAGTCCAGGAATCAAGATTGGGAACTGGGTGAAAGCTGCAATCATATCAAANACAAANTTANTAGCGCCAAGAGAACTAACCTTCAGCCAACAATCAAAAAATGAGAATTTGAAACGAAATAGNCTTACTACTCATACATTACCGCAATTGCAAAAAAAATTGAAATNGGCTCCCTCTTCACCAATGCAAAAACATTGGAATAGTAAAAACATGCCCGAGCTTATCGGCTTTTTTATAAAGAACGATGTTGCTAAAAGTCTTTTCATGCTCAAATCTGAGCACACCATAGATCGCCAAAAATATCGAAAAACCACCAACNCAACAACACCACTTCTAGGGCATAAGAAACAGCGAGGGGNGCCAAACATATCAAAGACACCTGCACTATTTAGGTTCAGAGAAAATCAGGTAGGACCGGACATCTCCCTGAGCACTTATCCTTTAAAAGCTAGTAAAAGCAGCCGTCAGCCAGCATCAGTTCATAGAGCTACAAACTCGTATTTTACACCTACGATGCGTAATTCGACAAACGTTATTGGAGGCAAAGTCTTTTTTAAAAACACCCATTCCGTTTTAGACGCTAGCCTTGCAGCAAAAAATAAGCCTTCATCATCTCAAGGCGTTAGCTCACCTTATAGTCCCTCCTCACAGAGTGAAATTTTCCTGGGTAATTTAGGAAAAATTCAACAAAAACAAAATTTATTAGATCCCAGTAAAATATCGAGCAGTCAAACAAACGAAAGAAGGAAAGCTGTTTTTTCTTTGCAGGAAATCACTGCCATAAAGCGGACACGAGCAGATTTAAATTTATCTAAAGTTAGCCCTAGGACTATTCCACAAGAAGTGACACGGGCTATTCTTCAATCTAATCTAGANCAGAGGAAAACAATTCCCGTAACGGATGTTAGAATAGTTTCGGTTGCCGACAAAAACTCCACATCAATTTCTTCAAAGATAAATGCTAACTCTACCATTGAGTTTGGAAAGATCGTTGCCCAAACACCGAGCGGCCAAACAATACTGTCTATTGAAGAGNGGTTTTTAATTCTTAACGGGGCATTAAAACATCCAATAGGCACTAATTTAGTTTTACAATTCCCACTGAGCCCTATCGAGCAGAACAGAGCTCAAAGCAGTAATTCAAACATACCTTTTGCTTTATCTGCATTTCCAAACTGGAGTAATTTAGAAGAATTATTGGATAAATTAAATTATTCGGAAAAAACACCCACTCAAAAAGAATTTTTAGAAAATATAATCAGCAAGCCTGGGAAAAACCTTACTGCCTCCTTAGCATATTTTCTAAGCGCTGTGAGGACTGGACAAGCTAAAAACTGGACGGGAACTTTGTTTAATGAGCAGGCTNTTTCAAATCGCGAACGGTTTTTAGAGCAGCTTCAAGATGACTTTAGCTTTATGCAAAAAGCAAGTGAGCCTTCGGATACTGGATGGCGGGGTTTTTTTTTACCACTCCTCGACGAAAATCACTTATCGATAATACAGTTTTTTTTGCGTAACGAGCACCACCGCAAGCCTAATGCAAAGACTAAGAAGGATAATGATGCCGTGCAGTTTCTTTTAGAAGTAAATTTAACTACTATTGGAACGATGCAAATTGAAGGGCGTATCAAAAATAAAGAACTTGATTTAATAATCAGAACAAGAAAATTTTTAAAAGGTCCCTTGAAGCAAGGCATTGAGCGNGTATTTATAAAAACCCTAACCACATCCGAACTTGTGGGNAAATTAACATTCAGAGTTCATTCGAAACTACCGCCACTGCCAATTGATAAATTAAACGGCTACATNCGANCTTCTATTCCTTCAACAATAATTTAAGTGAGTTGAAATGTTACCTGCTGCTATACTTTTTGATTTAGACGATACCTTGATTTCTCCTCATTTGCATCGCAAAACTTTCTGGAATGATGCTATCCGACAAGTTTGGGACGAGACCAATGATGGACTTGAAACGCTTCCAAAAAATATCGATGTNCTAGTTCAGCAGATAGACAAAGCTGCTCAAGTATTCTGGTCCGATCCCAGACGTCACAAGACAGGACGCCTAAATTTGCGAAAAGCCCGATACGAAATTTTCAATAACGGCATAGGACTAGACAGTCAGTTTGATGAAGATATTCGTTGGGCCATCGCAGACAAATGCGGACAGCTAATGTTTGAAAAAACAACGCTGTATCCCGACGCTATATCCACTTTAAATAAATTACGCCATAACAAAGTAAAACTAGCACTNGTAACGAATGGGACATCAACCGCACAAAGAAAAAAAATAAACAAATTCGATCTTGAAAATCATTTTGATCACATTCAAATCGAAGGTGAAGCTGGAATTGGGAAACCTGAATTAGANGCGTACAAGAAAGCGTTAACAGCCTTAGAGGTTAACGCATCAGAAACGTGGATGGTTGGCGACAACCTAGAGTGGGAGGTAATTGCACCCCAGAAATTAGGCATTTTTTCGATATGGCGAGACCCNCANGGTGATGGNACNNTGCCAAAAAACACAACAGCTAAACCCGATATGATCATCACAAAATTGTCAGAATTGGTAACTGGTTATTAATTCACAAATAATGAAAGAGGCGAAGGTGTTCGAAAAACTTTCAGATAAAACAAGAACGGCTAAAATTCTCTCATCAAGAACTATCCACACGCCTGTTCTAATTAATTTAAAAACCGAAAGCGCGTCGTTTCTGTTCAAATTAAGCAATGATCTTATAGAGTTAACCCCCTGTGATGATAGTGCAAGCTCGGATTTTACGCTTGAAGCAACTGAATTCGCTTGGGGTGAATTACAGAAACGTTTTCCAAAACCCGGTTTTCAATGCTTATCAACGATGAGGAGAACGCAAAACCTGAAGGTAAAAGGCAATACAAAAAAATTTAACCAAAACCTACTAATATTGGAAATGCTGTTTTCTAATATTGTTGACAACCCACTTCAGCATGACCTACTCGACGTTCCCTTTATTGAAGAAACACGCGGGCAATACCTCAATTTGAGTTTTGAAAATTTAAACTATAGAATTTTCTTTGAAGAGGCTGGGTCAGGTATTCCCTTAGTCTGTCTCCATACAGCAGGAAGCGACAGCCGGCAGTATCGCCATCTTTTAAATGATAGCGAAATTACTAAAAATTTTAGGGTTATCGCATTCGATTTGCCGTGGCATGGAAAGTCTAGCCCCCCCAATGGTTTTGCAGAAAACGAATACACTCTTACAAC